>Ga0265320_10001100_pt1 | contig 19954 bp, 17 predicted proteins | sample 4827metaG_FD_202087 | JGI IMG/M metagenome (GOLD analysis project Ga0265320, IMG submission 202087) | Rhizosphere microbial communities from Carex aquatilis grown in University of Washington, Seatle, WA, United States - 4-8-27 metaG | ecosystem: Host-associated > Plants > Roots > Rhizosphere >...
CTTCGGCAAGTTCGCCCCGGTCAGCCTGCACATGCGCTCCGCCGGCCTCGTCGGCGAGGTCGCCGACCGGATCGAGGGCGAGTTTGGCTGGCTGCGCTCGCTGAACGACCCGAAGGGGATCTACGCAAGGATGCCCGCCGACCTCGTGGTCCGCTGAACGCTTCCCATGGCCCACCGAATCCTCAGGGACTGCCCCGCGACGCTCATACCGGCCGGGGACGCGGCGACCCTCGCCGCGGGCCAGTCGGTCGAGGTCGTGCAGACCCTCGGCGGGAACGTCACCGTCCGCACCGACCAGGGCATCTTCCGCGTGGCGCGCGAGGACACGTCCGCGATCGAGGGGCTGACCCTTGCCGAGGACGCGCCGGCCCCGGCGGGTGCGTTCAGCGAGAAGGCCGTCTGGGACGCGATGCGCACCTGCTTTGACCCCGAGATCCCTGTCAACATCGTCGACCTCGGCCTGATCTACGACCTCTCGATCGAGAGCACCCCGTCCGGCGCGAACGCCGTCGACGTCAAGATGACGCTCACGGCCCCGGGCTGCGGCATGGGCCCCGTGATCGCGGAGGACGCCCGCAAGAAGATCGCCGCGCTGCCGAGCGTCGAGAGCGCCAAGGTCCACATCGTCTGGGACCCCGTCTGGAACCCGAGGATGATCTCCGAGGCCGGGCGCAAGTCCCTGGGCCTGGAGTAGGCCTCCCCTTCCGCTAGGCGGTGACCGTCTCCAGGGAGCAGCCGTCCGCGTCCTCGGGCGTCTCGCAGTTCGGCCGGGCGATGACGCCGGGGTGGGGCTCCGGCGAGAAGTCCCCCGCAACCGCGAGGTGCCTGTCGCACACCATGAAGAGCTCGCTCTCGGACTCGGTGCGGCGCATGTCGTGGAGGAAGGCCCCGCGCGGGTCGACGCCCTGGCCGACGAAGTTGAGGTACTTCTTCATCTTGTTCACGTGCGCCCTCTCGGGCACCTCGGCAACCCGGGTCGCCCTGTAGAGGCGCTCCACGTACTCGCGCACGTCCGTCAGCGGGATGGCGGCGCTGGGGACGCCGGCGAAGCGCTCGCGGCACTGCCGGAATATCCACGGGTTGCGGATCGCGTGGCGCCCGATCATGACCCCCGCGGCGCCCGTGTCCCGGACGACCTCGGCCGCCCTTTCGGCCGAGGTGACGTTGCCGTTGGCGAGCACGGGGCAGGCCGAGCGGGCCGCCGCGTGGGCGATCCTGTCGTAGTGCACCTCGCTCCGGTACATCTCGCGCACGGTGCGCCCGTGCACGGTCAGGAGGTCGACCCGGCTCGCGTTCACGATGTCGAGGATCCGGTCGAAGTTGGCGCTGTCCTCGAAGCCGATCCTCATCTTGACCGTGAGGAGCCCCGGCACCGCCTCGCGCAGCGCGGCGAGGATGGCGCCGATCCGCTCCGGGTCGCGCAGGAGCCCGCCACCGACGTTCTTCTTGTAGACCTTCGGGGCGGGGCAGCCGAGGTTGATGTCGATCCCGGCGATGGGGTGGCGGGCCAGCTCCTGCGCGGTCCGCACCATGTGGGGGATGTCCTCCCCGATCAGCTGGGCGAATACCGGGCGGCCCGTGTCGTTCTCGTCGATGCTGCGCAGGATGTGGCGCTCGGGCCGCGACTGCGCGTGCACGCGGAAGAACTCGGTGAAGAAGTAGTCCGGGGCGCCGTAGCTGGCGACGACCCGCATGAACGCGAGGTCCGTCACGTCCTGCATGGGGGCCAGCGCGGTCAGGGGCTGGCCCGGGGCCAGGGGGTCCGGCAGTCGCTGGGGCACGTTCAGGGTAGCTCCGCGCCCGGCTCGTTCTGCTGCTGGCGCCACTGCTCCAGGCTCTCCGTCTGGTCCTCGACCGCGTCGAACACGGCGCGCGCGACGTAGATCGGGCGCTTCTGCTGAAGGGAGAGGACGATGGAGTCGCTCGGCCGGGCGTCGATCTCGACGATCTTCGTCCCCAGCTCGTTCTCCATGGAGAGGAGTATCCTCGCGAAGAAGGTCTTGTCCGTGGCCGCCTCGCCGCCGCGCAGGTCGTTGATCACGACCCGCTCGAGCTTCGTCCCCAGGCCGACCAGGATGCTGCCTATCAGGTCGTGGGTCATCGGCCTGTGCTTCTTCTTGCCCTCGATCGTCATCTGTATCGCGTTGCCGACGGAGCGGTCGACGTAGATGAGGAAGGTCTTCTCGTCGTTGCCGAGGAACACGGCGCAGCCGTTGGGGGTCGGGGCGACCCCCTTGACCGTTGCGGCTACGACGTCGTTTTGCATGGGTTCTTGGGCCGGCTGGGGCCGATCCGCCGGCACCTTGACCCGGGGCGGGGCAAAGAGCAAGCGGCCCCGGGCCGCCCCTTCTAGAAGCCGAGCAGGCTTATTTTCCAGGAGCGGGCCTTCTCGAGCACCGCCGCCTTGTTGAGCAGGATGACCCCCCCGGACTCGAGGGCCGCGGCGTGGAGGCCCGCCTCCCGCATTGTCTCGAGGGTCTTCATCCCGAAGCACGGGACGTCGAAGCGGTAGTCCTGCCGGGCCTTGACCGTCTTCACGAAGAGCGTCTCGTCAGCCTTCAGGCCGCCGGCGCGGCGGAGCATCTCGTCGGTGCCCTCGAACGCCTCGACGGCGAGGACGGTCCCCTTGCGCACCACGCATCCCTGGCCGATGTCGAGGCGGGCGCACTCGCGCGCGATGTGCACCCCGTGGTCCAGGTATTCCTTGTCGATGGGGAATCGCCCCCCCGTCATGCAGCCCGGGGTCGCGAGCTGGTCGTCCAGGAAGGAGCGCGCGTCCAGGAGCCTGACCCCGAGGGCCTCGATCTCCTTCGCCACCGCCCCGAATATCGTCTCGGCGTTGCGGCGCTTCAGGGAGAGGAGGATCTGCGCGGCCTTGAGGTCCGGCTTCAGGCCGTCGAACAGGCGCCGCGGCGTCACCTGGCCGGCCATGAGGGCGTAGCCGGCCCCCATCTTCTCGAGCAGCTTGAGCGTCTTGCCGACCTGGCCCACGTGCACCGAGTGGCGCTCGGGCTCGGGGAACGAGGCGACGAGCTCCGGGGCCGTCTCCCCCTCGAACGCGATCAGCCGCAGGGGGACGCCGGCGGCCCGGGCGGCGCGGGCCACGAGGATGGGGTAGACGCCCTGGCCCGCGATCAGGGCGAGGGGCCGGGCGGGGTCGAACGTCGGCGGGAGGTGCGCTGAGAGCGGCGTCGGCACGGACGGGTGAGGCCTCAGGTCTGCGCGCCGTAGTACTTCTTGTAGCTCCGGTAGTAGCGGTAGTTCGAGTAGTACTCGATCCTACGGGGCGACAGGCCGTTCAGGACGATGCCGAGGACCTCGTTCTTCCCCTCCTTGAGCGCCTTGATGTAGAGCTTGATGTGCTTGCGGTAGGCTCGGTTGAAGCGGCAGACGTAGATCACCTCGTCCGCGCGCTCCGCGATCAGCATGGCGTCGGTGACGGCGCCGAGGGGAGGGGAGTCGATGACGACCAGGTCGAACTGCTTCTTCAGGCGCTCGAGGAGCTGCGGGAAGAGCGGGTTCTCGAGGAGCTCGGTCGGGCTCTTAGACCTGCCGCCCGAGGTGAGGAGCCACAGGTTCTCGCCGAGCTTGACGATGCCGAGCTCGGCGTTCGTGAGGACGTCGCCGTCCAGGTGGGCGCCGTGCTCGAACCACGAGATGATGCCCGCCGCGTTCTGCTGGCGGAAATGCCTGTGCAGCATCGGGCGGCGCAGGTCGCAGTCCATGAGCAGCGTCCTCTTGCCGTGACGGGCGAAGCAGGCCGCCAGGTTGCACGAGATGAGCGTCTTGCCCTCGCCCGGGATCGTGCTCGTGATCAGCATCGACTTAGGGAAGTCCAGCTTGGACTGGATCTTGACGGAGCTGTAGAGCCCGAGGAAGGCCTCGTTGCCCGACTCGTTGCCGGGCGCCATGTCGGTGAGCGTGATCTTCTCATCGTCGCGGACGGCGCCGAGCTGGGGGATGATGCCGAGCAGGTGCACGCCGATGAAGGACTCGACGTCCCACGCGCTCTTGATGCGGTCGTCGACAAAGCCGAGGCCGATCGCGATCGCGAGGAAGACGATGATGCCGAGGCCGATGCTCGTGCGGGTGATCGCCGGGATGTTGGGCGACACGGGGCCGCTGGGAATCGTGGCCCTGTCGAGGGGGTGGAGCGAGATCTTGTCCAGGTTCTTGAACGTCGTGGTCTGGTTCAGCCGGTCCAGGATCTCCATGTAGTAGCTCTTCGCCACCGTGGACCGGCTCTGCAGCGAGTTGAAGTCGACGCTGAGCGCGCGAAGGCTGAGCTCCTGGGCCTCCTGCGAGGCGTACTCCTTCTCGAGGGCCTGGACGCTCTCCTTCGAGGCGGCGAGGCGGGTCTTCAGGTCCGCGATCGCCAGGTCGACGGCGGTCGCCAGCTGGAGCTTCGTGATCGCGATCTTGTTGGCGTTCTCGATGACCCGCGGGTGCTTCTCCAGGTAGCGCTCCATGAGGAGCGCCCGCACCTGCTCGGCGTCGCTCAGCTGGGTCTTGAGGGTCGGCACGGCGCCGTGGGTGGCGATGTAGGAGATCTCCAGCAGGTCCTTGCCCTGCTTCTTGAAGTCGGCGACCTGCTGGACCAGCCCCTCGACCCCCAGCATGTCGAGGCGCGCCGAGGTCAGCGCCGTGTTCACGGACTTGAGGCGGTCGGAGATGATGTCGATGCTCTTGTCGAGTGACACGAGGTTGTGCTCGCGCATGTACCCCTGGAGCTGCTTCTCCGCGTCCTCGGAATCCTTGCGCAGCTGCTCGGCTCGGCCCTTCAGGTACGTGACGGCCTCCTCGTTCTTGCCGCCGACGCTCTCAAACAGGTAGTCCATGAACTTCTCGACGTACCGGTTGGCGACGAGCGCCGCCGCCTCCGGGTCCTCGTTGCGGGCCGTGATCGAGATGAGGAAGCTGTTCCTGAGGGGCTGCGCGTCGACGGAGCCGAGGAGGGCGCCGACGGGCGGGGGGGCGGAACCCGGGGGCAGGCGCTTCAGCGCGGCCCTGGCGAGGATGGTGCGCTCGCTCGGGGTGAAGGACTGGATGACATCCGAGCGCACCTTGTTGCTGTTGATGTCATGGATGTAGGTGTTCAGGTCCATGTCGGACCGGACGGAGGGATCGGTGACGCCCTGGCTCGTCACGACCGTCTCGGGCTTCTCGAACTGGAGCGTCGAGGTGGCCTCGTAGATCGGCGTCTTGCGCGCCTGCATGTAGAAGTAGCCGAGGGCCACGACGATGGCGATCGGCAGGGAGACCCAGACGCGCTCGCGCAGGATGATGTAGTAGTCGCGCAGCGTGCGGCGCTCGATCTCGACGTCCTCGTCGCGGCCGAGCGTGGGTGGCCTCTGGGTTTTCGTGTTGCCTGCGTCGGACATGGTTGCTTCGGGGCTCTCCTCAGATGATCCGCTCGGGCACGTAGACGATGTCGTCCGGCTCGAGGAGCAGGGCGTTGTTCTCCCCGTTTGTCTTCGCGTTGCTGCGGCCCTTGATGAGGCTCTCGACGTCGAGCGTGATGACCTTGGTCGAGCCGTCGGGAAGGATCCGCGTGATCCGCACCGCGGTTCCCTGCGCCGTGTCCGAGAATCCCCCGGCCTTGGTGACCAGGTCGAGCACGCTCATCGTCGACTCGACGGGAAGGGGATAGCGGCCCGGGTTCTTGACCTGGCCCTGGATCGACACCTCGCGGGGGGCGTAGTCCTCCACGGCGACGGTAACGGCCGGCTGCCTGAGGAAGCGGCCGTCGATGTAGGCCTTCTCTATCGTCCGCTCCGCCTCGTCGAGCGTCATCCCGCGTACCTTGATCTCGCCTATGAGCGGCAGGTTGATGGTCCCCCTCGAGTCCACGCGGCTGATCGTGGAGAGGTCGTCCTCCTGGAAGATCGAGATGCGCAGCTTGTCGGTCGCTCGGATGTTGTAGGCCTTGCTCCTGTTCGACGGGGCGGGTGTGGGGCCCGCCGCCCGGGCGGGGACAAGCGCGGCCACGAGGAGGGCCCCGGCGAGGAAGGATCTGAGGAGCGTGGTCACGGCGGCGTCTACCAGTGCGAGGAAAGGGTCATGTCCAGCTGGCTCCTGGGGAAGTCGGCGTAGGCGAGGGTCGAGTGGCTCAGGTAGTAGCCGTAGCTCAGGGACGCCTTCAGGTGCTGGTCGATGGTGTAGAAATAGGCCACGTTGAGGCTCAGGAACGAGTCGACCCGACGCTCGCCGCTCGGTTCCAGAATCCCCTGGCTGCCGAGGAACTTCGTGTCCCCCACCAAAGCGGAGAGGGTGGCGCTGGCCTTGGCGGTGAAGGAGTCCTGGAAGGTGAGGCCCGCGCTCGTCGTCTCGATGGAGAGGGCGGTCGCGGTCGTGGCGAAGTCGCGGGACAGGGTGGCCGTGAGCGTCATCCTGCGGCTCAGGTTCCAGGTCGCCGAGCCGCTCATGGTCAGGTCGTCGAACGTCTCGCCGTTGTTCGGGCCGCCGTGGGTCGAGCGCGCCTGGTAGCCGGCCTGGACCGAGCCGTTGAAAGGCCCGTAGATCTTGCCGCTCACGCCGGCCGAAAAGGAGTTGTCCACGTCGAAGGTGCCGGTCGACTCGTCCGAGTCCCGCAGGCGGTAGTCGAGGAAGAGGTCCCGCTGCTCGTTCAGGATGTAGTAGAGGTAGAGGTTGCTCGAGTAGGTCGTCAGGTTCGTGAACAGCGCCTGGTTCTCGTAGTCGATGCGGTCGTAGTCGAACGACCCCGAGATGGAATAGCGCTCGATCACGGGATACTGGAAATTGAGGCCCACGTCGTAGTTCCAGGACGTGTCGCGCGTGTTGACCTCGACATCGGCGCGGTTCTCGCGCTGCACGCTCACCGTCAGCGAGCCCGTGGTCCTTCCGCTCTGCTTGGTCAGCTCCGCCGTCAGCTTCGGGTCCACGTAGTTCTGGTTCCTGAAGCTCCCGTAGCGCGCCCAGTCGATCGAGGCCGTGGCGTTGACCCCGATCCATCCCGCCCTGCGCGTGAAATTCGTGCCAAGCGAGCCTCGGTAGACCATGCTTCCCCCGCTCAGGGCGTTCGCGAAGACGTTCGAGTCGTAGCCCATCTCAACGGAGCCGTCGACGAAGATGTGGTCCTTGCCGTCCTCCAGCGAGACGAGCCCCCGGGAGGTGGGGGCGGAAACCACAGCCAAAGCCACGGCCCCTGCCGTGAGCAATCGATGCTGCAGTTTCATGGACTCCGTGCAGGTGTGGGACAGCCGGTTCAGCGGCTGTTGAGGTTTGCCGGGCTCACGTTCGGTTGGATCGTGGGATTGGCCGGCACGACGGGAATGGGGACGATCTGCTGGCTCGAGTCATCCCCTGCTCCGTCGAAAAGGGTCACGCTGTTGTCCGCGGCGCTGCGCGACTGAACCTCAAAGTAGACGAGCTTGCGGGCGGCGTCAGCCGTCAGGACGCGCTCCTCGAGCCACACCCGGGTGTCCTCGGAATTGCCATCTGGGATGTCTTGGATCGTCACGCTGTTGGGCTCCCCGGGGTCGCCCGGGCGGATGATGATCTGCTGGCGGTTGCGCACGAGGTGCGGCCGGTCGAGCGGGCCGCCCTGGACCGTGGCCTCGCCCTGGATCATCGAGATCACCGTGAGGTTGTCCGTAGCGAGGATCACCGCCTGGCGTCCCCGGATGAAGGCGGTCGCGAGCGACGTCTCATAGATCATCGTGCTGCCGGCGACGAGCTTGCTGGTCGACACGCCGATCACGCCGTGGTCGATGACCAGCCTCGTGCTCGAGAGGGAGGGCTCGTCCTCGATGTCGTCGCGGTTGGGCCGGAAGGAATCCTGCTGGAAGGCCTTGATGCTCACGCGCGTGTTGACGTCGAAATAGATCCCGGTGCCGTTGGACAGCACCACGGAGGCGTTCGAGTTGGCCTTCGACTCGATGACGGTGCCCTCCGCGTTGTAGACAGACTTCTTCGTCAGGTCGTCGATCTCAAGGCCCGTGTCGATCTGCGTGTCGCCCACCGTGTCGGCGACGTACAGCTTGCTGGTCGGGTTCTTCTTGCGGCCCTGCGCATGCGCGACCGCGACAACGCAGATTGCGGCAGTGAGGAATCGCAGGAGGGAGCGTGTTTTTATCACGTGTCCAGAGTACCTTCTCCCGTCAATTCAAGCAAGAGAGTATAATTGCGTAGGTTGTGGCTTCCCAAAGGGAAGCCGCATCCCCCGACCCCCAAAAAAAGGGGGCTTTTTTGGCCGGAAATATGCACGATCGCGGGTCCGGATCCAGGCATGGCACGGGGCCCGGCTAGGGCTCCACGGTCACGTGCGTCAGGACCGAGTTGGCGACATAGCACTGCTCATGGGCCACGTGATGGAGGTGCTCCTCGTCCCGGGCCGAGGGCAGCTTCTCGCCGCTGTAGGTGATCTTCGGATGCAGGACGACGGCGGCGACCCAGGGCACGCCCTTGGCATTCTTGCCCATCGTCCCTATCGCTTCATCTTGATAGGCATCGACTTGGAATCCAAGCTTCGAGGCCTCGTACAGGTACGTGAGCATGTGGCAGCTGGAAAGGGCGGCCACGAAGGCCTCCTCGGGGTCCACGCTTGCGGGATTGGAGTAGGGCAGCCGCACGATGGACGGCGACGCCGATGCCGCGACGACCATTCCGCCGTCGAACGACCAGGTATGCTCGCGCGAGTACTGGCCCTTCAGGAAGTCGGGCCCCGTCCGGGTCCAGGAGATGGTGGCCGAGTGAGTCGCCATGCGGGGATTGCGCAGTCTCCCGCTCGCCGCCTTCGGGTCCACAAAAAACAATTCCATCCCCGGGCGCCGAAAGACGCGCGCGGTTCACGGCCCCGCGCCGACCCTAGGATACGACCAGGTTCAGGATCCTGCCCGGGACATACACGACCTTGGCGATGGCCCTGCCGGCCAGGAATGGAGCGACCTTCTCGCTCGCCTTCGCGAGCGCGAGCGCCTGGTCCTGGGAAAGCCCCACCGGCACCAGCTGGTCGCCTCGGTGCTTCCCGTTGACCTGGAAGACGAGCCGGACCTCCGCGGCCGACATCTTCGACGGGTCGAACCTGGGCCAGGGGGCTGCCGAGGCGAGGCCCGGGGCGCCGAGGCGCGACCAGACCTCCTCGGCGAAGTGGGGCGCGAACGGGGCCAGGACCTGGATGAACGCGAGGATCGCCGAACGGCTGACCTTCGCCTCCTTGTGCACCGCGTTCTCGAGGATCATCATCTGGGAGATGGCGGTGTTGAAGCGCAGGCCGTCGATGTCGTCGCCGACCTTCTTGATCGTCTCGTTGAGGAGCTTCTGGAACTCGGGTGAGTCCGGGTGGCCGTCGACGATCTTCGGGTGGGCGTGCCCGTCCTCGCCGACGCAGTCGTGCCAGACCTTCTGCAGGAAGCGGTGGACGCCCTCGATCCCCCTCAGGCTCCAGGGCTTCATCGCCTCCAGGGGCCCGAGGAACATGAGGTAGAGGCGCAGGCTGTCGGCCCCGTGGCTCGCGACGACCGTGTCGGGGCTCACGACGTTGCCGCGGGTCTTCGACATCTTCTCGCCGTCCTCCCCGAGGATGATCCCCTGGTGGAAGAGCCTCGTGAAGGGCTCGTCGGTCGGCACCTTGCCGATGTCGAAGAGGACCTTGTGCCAGAAGCGGGCGTAGAGGAGGTGAAGGACGGCGTGTTCCGCGCCGCCGACGTAGAGGTCGGGGCCGCCCCACCGCTTGAGGGCTGCGGCCGACGCGAACTCCCTGTCGTCGCGCGGGTCGGTGTAGCGCAGGTAGTACCAGCACGAGCCCGCCCACTGCGGCATCGTGTTCGTCTCGCGCCGCGCCCGCACCCACGTGTCCCCCTCGGGTTTACCGGCGGAGTCGGGCACGGCCCTCCCGGTCGCGTAGTCGTACCAGATGGCGACCCACTCGGCGACGTTCGCGAGCGCGCTCTCGCCGGTGCCGCTCGGCAGGTAGGACTGGACGGGGGGCAGCTCGAGGGGAAGGGCCGACTCGGGAAGAGGAAGGGCGAAGCGGACGACGCCGTTCTCCTCGAAGGACACCGGTTCCTTCGGCAGCGAGGCCGCGAGGGAGGGGGCCGCGCGCCGGTAGTCCTGCTCGTCCACCCAGACGATCGGGATCGGCTCGCCCCAGTACCTCTGCCTCGAGAATACCCAGTCGCGAAGCTTGTAGTTGACCGAGGGCCTGGCCGCGCCCTTTGCGGCGAGGTCGTCCGTCATCCGCCGCTTGGCCTCGCGCCAGTCGAGGCCCGAGTAGGCGCCGGAACCGACAAGTCTGCCGTCCCCGACGTAGGGCAGCTTCGCCGCCGTGCCGTCCGCGGGCTCGATCACGGGCACGATGGGCAGCGCGTAGCGCACCGCGAACTCGTGGTCGCGCTCGTCGTGGGCGGGCACGGCCATGATGGCGCCCGTCCCGTAGCCCGTGAGGACGTAGTCGGCAACCCAGATGGGTATCCGGGCCCCGTTCGCCGGGTTGACGGCGAAGGCGCCCGTGAAGACGCCGGTCTTCTCCTTGGCCAGGTCGGTGCGCTCGAGGTCGCTCTTGGAGGCGGCCTTCTTGAGGTAGTCGTCGACCTCGGCGCGCTGGGCGGCCGTCGTCAGCGCCTCGACCAGGGCGTGCTCCGGGGCGAGCACCATGTAGGTGGCGCCGAAGAGGGTGTCCGGCCTTGTCGTGAAGACCCGCAGGCCGCCGATCCCGGGCTTCTCGAGGTCAAAGACGATCTCCGCGCCCTCGCTGCGCCCGATCCAGGCCGCCTGCATCCGCTTTGTCGAGTCGGGCCAGTCGACCTTCTCCAGGTCGGAGAGCAGGCGGTCGGCGTAGGCCGTGATCCTCAAGACCCACTGGCGCAGGTTGCGCCTCTCGACGGGGAACCCGCCCGACTCGCTCTTGCCGTCGATGACCTCCTCGTTCGCGAGGACGGTGCGCATGTCCGGGCTCCACCAGACCGGGCGCTTGTCGACATACGCCAGGCCCCGGGCGAAGAGCTGCAGGAAGATCCACTGCGTCCACCGGAAGTACTTGGGGTCGGTCGTGTCGATCTCCCTGTCCCAGTCGTAGGAGAACCCCAGGGCCTTGATCTGCCTCCTGAAGTTGACTATGTTGTTCTGGGTGTTGGAGGCGGGGTGGGTCCCCGTCTTGACGGCGTGCTGCTCGGCGGGGAGCCCGAAGGCGTCCCAGCCCATCGGGTGGAGCACGTCGAAGCCCCGGGCCCTGCGGTGCCGGGCGATGATGTCCGTCGCGGTGTAGCCCTCGGGATGGCCGATGTGCAGGCCCGACCCGGAGGGGTAGGGGAACATGTCCAGGACGTAGTACTTTGGCAGGGAAGGGTCTACCCCTGCACGGTATGTGCGGTCGCGCTCCCAGAAAGATTGCCAGCGGCGCTCAATTTCGTGAAAGTCGTAGTCTTTGCTCAAGGCATCCATCTTGTGAAACCCGCCATTGTGAACCATTCGCTCTCCCGGTCAATCTTGGCCGCCGCCGCGCTCCTGTGCGCCCCGCTGGCGCCCACCGCGGGGGCCTCGATGAGCGGGGGCTTCGAGCGCCTCCTGGACTCGGTGGTCCGGATCGACGTCAGCGAGGTCAACTACGAGGACGGCGCCCGCCGGATAGACGCCAGCATAGGCTCCGGGGTCATCCTCACCCAGGACGGACTCATCCTCACAAACGCCCACGTGGCCGGGCCCAAGGCGGTCGACATCAACGTGACCCTGTCCAGCCTGGAGCGGGTCAACGCGAAGCTGATCGGCTGGGACCACTGGACGGACCTCTCGCTCCTTCGGCTCAACCTGGACGACGTGAAGCGGCGCGGGCTCGCGTTCAAGCACGCGGAGTTCGGGGACAGCGACAAGCTCTACGTCGGGGAGCCCGTCTACGCGGTCGGAACTCCCCACGGGCTCACCCGCACCGTCACCCGAGGCATCATCTCCAACAACAACCGCTACTTCGAGGACACCCAGGGGGTTGACGGCTACGAGACCGGCAACTTCAACAGCTGGCTGCAGACCGACGCGGCCATCAACCCGGGCAACTCCGGGGGACCGCTCGTGACCGATGACGGCCGCGTCGTCGGGATCACGTCCCGCGCCTACCTCGGGGCGAACAACTTGGGCTTCGCGATACCCTCCGTCACCGCCAAGCGGGTCGTGGCGGGCCTCGTGAAGGACGGCTCCATCACGCGAAGCTACATCGGCATCATCCCCAAGGCGCTCCAGGACCTGGAGGGATTCTACGACCTGGCCGTGAACTCGGGCGTCCTTGTCGACAGCGTGGAGTCGGGGTCGCCCGCCGCCGCCGCGGGCCTCAAGGCCGGGGACATCATCCTCGCGATCGACGGCAAGAAGGTCGACGGGCGGTTCCCCGAGCAGCTGCCGACGATCCAGAACCTGATCGCGAGCCTGCCGGTGGGCACGTCCCTGGCGCTCGACTACAAGAGGGGCTCCGCCGACGGCTCGGTGACCCTCGTGACGACGAAGCTCGAGAGCCGCATGGGCGAGGAGTGGGTCTCCGACACCTGGGGCATCGGCGTGCGGAAGGTCTCCCGGGCCTTCGCCAGGGAGAACCAGCTCCCCGACGACGGCGGCGTCCTCGTGATCGGCGTGCAGCGCGGGTTCCCGGCGGAGATAGCGGGCCTTGCGCGGGGCGACGTCATCACGAAGATCAACCAGAGCCCCGTGAATTCCCTCGACGTGATCCGCGCGACCGACGCCGCCTACGCGGCCAGGCCCGCCCCCACGCTCTTCGAGGTCCAGCGGGAGCGCCGCGTCGCCCTTGTGGTCCTAAAGCCTTGAAACTACCGACCCTCATCCTCGCCGCGGCCGCCTGCGCCGCAGGCGCCCGTGCCGCCGACCTGCCCACGCTCTGGGCCGAGCGGGTCAAGTGCACCGTCGCCGTGGAATACATCACGCAGACCGAGCTGGAGCGCCGGCCCACGGTCGCCTACGGCACCGTGGTGGACAACCGGGGGACGATCATCCTGCCCTCCGCGGCGATCGACCTGCGGATCGCTCCCAAGCAGATCCGGGACTTCAAGGTGTACATACCGGGGGACCCGGAGGGCACGCCCGCCGAGTACCTCGGCCGCGACGCCTACACGGGCTGGCACTTCGTGCGGGCTAGCGCCTCCATCCGCTCGCGCCTCGTCCCGGTGACGGCGTTCGCCGGGCCCGAGCCGGCCCGCGAGGCGGCGCTCGCCGACGAGGTGTGGGGGATCGGCATCCGCAACAAGGACGAGGACTTCACGCCCTACATCCTCAGGAGCGGCGTGGCGCTCATCCAGCTCCTGCCCCAGCGCACCGCGATCGCGCAGCAGGAGGTCGCCGGCCCGGGGCTGCCCGTGTTCGACCGCGACGGGCACTTTGTCGGCCTCGGGTCGAGCTCGTTCGGGCAGACCTTCGTCGAGTTCACGGGCTCGGACCGGGACGGCTCGCCGATCATGCTCGTCAACATCGAGGAGAGCAGCGCGTTCCTGACGGCCGGCGAGGTCCTTCCCTACGTCGGGCGCGTGCCGAACAACGTCTTCGGGCGCCCCCTGGCGTGGCTCGGCGCCTACGGCCTCGAGCCCATGGACCGCGAGGTGGCGGCTTTCCTCAAGCTCGAGTCCCAGTCCGGCGCCGTCGTGAGCGAGGTGCTCGAGGGCAGCCCCGCCGAGAAGGCCGGGCTGAAGGCGCACGACATCGTCCTCGGCATCAACGGCAAGCCGCTGCCGCGCTTCAAGCCCGACCGCGTGGTCGTCGACTACGTCGAGCGGGTGATCGCGGCCCACGCCCCCGGCGACACGCTCGACCTCTCCGTGCTGCGCGGCTCGGACCGCATCGAGCTCAAGGCGTCCCTCGCCGAGGAGCCGCGCCTGGTGCGCGAGGCCGAGCGCAAGTACTTCGAGAAGCTCGGCTTCAGCGCCCGCGAGTTCGTCTACGGCGACGCCATCGCGAGGCACTCCAAGGTCAGCGACCTCGGCGGCGTGGTCGCGCACCTCGTGAAGCCGAACAGCCCGGCGGACCTGGCGGGCCTGCGGCCCGACGACTGGATCAAGGAGATCGACGGCGTCGAGATCGCGAGCTTCGCGGTCGCCGCCCAGAAGCTCGACGAGATCGAGAAGGACCCCCTTCGCACGGAATCCGTGTTCCTCGTGAGCCGGGGGAGCGACACCGCCGTCCTGAGGATAAAGCTGCGCTGAACCCCATGTTCACGGGATTGATCGAGGAGACCGGCGAGGTGGAGTCCTTCGAGAGGGCCGCCGGCTCGTGGAGGCTCAAGGTATCGGCCCGCGGGATGGCCGAGGGGGTCGCCCAGGGGGAGAGCATCGCGGTCAACGGGTGCTGCCTCACCGCGGTCGCCCTCGACGCCGCGGGGGTCACGTTCGACGTGCTCGAGGAGACCAGGCGCCTGACTAACCTGCACTCGGTCGTGCGGGGCGCCCCGGTCAACCTGGAGCGCAGCCTGAGGGCGGACAGCCGCCTCGGCGGCCACTTCGTCACGGGGCACATCGACGGCCGCGGCACGATCGAGGTGTTCGAGGCCAGGGGCGCGGACCACTACCTGAGGATCCGCGGCCCGCAGGGATGCGGCCGGCTCCTCGTCGTGAAGGGCAGCGTGGCCGTGGACGGCATCTCGCTCACCGTCGCGGAGGTGGAGGGCGACGCCTTCGCGGTCTGGATCATCCCCCACACCCTCGCCGTGACCAACCTGCGGGTGCGAGGCGCCGGCGACCTGGTCAACCTGGAATTCGACATGCTGGGCAAGTACGTGGAGAAGCTGCTCCACGCCCAGAGGGTCCCCACGGCGTGAGCATGCGCCTCGCCCTCACAGCCATCACCGACGAGCTTCGCCGCCTGAAGGCCGGCGGGGTGGGGAGCGTGAGCGTGTCCGACGAGGGCCTCGCGGCCCTGAGGCAATCGGTGCGCAGCCGCCCGCATGGGGAGCCCGCCGGGGCCGAGGCGCCCGCGCCGGCCCCGGCGCCCGGGAGGCCCGCGCCGCCGAGGGCGCCCGCTCCCAAGGCGCCCGCAGCCGACCTCCCGCCCCCGCCGACGGTCGTCCTTCCCAAGGGAGCCAAGGACGCGCAGTGGGCGGCGCTCCTTGCGATGGTGCAGGGGGATCCCGTCTGCAGGGCGAAGGTGCGTCCCGGCAAGAAGGTCGTCCTCGGGGTCGGCAGCCTCGACGCGGCCATCATGTTCGTGGGCGAGGCCCCGGGCGCCGAGGAGGAGGTGCAGGGCGAGCCCTTCGTCGGCCCCGCGGGCCAGCTCCTCAACAAGATGATCGGCGGAATGGCCCTCTCGAGGAAGGACGTCTACATCGGCAACATCATGAACTGGCGCCCCGACCTGCCCGCCGGCCCGGACGGCGTCCAGACGGGCAACCGGCCGCCGACCGAGGCCGAGATGGCCCACTGCCTCCCGTACCTGAAGGCGCAGATCGAGATCGTGAAACCCTCGCTCCTGGTCGCCCTGGGCGCTACGGCGGCGAAGGGCCTCCTCGGGCCCAAGGCGTTCGGCGCCCTGAGCGAGGTCCGCGGCCGTTGGCACGATTTTGGCGGCAGGCCCCTCATGGTCACCTACCACCCGAGCTACATTCTCAGGAACCCGGTCAACCGCACGAAGCGCCTCATCTGGGAGGACCTCCTGAAGGTCATGGAGCGGGCCAAGCTGCCCGTGAGCGACAAGCAGCGCGCGTTCTTCCTTTGAAAACAACATCCCTGCGAACCCTCCTTTTCATGGCCGCCGGCGCCGCCACGGCGTGCCCGCCGGCCCGCGGCGCCGAGGTCGTCTTCGACTTCGAGGTGCTGCGCTACGAGGCGAAGATGCTGGCGTCGAAGCCCTACGCGCAGAGGCCGGTGACCGTCCCGGAGTCCCTCCTCAAGCTCAACTACGACCAGTACCGTGACATCCGCTTCAAGCCGGGCGAGTCGCTCTGGAGGCGCGAGCGCCTCCCGTTTGAGCTGCAGTTCTTCCACCCGGGGTTCAGCTTCGACAGGCCGGTCCAGATCAGCGTCGCGCAGGGGAAAAGCGTCGAGCCGGTCGCGTTCTCCCCGGCCATGTTCGACTACGGGGCGAACCGCATCCCGTCGGTCCCGTCGAACATCGGCTTCGCCGGCTTCAGGATCCTCTACCCGCTCAACAAGCCGGGCGACGAGCTCGGCGCCTTCCTCGGCGTCAGCTACTTCCGCTTCCTCTGCCAGCACGCGTACTACGGCCTCTCCGCCCGGGGCCTCGCGATCAACACGGGGGAGCCCGGCGGCGAGGAGTTCCCGGTCTTCCGCGAGTTCTGGGTGGACAAGCCGGCCCCCGACGCGAAGACGCTGACCGTCTACGCGCTCCTGGACGGCCCCACGGCGGCCGGCGCCTACCGCTTCCAGATAACCCCCGGGGCCGAGACCATCACCCTGGTCCACGAGGTGGTCTACTGCCGCCGCAATCCCGCGGTCCTCGGCCTCGCCCCGATCACGAGCATGTTCTGGCACGGGAAGAACTCCGACACCAGCTACGACGACTTCCGGCCGGAGGTCCACGACTCCGACGGCATGATGATCCGCACCGGCGACGACGAGTGGATCTGGCGGCCGCTCACGAACCCGAACAACATGAGGGTCGCGGCCTTCTCCGACCAGAACCCCAAGGGCTTCGGCCTCGTCCAGCGCGAGCGGAACTTCGAGAACTACCAGGACCTCGAGGCGTTCTACCACATGCGCCCCAGCTCCTGGGTCGAGCCCGTCGGCCTGTGGGGCAAGGGCGCCGTGAGGCTCGTCGAGCTGCACGCCCCGGACGAGACCGCCGACAACATCACGGCCTTCTGGGTCCCCGACACGCTGCCGGCCCCGGGCGAGCCGATCGAGCTCACCTACAAGCTCCACTGGTTCATGGACCAGATCCACCCCCCGGCCGGCTACGCGGTCGCCACGCGCCAGGGGCGCACGGCGACCCAGGAGCGCGAGCTCGAGCGCTTCGTCGTCGACTTCGACGGCGCCTATCTCGGAAAGGAGGGCGCGGACCCGCAGATCGAGGCCGTCGTGACCGTCGGCACCGGCGCGAAGTTCGTCAATTCCACCATCCAGAAGAACCCGTTCAACGGGACGTGGAGGGTCGCGTTCGCGATCCGGCCGGACGGCACGGGCCACCCGGTCGAGATGCGCTGCTTCCTGCGCAAGCCGCCCCACGTGCTCACGGAGACGTGGAGCTACCTGTGGCAGCCGTGACGCCAGGCCAGGAGGAGGGGAGGCCCTCGATCGGGCTGCCGGAGGCCTTTCGCCCGAAGACCGGCACGATGGAGTCCTGGAACGCGGCGTACGTGCGCGTCGAGGACTACCTGCGCGCCCACCGGATACACAACAGGCTCCACCAGAGCCGCCTGATCCAGAAGATACTGGAGCGGGCCGCGAGGCGCCACGCGGCGCACCCCGCCCTCGACCCCACGATGACCGCGGCGGAGGAGACCGAGGCGCTCATGGACACCTGGTTCGCGGAGGTCCTGGACCAGGCCGGCCAGCCGCACGACAGGCTGGCGATCGACGGAAGGGTCTCCCTCCTCCTCTGCGACGGGCCCCAGCGCTGGCCCTACGCGTTCCTCGACGAGGAGAACATCCCTGCCGACTTCGTGAAGGCGATGAGGAGCAGCAACCTCGAGGCGGGCCCCGACCTCGCCGTCTCCAGCATGGTGCCGCGCCCCATCGACCTCGGGAGGATCACCGAGGCCGCGGGCGAGACGTTCGAGCGCTTCGAGCGGTGGCCGGTCATGCGGGTCATGATCCTCTGGCTCGTGTTCGCCTCGGCGCTGGCGGGAATCTTCTACCTCACGAGGTAGCGATGAGGATCTTCGTCACCGAGCACATGGACGCGGCCCGCCTCGGCAGGCGGCGGCTGCTCTTCTTCTCCTGCGTTTTCGTCCTCGTCAGCCTGGCGACCTGGTTCGTGGCCGACCTCTACTGGCGCGACGGCGGCGGCCTCGCGGGCCTGGACATCGTCCTTCTGGTCCTCTTCGTGCCGCTCTTCGCGCAGGTGGCCGTCGGCTTCTGCACCGCGCTCGCCGGGTTCTACGTGATCAACCGCGGCGGGGACGGCAGCCGGATATCCGTCTCGGCGCCGCAGGGCGGCCCGCACAGGCTCGCCTCGACGGCGATCGTGATGCCGGTCTTCAACGAGGACGTGAGCCGCGTGTTCGAGGGGCTGCGCGTGGTGTTCGGGTCGGTCCAGAAGCTGGAGGGCGCCGACAACTTCGACTTCTTCGTGCTGAGCGACTCCAACCAGCCGAACCAGTGGATCCGAGAGGAGGTCGCGTGGGCCGAGCTCTGCAAGCAGGTGGGCGGCTTCGGCAAGATCTTCTACCGCAAGCGCAGGCAGGCTATCAACAAGAAGGCCGGCAACGTGGCCGACTTCCTCAGGCGCTGGGGCAAGAACTACCGCTACATGGTGGTCCTGGACGCGGACTCGATCATGACGGGCGAGTGCCTGGCGCGGCTCGTCACCATGATGGAGGCGAACCCGTCCGCGGGGATCATCCAGACGGCGCCGCGGACCGTGCGGGGGGAGTCCCTGTACTCGCGCCTCCAGGCGTTCGCCAACCGGATCTACAGCCCCCTCTACTTGGCGGGGCTCAACTACTGGCAGCAGCACGAGGGCAACTACTGGGGCCACAACGCCATCCTGCGGGTGCAGCCCTTCATGGAGCACTGCTCCCTGCCCGAGCTGCCCGGGGCCGAGCCCTTCGGGGGCCGGATCCTCTCCCACGACTTCGTTGAGGCCGCGCTCATGCGCAAGGCGGGCTGGGCCGTCTGGCTCGCCCACGACGTCGAGGGAAGCTACGAGGAGGGGCCGCCGACCCTGATTGAGAGCGCGAAGCGGGACCGGCGCTGGTGCCAGGGGAACCTGCAGCACGCGTGGCTGCTGACGGCGCGCGGCTTCCGGCCGGCCAACCGGTTCCACCTGCTCATGGGCGTGATGGCCTACGTGTCGTCGCCGCTCTGGCTCCTGTTCCTCATCCTGGGCTCGGTCGAGATGGTGAACCACTCCTCGCTCATCTCCGACGCCTCCTACGGCGCCCCGGACACGACCTCCCTCTTCGGCTACACGGTCGCGCTGCCGGAGGCCCTCGTGCTCTTCTCGCTCACGATGCTCCTCCTCTTCCTGCCGAAGTTCGCGAGCGTGATCGTTCTCTTCGGGAGCGAGGACGAGGTGGCGCGCTTCGGCGGCCGCTGGAGGGTGGCCGCCAGCTCCCTCCTCGAGGCCGCGGGCTCCATGCTGCTCGCCCCGATCAACATGATCTTCAACACGAAGTTCGTCATCTTCACTCTCCTCGGCCAGGGCGTCGGCTGGGTGGCGCAGAAGCGCGCGGCCGACGAGGACGGCACCGACTGGCGGGAGGCCATCATCACCCACGGGACTTCGACCGTGTTCGGGGTCGTCTGGGGCGTTTCGACGCTCATCCTCATCCCGGCGTACTTCGCCTGGCTCAGCCCCGTCCTCGTCGGCCTCGTCTTCTCCATCCCGCTCTCCATCTTCCTCAGCAAGGCGAGCTTCGGGCGCCGCTCCCGCGAGATCGGGATCTTCCTGACGCCGGAGGAGACCCATCCGCCCGAGGAGCTCAGGCTCCTCGAGCACAACCTCGCCGAGTGCTACCGCCACCTGCCGCCGTTCGAGCCGCTGCGCGCCGACTACGGCCTCATGCAGGCGGTCCTCGACCCCTACATCAACGCGATGCACGTCGCGCTCCTGAGGCAGCGCCGCCCGAGCGCCGGGGCGAGGGAGTGGTTCGCCACGCTCCAGGCCCGGCTCCTCAGGGAGGGCCCCGGCCGCTTCACGCCCAAGGAGAAGATGGCGCTCCTCCTCGACCCGCAGTCCATGATCCGGCTGCACCGGGAGCTCTGGAGCCAGCCTTCGGACTCGCTCGCCGAGTGGTGGCGCCTCGCGATGAGGCAATACAACGTGCTGGCCGCGGTCCCGAGCACCGCGCTCTACCGCTGACCCGCCCTAGGCCGAGATCCTGCGGAGCTCG
>Ga0265320_10001101_pt1 | contig 19951 bp, 12 predicted proteins | sample 4827metaG_FD_202087 | JGI IMG/M metagenome (GOLD analysis project Ga0265320, IMG submission 202087) | Rhizosphere microbial communities from Carex aquatilis grown in University of Washington, Seatle, WA, United States - 4-8-27 metaG | ecosystem: Host-associated > Plants > Roots > Rhizosphere >...
GACACGTGACACGAAGATGTCCGACGCATTGCGCCATTCTGCTTGTCACTTGCCGCTTGCCACAGGCCTGCCGAGCCGAAGCGCAGCGAAGGCTGGTCACGCTTTGGAAGGATGGTTTTCATAGATTTGAAATGGTTCAAATTGAAACGTTGATGATGCCTGAGGGTGGAGGGTACGGGCAATGGTTTTGTCACTCGTTTTACAGTTTTGGCGGGGCGAGAGTCCTGGCGAGCCGAAACGGGCGCATCCAAGTGTTTGGACAGCGGCTCGTCAGGAGCCTCGCCCCACCGACAATGCACCAGGATGGAAGGCGACCACCTGCAATCATACCAGTCAACCGCAACGGGGAGTTTGCCGCCGGGTCCGGATTTTCGGGTTACGCGCATAACAAAATCAAGGTAAGGGGTTGCTGATTTGCACCTGCTTGCTCCAGTTGCAGATGAGATTGGTTTTGCCGCCAAACTTGAGCTGGACCCACAAATCATACGAGCCGGGATTGTTGGTGGGCGTGGCCGAGTTATAACGCCAGGGATTCAAACCCGGCAAATCCTGACCCAAAGGCGGATAATCCGCGTCCGGCCCGCCCACCGAGCAGAGCAGCAGCCGGATCGGCTTGTCTTGCCCCGTATTGATGTTCGTATAAACCAGCACTTGTCTCGGCCGCAAGTCCGGGAGAAAATTCCTCGCCTTCGAAGCATCCTCGCCCGCGCCTTTGGTGCAATTCATGAAACCACCCACGCCCGGAAAAACATTGTTCACGTTCGCCGCGGCGATCGTGCAACTGCCATCGAGGGTCGTGTAAGTATCTTTGGCCGGGTCGTAGGTCGTTCCCTCCAGTTCAAAATAGAGCTGGTTGACCATCGACAACGGGTCGCCCGTCGCCGGCGGCTTGGACGTGCTCGGCGGATAAAAACCGTAGGCGGCCTTGTAACGTTCGATGGCCGTCGCGATCTGTGCCAGCTCCGCCTGGGAGTTCCAGATGTACTGCCGCTTCTTCACCCCGCCCACGACCGCCAGCAGCATCCCGGCCAGGACGCCCATGATGGCAATGACCACCAGCAGCTCGATGAGGGTAAAGGCCGGCGCGTGACACGTGACACGTGACATGTGACATGAACACGTCTTGCGACCGGAGTTCGACATCTTGTCACTTGTCACTTGCCACCGATTACCGTTTCGGGAGGTAGTTTTCATCGTTCTTTCAATTCATCTTCCATCCGTTCACTGAGCCATTGTTTGATCATGCTCTGGTAGTTCAGGTACCGCGACCGGGCGAGCCGCTTGATCCGCGCCAGCATCCGCGGATCAATCCGCAGCGTGATGGTCACCGACTCGGCGGCCTCCGCGTTGCCGGCGGTGGCCGCTTCCATCAGGCGCAGGTCCGGACGATTCTCCGTCCAGAATTCCGCCTCGGCCTCTTCGTTGTCGAAGATCGGCACGTCTTCCCAATTGGCAAACGTTCTCACAAAAAAGTGACCTCAGTGACATGGGACAGGCGGCAGGATTCGACCCGATGTGATTCGTGACCCAGTCTGGTCACCTGTCACCTGTCACTTTTCACCAGTATTCAAAGTCTGATCCATTTTGCGCTGGTAGAAGAATCGTTCTTCCGGCTCAAACGCCCGGGCGCGCAACACGCGCACCATCCGGCCGTTGGTCCGATACACGCTGAAGACCCCGATGCCGCCCGCCGACATGCCGAGGTTGAAAAACCGCGTCTGCACCCCGAACCGGGGCGAATCCGGCAGCAACCGGACGGCAAACGGGTCTTCAAAGGACTCTTCAATTTCCCGCTGAGTCAAAGAACCATCCAACTCAAAGGGCGTATTGTTCCAGTCAAACTCCATAGCAAACTAACAGCAGCTAATACGCCCATGCACATGCAATGTCTTTACTTTGTATTTACACATGAATAGGCCTATTGTCAATGGTTTTGCACCTTTTTTTCGCCTTTCCCGGAAACAAAGGGATTTTGAAAGGATTGCCGGCTAATCGCCTTTGCCGCCGGAATCACCACCACCGCTCAGGCTGGTAATCATGGCAATCAGCGGCAGGAACATGGCGATGACGATGCTGCCGACGACGACGGCCAGGAAAACGATCATAATGGGCTCCAAAAGCGAGGTCATGGACGCCACGGCATTGTCCACTTCCTCGTCATAATTGTCGGAAATTTTCAGGAGCATTTCTGGCAGGGCGCCGGTTTGTTCGCCGACGTCCACCATGCTGACGACCATGGGCGGGAAAACGCCGGAGGCTTCCAGCGGCGCGGTGATGGTTTCGCCTTCCTTCACGCTTTCATGCACTCCGGAGATGGCGTTGCTGACGATGACATTGCCGGCGGTTTCCTTGACGATGGTCAGGGCCTGGAGAATGGGAACGCCGCTGCTGACGAGCGTGCCGAGCGTGCGCGTGAAGCGGGCGATGGCCACCCGGGTGATGACCGGTCCCATCACCGGCATTTTGAGCTTGAACTTGTCCCAGACAAACCGGCCGATCTTCGTCCGGATGACGAGCAGGAATACCACCACCACCGCGGTACACGCGCCGAGCGTCTGGAGGATGTGAAGCCGGATGGCATCGCTGATGGCCAGCACAAACAGGGTGAAGCCCGGCATCTTGACCTGCATGCCGCCGAAAACCTCCTTGAACTTGGGGACCACCATCACCATCAGCAGCGTCAGGATGCCGACGGCCACGATGAGCACGGCCACGGGATAAAACAACGCGGCCTTGACCTTGCCCTTGATCTTCTGCGCCTTTTCGGAAAATTCCGCCAGCCGTTTCAAGACCACTTCCAGCACGCCGCCCAGTTCGCCCGCCTTGATCATGTTTACAAACAGGCGGTTGAAAACCTTGGGATGTTGCGCCAGCGCCTCGGAGAACGTGCTGCCGCCCTCGATCGCCAGCGCCAGTTCACCGAGGATTCTTTTGAGCGTGGCGTTGCGCTCCTGCTTCTCCAGCACGCGCAGCCCGCGCAGCAGCGGCAGACCCGAGTCCACCAGCGTCGCCAGCTGCCGCGTAAAAGTCGTCAACACCTTCGGTTTGACCCGCCCACCCAAGCCCGGAATGGTCAGGTTGATGTTGATGTTCATCGCCCCGCCTTTTTTGCCTCCGGCCCGGGGAGCGGCTTTGGCCTTGGCCTTGCCCGCCTTCTTTTCCGGGGTCTTTTCGGTCTCGATGATCTTGGTGGGAAAGAGGCCCATTTCCTTGACGCGGCCAATGGCCTCGTTCTGGCTGGCAACTTCAACCGTGCCCTTCGTTTCCTTGCCCCGGTTGTCCAAAGCGACGTAATCGTATTTCGGCATAGCAGATGGTTTCAGCCCCGAACGCGTCCGGGGTCAAGTGTATTTGACGACTTCTTCAATAGTGGTATCACCTTCAAAGATGCTGCGCAAGCCGTCATCCCGCAACGGCACCATGCCCAGCTCGATCGCCCTTTGCCGCAACACAATCGTCGGCTGCCGCTCGTTGATCAGCACCCGGATCGGCTCGCTGATGATCAGCAGTTCAAAAATGCCCTTCCGGCCCTTGTACCCGGTGTCGTTGCACGTCGAACAGCCGCGGCCGTAATTAAACGCCTTGTCGCCCAGATCATGCGGCGAAAGATTCAGCAGCGACAGCTGTTCCTCCGTCGGCTCGAACGGCGTCCGGCAATTCTTGCAGATCGTCCGCACCAGCCGCTGCGCCAGCACCGCCATCAGCGTGGAGGAAATCAAAAACGGCTCCACGCCCATGTCGATCAAACGCGTCACCGCGCCCGTCGCGTCATTGGTGTGCAGCGTGCTCAACACCAGGTGGCCGGTCAGCGAAGCCTGGATGGAAATCTGCGCGGTTTCCAGGTCGCGCATTTCACCCACCATGATGATGTCCGGGTCCTGGCGCAAAAACGACCGCAGCGCCTTGCCGAACGTCATCCCCACCGCGTCGTTGATGGCCACCTGCATGATGCCCTCGATGTCATATTCAACGGGGTCCTCGGCGGTGAGCAGTTTGGAATCGATCGCGTTGACCTTCCGCAAACAGGAATACAGGGTCGTCGTCTTGCCCGAGCCCGTCGGCCCGGTGACAATCAGGATGCCGTTGGGCCGCTGGATCGCATCCAGCACGTACTCGTTGATGTATTTGGGGAACCCCAGCGTGCTGACATCCAGGTTGACCGACTGGCGGTCGAGCACGCGCAACACGACCGATTCGCCGAATTGCGTCGGCAGGGTGGACACGCGGAGGTCCACCTGGCGGTTGGCCACCATATAATTGATGCGGCCGTCCTGCGGGAGGCGCCGCTCGGAAATGTTCAGGTTCGACATGACCTTCAGGCGCGAAATCACCGGCAACGCCAGGTGCTTGGGCGGCGGCGACATTTCGTACAGGGCGCCGTCCACGCGGTACCGGATGCGGAATTCGGTTTCAAACGGCTCGAAGTGAATGTCACTCGCGCGGTCCTGGATGGCCTGGGCCAGCACCAGATTCACGAATTTCACGATGGGCGCCTGGTTGGCCACGCTCTCCACCAGCTTGACGTCTTCCGTCGCGTCCGCCTCGCTGGATTCGCGCGCGATCTCCTTGTCGGAACCGAGTTCCTTGAGGATTTCCGAAAAATCCTCAGCCTCCTCCTGGCCGTAATTCCGCTCGATCGCCCTTTCAATCTCGGCCGGGTCGGCCACCACCACCTGCACGTCGCGCTTGCTCGCAAAACCGATTTCGTCCGCGTGCGCCGGGTCCAGCGGATCGGCCAGCGCCACCTTCAGGGTGCCATTGTTCAGGGCCACCGGCATGCAGCGATACATGCGCGCGACATTGGCCGGAATCGCCTTCAACAGCTCGGGCGTGAATTCCAGCTGGCCCAGGGAAACCACCTCCGTGCCCAGGTTGGTGGCCATCACGTGCAGGATGTCCTCCAGCTTCATGATCCCGAAATCCTGCAGCAGCTGGACCACCGGCGTGCCGCCGCGCTTGAGCTCGGCCACGACCTCCTCGTATTGCAGGTCGTCGATCAGTCCCTGTTCCCGAACGAGGGACAATAATGGGTTGGAAATGTCGTCCGCCATGTTACAAATCAATCAGAGTTTGGCCCCGGCCTGCGCCAGTTCCAGTTCCTGCAATTTCTGCTGCACCGTCGTCGGGTCCTGCGCCTTCGTGATCACCTCGTCCCGCGCAATCATGCCCTGCTGATACTTGTCGAGCAGAAAACTGTCCAGCGTCACCATGCCGTATTTCGCGCCGGTCTGGATGTCCGAATTCAGCCGGAACGTCTTGTTGTCGCGGATCAGCGCGGCGATGGACGGCGTGTTGACCATGATTTCAAAGGCCGCCACGCGGCCCGGCTTGTCCACGCGCGGAATCAGCAGTTGCGATATCACGGCCTGCAGCACGGTGGAAAGCTGGATGCGGATCTGCTCCTGCTGGTTGCTGGGGAAGGCGTTGACGATGCGGTCAATCGTCTTGGCCGCGCCGGTGGTGTGCAGGGTGCCGAAGACCAAATGCCCCGTTTCCGCCGCCGTGATCGCGGCATCGATCGTTTCCAGGTCGCGCATTTCACCCACCAGCACCACGTCCGGGTCCTGGCGCAGCGCGCGGCGCAGGCCCTCGGCGAAATTCGGCACGTCCACGCCGATCTCGCGCTGCGTGATCAGCGCCTTCTTGTGCTTGTGGTAATATTCGATCGGGTCTTCGATGGTGATGATGTGCGCCTCTTCGCGCTCCTCGTTGATGATGTTGATCATCGAGGCCAGCGTCGTGGTCTTGCCCGAACCGGTCGGCCCGGTCACCAGGATCAGGCCGCGCGGTTTGTACAGCAGTTCCTTGGCGCTCGGCGGCAGGCCGATTTGCTCCATCGTCAGCATCTTGCTCGGAATCTGCCGGAGCACGAGGCCGAAGTTGCCCTTCTCCTTGAACACGCTCACGCGGAACCGCGCCGCGTCGCCGAAGGCAAAACCGAAGTCCGCCCCGCCGCGTTCGCGCGTGCTCTGGATGTGTTCCTCCGACGTGATGCTGCGCATCAGCTCCTCGGTGTCTTCCGACTTGAGCACCGGCCCTTCCACCCGGTGCAGGATGCCGTGCACGCGGATGACCGGCGGCGCCGCCACGCGGATATGGAGGTCGGACGCCCCCTCGGCCACCACCAACTGCAACAGATCAGACATCGAATATGACATATTTATTAAGCCGGCGGTTGAATCGTTGAATCGTTGAATGGTTGCATCGGTTTCACCAGCCGCGGTATCTCGATTAAACGATTTAACATATTAACAGTTTAACGGCGGATGCCTCACGATTCATCGCCCACCGTGGAGCGGATCACTTCCTCGGCGGTCGTCAGGCCGGCGAGCACCTTGCGGATGCCGTCCTCGCGCAGGGTGCGCATGCCCATCTCGCGGGCGCGCGCGCGCAACACCGAGGAGGTCGCCTTGTCGTAAATCAATTTCCGCGTCTCATCGTCGATGACAAAAATCTCGAAGATGCCGAAGCGGCCGCGGCAGCCGGTATTGCCGCAATCGTTGCAACCGCGCCCCTTCTTGAGCGTGGCGCCCTGCAACATTTCCGGCGTCAGGTTCAGGCCCCGCATTTCCGCCTCGGTGGCCTGGTACGGTTCCCCGCACTTTTTGCAGATCTTGCGCACGAGCCGCTGCGCCATCAGGCAGCGCGTGGACGACGCCACCAGGAAGGGTTTCACCCCGATGTCCATGAGGCGGGTGACGGCGCTCGGCGCGTCATTCGTGTGCAGGGTGGAGAAAACCAGATGGCCGGTGAGCGAGGCATTGATGGCGATGGTCGCGGTTTCCAGGTCGCGGATTTCCCCGATCATCACCACGTTCGGCGCCTGGCGGAGGATCGAGCGGAGGGCCATGGCGAAGGTCAACCCGACGCTCTCGCTGACCTGCACCTGGTTGATGCCGGCCAGGATGTATTCGACCGGGTCCTCGACGGTAATGATTTTCCGGTCCGGCCGGTTGATGAAGTGCAGGCAGGAATAGAGCGTCGTGGTCTTGCCCGAACCGGTCGGCCCGGTCACCAGCAGGATGCCGTCCGGCAAACCGATGATCCGCTCGAACGTCTGCTGGTCATCCGTGAAAAACCCGAGTTCCGGCAACCCCAGCTTCAAGCCTTCCTTGTCGAGAATACGCATGACGATGCTCTCGCCATGGTTTGTGGGCAGGCAGGACACGCGCAAATCGATCAGCTTGCTGCCCACCTTCGACTGGATGCGCCCGTCCTGGGGGATGCGATGCTCGGAGATGGACATGGCCGACTGGATTTTAAGGCGGGCGATGATGGAGGCCTGCAGCCGCTTTGGCGGCGCCTTCATCTCCTGCATCACGCCGTCAATGCGGTACCGCAAACGAAACCGCTTCTGCAGCGGTTCCAGGTGAATGTCCGACGCCCGCAGCTTGAAGGCGTCCACGATAATCTGGTTCACCAGCCGGATCAGCGGCGCGTCCGCGTCCACCGCCCCGCCGTCGTCCATGCCGTCGGGCATCGAGGCCTCCACGTGTTCCTCCGTGAGTTCCTGGATGACGTCCTTGAAACGAGCGTCCTCGGCAATGCTCTTTTTTTCCGTGCTGCCGTAATATTTGTTGAGGGCCGACTCGATGTCCTGCTCCGAGGCCACCCGCAGTTCGATCTCCGCGGCGAGCAGATGCCCCAGCGTGTCAATCGTGTTGAGGTCGGACGGGTCGGCAATGGCCACGGCGACCTTGTTCTCGGTTTTGAAGACGGGAACGACGCGGTATTTTTTGGCGATGTGGCGGGGGATGATGGAAATGACCTCGTCGGGGATTTTCATGCCGGCCAGCTGGACCACTTCGGCGCCGAATTGGGCGGCTTTGGCCTGCGTCACATCGGCGGCGCGGATGAGCTGGTTGGCCAGCAACAAATCCACCACGCCCACACCGGAGGCCTGGGCCTCCGAGCGCGTCTTGGCTACCTGCTCGGCGCTTACGAAGCCGAGGTCCACCAACAAATCCAGCAGATAATCGTCTTGTTCAGCCACAATGCTCGTGTGCGATACCACGGTATCACAACATCCCGTGAAATGCGCATAGAAGTTATTCAGCCGGAGTGGGCCATGTCAATGCCGACTCCTGATTCTTTATTGAATTTTTGCCACCGTTTTTTGACGGGAGCGCCGGCAAATTTGCAGTTGTCTTGCGCCGCCCGGTCAAATAAAAGTGTGTCCTCATGGAATTTATATCGTTCCGCCGCGGCTGCCTGGTCTGCGCGTCGCTCGCCATTTTCAGCTTGAATCTGACCGCCGCCGATCCCGCGCCGCGCGATTATCCCGTCCAACCCGTACCCTTCACCGCCGTCCACCTGAACGACGCCTTCTGGGCACCCCGTCTCCAGACCAACCGGGCCGTCACGATTCCCTATGCCTTTGGACAGTGCAAGGCGTCCGGCCGCATGGACAATTTCGAACGCGCCGCCGCCGTGTTGCGCGGCGAGGACATCGCCAACCACAAGCCACCGGGATTTCCGTTCGACGACACCGATCCCTACAAGGTCCTCGAAGGCGCCGCCTACACGCTCGCCGTCCAGCCCGACCCCAAATTGTCGGCGGAGCTCGACGCGCTCATCGCCCTGTTTGCCTCCGCCCAGGAACTCGACGGCTATCTTTATACCACCCGCACCATTGATCCGGCGCATCCGCACCCCTGGGCCGGCACCGAGCGGTGGGTGAACGACCCCCAGCTCAGCCACGAACTCTACAATGCCGGCCACCTGTTTGAGGCCGCCGCCGCCCATTACCAGGCCACCGGCAAAACCAATCTGCTCAATGTCGCCCTCCGGGAAGCCGACCTGCTTTGCCAGACCTTCGGCCCGGACCCCAACCAGTTGCATCTCTGGCCCGGACACGAAATCGTCGAAATGGGCCTCGTCCGGCTTTACCGCGTCACCGGCGACCGACGCTATCTCAACCTCGCGAAATATTTCATCGACGTGCGCGGCAGCCACCCGGGCGGCGACGACTACCATCAATCCCGCATCCCGCCGGTGGACCAGACCGAGGCCATCGGCCACGCGGTGCGCGCGGGCTATCTTTACAGCGGCATGGCTGACGTCGCGGCCCTCACCGGCGACCCGCAGTACGTTCATGCGATCGACGCCATCTGGGAAAACGCAGTAGGCAAAAAACTATACCTGACCGGGGGCATCGGTTCCCGGGCCAAAGGTGAAGCTTTTGGCGACAATTACGAGTTGCCAAATCTCACCGCCTACAACGAAACCTGCGCGGCGGTGGCCAACGTTTACTGGAACGAGCGCCTGTTTTTGTTGCACGGCGACGGCAAGTATGTGGATGTGCTGGAACGCACGCTGTACAACGGGCTGCTCTCCGGCGTGTCGCTCGACGGCACGAAATTCTTTTACCCCAACCCGCTCGAATCGGACGGCTCGCACCAGCGCAGCCCGTGGTTCGGCTGCGCCTGTTGCCCCGGCAACATCACCCGCTTTCTGCCCTCCGTGCCCGGATATGTTTACGCGCAATCGGGCGACACCATTTACGTCAACCTCTACGCCAGCGGTACCGCCGACTTCAAACTGGAGAACGGGCGCAAGGTCAATATCACGCAGCAAACCCGTTACCCGTGGGACGGCACTGTCAAAATGACTCTCCAGTCGGACTGGCGGAAAAACAAGGATTTCACCATCAACGTCCGCATCCCCGGCTGGGCGCGCAATGAAGTGGTGCCGGGCGATCTCTACCGGTTTCTGGACCTGGTCCGGAAATCGGTGGTCCTCCGGATCAACGGCCATGAAGTGCCGGTCAAAATTGAAAAGGGCTACGTCAGCCTCAACCGCCCGTGGAACGCGGGCGACGTGATCGAACTGGACCTGCCGATGCCCGTGCAACGCGTGGTGGCGGCCGAAAATGTCGCCGCCGACCGCGGCCGGGTTGCCCTGCAACGCGGACCGATTGTTTTTTGCGCCGAGTGGCCCGACAATCCGAAGGGCCAGGTGCGCCACCTGCTGTTGCCCGACGACCAGCCGGTCACCACCCGGTTCGACCCGGCGCTGCTCAACGGCGTTCAAGTCATCGAGGCCCGGGCCTTTGGAACTTCCACCGACGACAACGGAAAGATCTTCACCCACCTGCAGGACTTCCGGGCCATCCCCTATTTCGCCTGGGCCAACCGCGGCCGCGGCGAAATGACCGTCTGGATCCCCCACTCGAAAAGCGCGCTCGGGCCGCCATGAATTTTATCGACCGACTTTGGCATTGCCTTTGCGGATTTCGTTTCTAACTTCGTGGATCATGAAATTCGCCGCCCGGTTCCGCTGTTGCCTGGTCACCCTGCTGCTTGCCGTGCTGGCTTTCCCGCTGTTCGCCGCCGACACCAATGCCGCGCCTCGCGAACGGTTGCGGCTGGATTTCGGCTGGAAATTTCACCCCGGCAACGAGTGGGGGTCCGCCCAGAGCCTCGCCAAGGCCGGCACCGGCAGCGGCCCCGCCAGCACGTCGTTCGGCGACGCGAGCTGGCGCACGGTCAACCTGCCCCACGATTGGGCCGTGGAACTGCCCTTCGACCAGAGCGCCGACGGCGGACACGGTTTCAAACCCATCGGCCCCGGCTTCGCCCGCAACAACGTCGCCTGGTACCGTCGCACGTTTGATCTGCCGGAAGCCGACGCCGACCGGCGCCTTTGGCTGGAGTTCGATGGCGTGTTCCGCGACGCGGAGGTGTTCGTCAATGGCTGGCACGTCGGCCATCACGAAAGCGGTTACAGCAGTTTCCGCTATGACATCACTGACCTCGCCGTTCCCGGCGGCAAAAATGTTGTCGCCGTGAAGGTGGACGCGTCGCAATTCGAGGGCTGGTTCTATGAAGGCGCGGGCATTTATCGCCACGTCTGGCTGGTCAAAACCGGGCCGCTCGCCATCGCCCCGGACGGCATCTTTGTTTACAGCCTGTTCAAAAATAACGTGCCGGAAGGCAAGGCGGAAGTTCACGCGCAAGTCCGGCTCCTCAATTCCCTGACCAACGCCGTCCCGGTCACGGTCAAATGCGAAATCCTCGCGCCCGACGGAAGACCCGTGATGGAGTTCACGAAGTTGGAAACGGTAAACGGTGCGGCCCGCGAGGAAGTGAACTTGGATACCAAGCTGGCCGGCCCCGTGCTCTGGTCGCCCGAATCTCCCCTGCTTTACCAGCTCGTCACCACCGTCGAAAGCAACGGAAGGGTGGTGGATCGCCAGACCACGCCGTTCGGCATCCGTACCGTTGCGTTCGATGCCGACCGGGGGTTTTTGCTCAACGGCAAGCCTTACGAACTCAAGGGCACGTGCAACCACCAGGACCATGCCGGCGTCGGCGCGGCGTTGCCGGATGCCCTGCAATCTTTCCGCATCGCCCGGTTGAAGGAAATGGGCGTCAACGCCTATCGCACTTCGCACAACCCGCCCACGCCGGAGTTGCTCGAGGCCTGCGACCGCCTCGGCCTGCTGGTCATGGACGAAAACCGCCTGCTTGGCAGTGACGAGGAAAACCTGCGTCGCTGGCAGGACCAGATCCAGCGCGACCGCAACCATCCCAGCGTCGCCATCTGGTCCATTGCCAACGAGGAATTCCGCACGCAGGGCACCCCCACCGGCAAACGCGTCGCCCAAACGATGCAGAACCTGGTCCGGCAGCTCGACCCGACGCGGCCGGTGACCTACGCCTCACCGGTCGGCAATGAATTTGAAGGCATCAACTCCATCATCGAGGTCCGCGGCTGGAATTATCGCATCGGCACAAACCGCATGGACGCCTATCACGCGGCGCACCCGGCCCAGCCCAATGTCGGCTCCGAACAAGGCAGCACCGTGAGCACCCGCGGCATTTACGAGAATGACAAAATCCGCGGCTACGTGAGTGCTTACGACACCAACGCGCCGGAATGGGCGAACCTGGCCGAGGAGTGGTGGGGTTTCTTCGCCCCGCGCGCGTGGCTCGCCGGCGGTTTTGTCTGGACGGGATTTGATTATCGCGGTGAACCCACCCCCTACGCCTGGCCGTGCATCAACTCGCACTTCGGCGTGATGGACACCTGCGGTTTTCCCAAGGACAACTTCTATTATTACCAGTCGTGGTGGACGGACCGACCGGTTTTGCATCTGCTCCCGCACTGGAACTGGCCCGGTCGGGAAGGCACGAACATCGAGGTGGACGCCTTGAGCAACTGCGAGGAGGTCGAGCTGTTCCTCAATGGCCGGAGCCTGGGCAAAAAAACCATGCCCCGCAATTCGCACCTGGCCTGGCTGGTCGGCTTCGAACCGGGCACGCTGAGCGCCAGAGGTTATAACGGCGGCAAGGTCATCGCCGAAACGAAGGTGGAAACCACCGGCGAACCCGCTGCCGTCCAGCTGACCCCCGACCGCACCGCCATCAACGCCGACGGTGAGGACGTGAGTGTGTTCACCGTTTCCGTGACCGACGCCCGGGGCCGCCGCGTGCCGATGGCAACCAACCTCGTGCATATTGAATTGAACGGTCCCGGAAAGATCATCGGCGTGGGCAACGGCGACCCGAGCTGTCACGAGCCGGACGTGTTTTTGCCGCAGCCGGTGACGCACTCCGTCCCGTTGAACGAAGGCTGGCGTTGGAAAAAATTGCCCGACGTCGGCGATGCAAAACTGGCCGAACTGAAAGCCAATTTTGACGACTCGAACTGGGAGCCGGCGAACCCGCAAGCCGACAGCGGCCCGCTGGGAGAACGCGACCAGGCGGTCTTTCGCGTGAAAATCCAGGTGACCGAAGCAGACCTCGCCGCCCAGGCCGTGGCATTGCGCTGCGGCCAGATCCACGAGGACGGCTCGATTTATGTGAACGGCAAGCTGGCGGGTGAATCGCATGACTGGCAGGTGGCCGCCACCTTTGATTTAAAACCGTTCCTGCATCCGGGCGAAAATACCATCGCCCTGACGGTCGCCAACTGGAACGGGGCGGGCGGACTGAACAAAGGGGTGACGCTGGAGTTTCTGGATCAGGCCATCGCGCCCGCCTGGCAGCGCAGCGTGTTCAACGGACTCGCGCAAATCATCGTGCAATCCACGCAAGACCCCGGCGACATCCGGCTGACCGCCAGGGCGGACGGCTTGTCGCCCGCCACCGTGTCCGTGTCGGCGCAATCCTGCACGCCGCGGCCGGCGGCGCCTTGAATCCCAGCGCAAACTTTGCAACCCGGGTTACAAAGTTTTGTGATGCGACGTTATGACCGGCGACAGAATCATGTTGTCGCCTCGTATTGAGGCCGTGTAATTTCAGCGCCATGCAACGGATGATTCTCTGCGGGCTGACGGCGTTCACAGTTTGCCTGTCAACCGCTGTCGCCTGGGCAGACGAGGAGACCTGCGTGGCCTGCGGCCGCCAGATCCTGGTCAGCGGCCGGTTCAGTCACGGCCGGGGACATGAAAGCCTGGCGATTGTGGGTGCGCCACGCCGCGGCGAGGAGATGTTCCGCGAGGAAATCTACGGAACCAATTTTACGCTGTCCGTGCCCCACCTTCCCGCCGGCAAATACACCGTCCTGATCGGGCTCGCCGAAGTGGATTACACCAATGCCGGCCAGCGTTCATTCGACATCACCTGCGGCGACCAGACGCTCGCGCACAATCTGGATATTTTCACGGCCGCCGGCGGCGCGGGCCGGGTCCTCCTGCTGTCCAATCGGATTGATTTTCCCGGCGACGCGGTGGCCGGCCCGCTCACCGTCGCCTTTACCGGGCACAAGAGTCCGGCCAAGCTGAACACGTTCGAAATCAGGGAGGCTTCCGGCCAGTCCGTCGTTTTGACGTCGGCAACGGATTTGATCAACGCCGAAGACTCCGACTCATTGCAACCACCTGTCGTCACCGGACCGGAAGTCTGGAAGGACGCCGCCCGGCCCACCGCCACCCGCGTGGACGATCTGGTGCACCGGCTGTCGCTGGCCGAAAAAGTCCAGCAGATGCGGAATAGTTCCCCGGCCATTCCGCGGCTGGGCATTCCGGCCTACGATTATTGGAGTGAATGCCTGCATGGCGTTGCGCGCGCCGGCACGGCCACGGTTTTCCCCCAGGCCATCGGCATGGCCGCCACCTGGGATGCGCCGCTCCTGCGCGAGGTCGCCGACGTCATCGCCACCGAGGCCCGCGCCAAGCACAACGATTACGTCGCCAACCATAACGGCGACAGCGCACGCTATTACGGTCTCACTTTCTGGACACCGAACATCAACATTTTTCGTGATCCCCGCTGGGGCCGTGGCCAGGAAACCTACGGCGAAGACCCGTTCCTGACCGCGCGGCTGGGGGTGGCCTTCATCCGCGGACTGCAGGGCGACGACCCGAAATATGTGAAGGCCATGGCCTGCGCGAAACATTATGCCGTCCACAGCGGGCCGGAACCGGAGCGGCACCGTTTTGACGTGGCGCCGTCCGAGCGCGATTTTTACGAAACCTATCTGCCTCAATTCGAGGCCGCCGTGCGGGAAGGTCATGTCGGCGCGGTCATGGGCGCCTACAATTCCGTTTACGGCCAGCCGGCCTGCGCGAACCCGCTTTTGCTCACGGAATTGCTGCGGAAGCAATGGGGTTTTGACGGCCACGTCGTTTCCGATTGCGGCGCGATTTACGACATCCACGCCAACCATAAATTTACCGCCACACCGGAGGAAGCCGCCGCCGCCGCGGTGAAGGCCGGCGACGATCTTTGTTGCGGCGCGGATTACAGCTGGCTGGTGCGCGCGGTCAAAAGAGGTTTGATCCCGGAGAAGGAAATTGACACCGCCGTCGGCCGGGTGCTCACCTCGCGGTTCCAGCTGGGACTTTTTGACCCGCCGGCCACGGTGCCTTACGCGCAAATTCCCCTCACGCAAAACGACACGCCGGCCCACGAGGCGCTGGCCCTGAAGATGGCGCAGGAATCCATCGTGCTGTTGAAAAACGACAACCTGCTGCCGCTCGACCGCACAAAAATCAAACGCATCGCCGTCATCGGCACCAACGCCAGTTCCGTGACGGTGCTGCTTGGCAATTACAACGGCCAGCCCGCCCGGCCGGTGACCATCCTGGACGGCATCCGGAGCGCCGCCGGCGGCACGGTCCAGGTGGACTATGAGCCGGCTTGTCCGCTGACCCTGGGACGGGACGGGACGGGACGGCCGGACGCGCAAACGTGGCAGAAGGTCATTGCCGCCGCGTGGACATCGGACGTGATCATTTACGTCGGCGGCATCAGCTCGCGGCTCGAAGGCGAGGAAATGAACGTGAACCTGGACGGATTTTCCGGCGGCGACCGCACGGAGATTGAGTTGCCGGCGGTACAAGCCGAATTGCTGGAGGCATTGCAAGGAGCCGGCAAGCCGGTGGTGTTCATCAATTGCAGCGGCAGTGCCATGGCGCTGCCCGGGATCACCAACCTGACGGCGATTTTACAGGCGTGGTATCCGGGCGAACAGGGTGGCCGGGCCGTGGCCGATGTGCTGTTTGGAGACGTGAATCCCGCCGGACGGCTGCCGGTCACTTTTTACCATTCCACCGCCGACCTGCCGGCGTTTGACAATTATTCGATGTCCAACCGCACCTACCGTTACTTCAACGGCCGGCCGGAATTCGCCTTTGGCCACGGCCTGAGCTACACCAAATTCGATTATAGCCGCCCGCAGCTCAACGGGACCGATTTCGCCGCGGGCGACACGATCAAACTCGCGTTTTCCCTGCTTAACGCCGGCGCGTGGGACGGGGACGAGGTCGCGCAGGTTTATTTCCGGCACGTGAACTCCGCGCAGCCCCAGCCGAAACTCGCGCTCTGCGGCTTTGCGCGGATCCATTTTCAGGCCAGCCAGGGGGGGCGGATCACCTTGAACATACCGGCGGAACGATTTCGCAGCTGGGACCCGGCCAAAAAACAATATATCGTCGAGCCCGGCAGTTACGAACTGCTCGTGGGGGCGGCCTCCGACGACATCCGCCTGCGCCTGCCGTTTAAAATTACCGGGGCGAAATGAGCGGGTGAATAAAAAGGAACCTGGATCCACAATGAAATCAAAATTCTGGACACGGATCACCGGCAGATTGCTTCTGGCTGCGACGCTGATTTTTTCCGCGAACGGCCGCGCGGAGGATTCCCGCCTGGTGCTATGGTACCAGCAGCCGGCCGGCGGCACCTTCACGGGGCCGCTGGTGAACGGCCCGGGCGCCCCGCCGCTCGGCCTGGCCGGCGGCACCGCGTCGCGTTTCATCAACGAAGCACTCCCCATCGGCAACGGGCGGATCGGAGGATTGATTGCCGGCGGCACGGCCCGCGAACAAGTCGTGCTGAATGAGGACAGCCTGTGGACGGGTGACGAAAATCCCTCGGGCAATGACCACACGATGGGGGCCTACCAGTGTCTGGGCAGCCTGTTCATCAACCTGCCGGGACATGAAAACCTTGCGAATTACCGGCGCGACCTCGACCTCGGCAACGCGCTGGCGCACGTGAGCTATCAGTCGGGCGGCGTGGATTACCGGCGCGAATATTTTTGCAGTCATCCCGATGGCGTGCTCGTTGTGCGGCTCACCGCCGACCGGCCCGGCAGTTACACCGGCAGCCTTGAGCTGGGCGACACCCACGGCGCGCCGACCCGGGCGGAAAAAAACCGCCTGACCATTGCCGGCGCGCTCACCAACGGGCTGAAATACGAAGCGCAATTGATCGCGCTGCCGGAGGGCGGCTCATGGCAAATAAACGGCTCCGTACTCGAATTCAAGAACTGCAACAGCCTCACGCTGGTGATCGCCGCGGGCACGGATTACGCGATGGATCCTGCCGCGAAATATCGCGGCGAAAATCCGCATCGGCAGGTGATGAAACAGGTCGAAAAGGCCGCCGACAAAAAATACGACGACCTGAAGGAGCGCCATGAAAAGGATTTTCATTCGTTGTTCGACCGGGTCGCGCTCGACGTGGGCCAGTCCGCCACCGAGCAAATCGAGCTGCCCACCGACGTACGCAAGGTCCAGGCCGTGGGCACAACGGACCCCGGGCTGGAGGCGCTGTTGTTTCAATACGGCCGGTACCTGTTGATTTCATGTTCGCGGCCCGGCGGGTTGCCGGCCAACCTGCAGGGCCTGTGGAACGACAACAACAACCCGCCCTGGCATTCCGACTATCACGCCAACATCAACGTGGAGATGAATTACTGGCCGGCCGAGGTGGCGAATTTGTCCGTGTGTCACCAGCCGTTCTTCGACCTCGTCCTGAGCCAGCTCCCGGCCTGGCGCACGGCCACCGCCGCCTCGCCCGAACTCAAGACGCCGGCCGGCGCGATGACGACGCGTGGCTGGGCCATCCGCACTTCGCACAACATTTACGGCGGCATGGGCTGGAAATGGGACAAGACGGCCAACGCCTGGTACTGTCACGGTTTCTGGGAACATTACGTCTTCACCGGCGACAAAAAGTATTTGAAAAAGACCGCCTGGCCGGTGATGAAGGAAATCTGCGAATTCTGGATGGACCATTTGCAGGCCCTGCCCGACGGCCGGCTGGTGGTGCCCAAAGGCTGGTCGCCCGAGCACGGCCCGGTCCTGGACGGCGTGAGTTACAACCAGGAAATCGTCTGGGACCTGTTCAACAACACCGTCGCCGCGGCGGACGTGCTGGGCGAGGACAAGGCGTTTCGCGATAAAATCGCCGCGCTGCGGGACAAGCTGGCGGCGCCGGGCATCGGCAGCTGGGGCCAGTTGCTGGAATGGATGACCGAATTGCACGCGGCGAAGTATCCGGAACTCGACACGACCCAGGACCATCATCGCCACACGTCGCACCTGTTCGCGGTATATCCCGGCCGCCAGATCAGCGTTGTCAAAACGCCCCGGCTGGCGGCGGCCGCGAAGGTCTCCCTCAACGCGCGCGGCATTGAGCCGGACAGCGACGTGCGCGAATGGTCATTTGCGTGGCGCACCGCGCTGTTTGCGCGTCTGCACGACGGCGAGGGCGCGCACCAGATGCTCCAGCAGCTGTTTTCCGCGCGCAACACCTGCCCCAACCTGTTCGGACTCCATCCGCCCATGCAGATGGACGGCAACTTCGGCATCACCGCCGGCATGTGCGAAATGCTGCTGCAATCGCACGAGGACGAAATCAACCTGCTGCCCGCGCTGCCGAAAGCGTGGCCCAACGGCAGCGTGAAAGGTTTGTGCGCCCGCGGCGGTTTCGAGGTGGACATCACCTGGAAGGACCGGAAACTGGTTTCGGCCACGGTGCATTCGCTGCTCGGAAATCCCTGCCGCCTGCGTTACGGTTTCACGCCCTGTGACGTGAAAATCAAGCCGGGCAAAACATTCCAGTGGGACGGGCAACCAACGAATCGCTGACGCCCGGCCACCTCGCAGCCACCGCTACATCAGCAACCGGGCTTCCGGCGCATTCAATGTTAACCTGGAACAATCGGCAAAGAAAAAAATGAGACCGGCACTTCAAACACTTCTTGCTGGCGGATTCATTTACGCCATAACGCTCGTTTCTGCCACAGCTGGCTGCGCTACAGATTCCGGCAATTTCCTGACCCTCTGGTATCAACAACCGGCGACCAATTGGAACAGCGCCCTGCCCATCGGCAATGGCCGGCTGGGCGCGATGATTTTTGGCGGGGTGGAGCGTGAACAGTTGCAACTGAACGAGGACACCCTGTGGGCGGGCGGGCCGTACGATCCGGACAACACCAACGCGCTCGCCGCGCTGCCCGAAGTGCGCCAGTTGATTTTCGCGGGCAAATACGACGCGGCGGCCAGCCTCATCGCCAGCAACCTGATGGCGAAACCCCTCCGGCAGATGCCGTATGAAACCGTCGGCGATTTATTGCTGGAATTCCCTACCAACGCAGCGGTCGAAAATTATCGCCGCGACCTGAATCTCGATACCGCCGTCGCCGGTGTCAGTTACCAGGCGGACGGGATTCGCTTCAAACGTGAAATTTTTTCCAGCCCGGTGGATGAAGTCATCGTCATACGGCTCACCGCCGACCAGCCGGGGCAGATTTCATTCACCGCCGGAATGAAAACGCCGCAACAGGCAACCGTTCAGGCCGAAACCGGAGACACCCTCGTAATGAACGGGGTCAACGGTTCGGCAGAAGGTATTCGGAGCGCGCTGAAATTCCAGGCCCGCGTCAGGGTATTGGCACAGGGCGGAAAAGTCTCTGCCGGGGCGGACACCCTTTCCGTTGCCCGGGCTGATTCGGCCACGTTGCTGATCGCCATCGCGACGAGCTACAAGAACTTCAAAGACGTGAGCGGTAATCCCGAAACCGTCACCCGCCGGCAAATCGCGGCAGCCGGCAGGAAATACGCCGCCGGCGGCATGAACCGGATGCTCGCCGAGCACATCGCCGCACATCAAAAACTGTTCCGCCGGGTCGAACTGAATCTGGGCGAAACCGATTCCATGAGCTTGCCAACGGACGAGCGCGTCGCCCATTTCGCCGAGGGCAAGGACCCGCAGCTGGCCGCGCTCTATTTCCAATTTGGCCGTTATCTTTTGATTTGCAGTTCCCGCCCCGGCGGTCAACCCGCAAATTTACAGGGCATCTGGAACAGCTCGATGAAACCGCCCTGGGGCAGCAAATACACCATCAACATCAATACCGAGATGAATTACTGGCCCGCCGAGTCGTGCAACCTCGGCGAATGTCTTGAACCGCTCACGCAAATGGTTTTGGACCTGACGCAAACCGGCGCGCACACCGCCAGGGTGATGTATGGCGCCCGCGGGTGGGTGGCCCATCACAACACGGACCTGTGGCGCGCGTCGGGGCCGATTGACGGCCCGAATTCCGGCATGTGGCCGATGGGCGGCGCGTGGCTCTGCCAGAACCTGTAGGAACATTACCTGTTCACCGGCGATAAAAATTATTTGAAGAAAATTTATCCCGCCATGAAGGGGTCGGCCCAATTCTTCCTCGACACGCTGGTGGAAGAACCGACGCACCACTGGCTGGTGACGTG
>Ga0265320_10001104_pt1 | contig 19933 bp, 22 predicted proteins | sample 4827metaG_FD_202087 | JGI IMG/M metagenome (GOLD analysis project Ga0265320, IMG submission 202087) | Rhizosphere microbial communities from Carex aquatilis grown in University of Washington, Seatle, WA, United States - 4-8-27 metaG | ecosystem: Host-associated > Plants > Roots > Rhizosphere >...
GGGCAACCGATCCGCAATGAGCCCACTACCTACACGACGGAGTGGGCTCGATCATTTTTATATTTCCATTTCCACATTAAAAAATTATTAAAAAACTTTTGACTAAGTGGAAATTTTCTCTACACTTGAAGCATGGCTCTCACGGATTTTCTCTATTCAATAATTATCTTCCTGCTCGGCGGGTTGGGTTATTTTGCTAAGCGAACCTATGATGACGTGGGCGTGCTTAAGATTGACGTCGCCGACATGAAGCCAAAAGTATCCATCATGTGGGAATTATTGCGTGAGCGGGCATTCTCGCTTTCTTCATCGCCGACTGTTTTAAATGAGAAAGGAAAACAGTTACTTTATGAGGGCGGTGTAAAAGAAATAGTTGATGCCAACGTGGGACGTCTTATGCGAGCATTGGCTGATCTCGGCCCACAAAACGCTTATCAGGTTCAAGAAGGTTCTCATAAAGCAATGAGGACTATTTTGGATGATACTGTTTTTGTTGCACGGCTGGAGAAAATAGCTTTTAAGAACGGGGTTAACGTTGACGCCCTTCTTTTCGTCGGGGCGATTTATCTTAGGGATTTAGCGCTGTCGAAATGTGAAATGTAAAAAGCGGGAGGGGACGGTGTTGATGCCGTCGGTCCCTCCCGCTGTCCGGTTCGCGACCGCGCTCGCGAAGCGGAGTATGCCGCCCTGATTGGGCGTATGAAGCTTATCAACAACCCGAACCCGTTCCGATCCGGGAAGCTTGATGCGGCCAATCTTCCGCGGCGTTAGTCGCCGGTGGCTTCGTCTTTGTCGCGATCTCCGTGCTCTGGGTCGCTTTCACACGTGATGCACGTGTTGGCCTCGGGAGTTTTCAGGAGCCGATTCGGATCAATCGGGCCCCTGCAGGTCGAGCAGTCGAAGTACGTGCCCATTTCTATCTTCCGCTGCGCCATGATCGCGAGCGTGCGGCGCAGCCCCTGATTCTGGAGCCGGATCGACGCGATACTCCCCAAGAGGTTTTCCACCGCGGCGTCGATGTTGTCGGACGATTGTTCTGGTGTTCGGATTGCCTCCACGTCCGTGGCACTAAAGCCCTCGGCAATGATCTTTTCCAGCTTTTCTTTCTGCTTGGCCAAGTCAATTTTTTTGACCTGGTCCGTTTTCGTTCCCATATAGTTTTCCCTTCCTCCCTCCCATCGGGTATTCCGATAGAAGCTGGTTGCAGAGTACTATAAAAATGCCGATATGGCAATAGGCCGTAAAAATTTAAAAGGCCATGGATTGAATCCATGGCCTGCGGGGTTGCCCCCGAATATCTAGACGAGCACGATCTGGCCGATCTCCGCCGCCGCGCGGAGCTTCTTGTAGGCGATGTCGTTTGCCCACGCCGGCAGTGTCCGCAGGAACGGTTTCTGCAAACTCAAGCTCTCGAGCTGCCGCCACATCTCCTGCCACAGCGGATTGTTGTCTTGCCCGCGGTGCAGAATGCGGCACACGAAGCCCGTGAATGGCGGAACCTCCTGCCGCTTGGCGAGCGCGGCGAAGAGATCGTCGTTGCTCATTCCAATAGCGGCCGCTGTCTGATGAATATGACTCAGAAAGAACTGCGCATCGGGCGCCCGCTTTGCCATGGCGACAAGCCCGAACCCGCGCCCAACGCAGACGGCGCTGCCATATATGGCAACCGCTCCGTCTTTGCAGCTGGCCAGTAGGCTGAACCCCGCTCGGTCTCGCCGTTCCTCGTTCCGAAACGCAACGATGACGCCGCGCTTGTCGGCCTCTTCTGCCATAGCGCGTTGCACCCGCTGGAATGCCTCGTCTTTTATTTGAATCAAATTCTTTCTCCTGGATGAGATAACTACTATAAAATAAGATACTGTTTTTGTGCGATCCCGTCAAATAATTTCCTCAACATGGTAAGATTTTAGTATGAAGAAGTTATTGGTTGCGAATTGGAAGGAGAACCCACGCACGGAGGCGGCGGCAGTAAAACTGTTCCGCGACGTCGCGAAAATAAAACCGGTCAAAAACGTTGAAGTGGCAGTGTGCCCACCACTCCTTTATTTGGGGCGAATCGCGGCCTTGCGTATGCGGCGCGGGAAGAGCGCTCGGCACGTCGCGCTTGGCGCGCAGGATGTTTTCTGGGAAGAGAAGGGCGCTTATACAAGCGAGATCGGCCCCAAAATGCTTCGGGCGCAGGGCGTGCGCTACGTGATCGTCGGCCATTCGGAGCGGCGCCGCTGGCTTAAAGAGACCGACGCGATGATCAATAAAAAAATAAAGCGCGTGTTGCGCGACGGCTTACGCGTGATCCTGTGCGTGGGTGAACCGCTTGCGGTTCGCAAAAGGGGGATCGTTGCCGCAAAGAATTTTGTCGTTGGCCAGCTCAAAAAAGATCTTGTGGGGGTTTCGAGCGCCGCGCGAGCGCACCTCATAGTGGCATACGAACCGATCTGGGCGATCGGCACCGGCCGATATGATGCGCCGGAAGATGCTGCGGCAGTGGCCGCCGTTATTAAGCGTTTCGCCCCACGCGTGCTCTATGGCGGTTCCGTAGACGGCAGAAACATCCGCGATTATGTACAATATAAAGGAATAGACGGCGCTTTGATCGGGGGCGCCAGTTTGCGCGCAGCGGAATTCAAAAAAATGGTCGCCGCGAGTGCGCAGGTGCGAATAAAAAAGTAAAAATAACAATAATAAAAATATGAATAGTGCAAAAACATGGTTTTGGATCGTGTTGGACGTGTTTATCGCGGTGCTGGTCGTGAATGTGGTGTTCTTTGTGATACCGGCAGTTGGAAGGTTGGGCGGCAGTTTCTACCCGGCACGGGTGATCACGGTCTCGGCGCTCGGGAAAACAACGGCGGCGCCGGACCTTGCCGAAATAACTTTTTCGGTGCTGACGCAGGGCCAGAATCCGCAGACGCTTTCGGATAACAACAACCAAAAGATGACGGCGGTGCTCGCGTTCGTGAAGGGGCAGGGGATTGCGGACGCAGACCTCACGACGACCGGTTACGACCTTTCGCCGAATTATGAGTGGGATAAGAACACCATGCGCAACTACATCACGGGCTATACGCTTACGCAGACGGTTGAGGTGAAAGTGCGCGATTTGAGCAAGGTGGCGTCGGTGTTGGGCGGGCTTGCGCCGCTTGGCGTGAACCAGGTGAGCGGCGTTTCATTCACGTTTGCCGATCAAGAAAAAGTGCTCGCCGTGGCGCGCGCCGATGCGTTCGCGAAGGTGGCAGCGAAAGCAAAAGAGATGACGGGAGCGGCAGGGGTGTCGCTTGGGAAGGTGGTGAATATTTCGGAGAATAATTATTTCCCCGAGACGCGGGTGGCGTATTCAGCGGCGAACTCCATGGGCGCGGGCGCGGTGCCCGCACCGGTCGCACCGACGATCCAGCCGGGGACGCAGGATATTACCGACACGGTCAGCATCACCTACGAACTTAATTAGCCATGAAAAAAAGCGATTGGTGGGCGATCGTCGTTATCGGTGCGGCGGTAGGATTGCTTTCGCAGCCGATTTTGGCGAACGTGGCTGGTTCGTTTAATATCAATCTTAGCTATACACTGCGCATTGTGGTGTTCCTTGCCTTTACGATTCTTGCGCCACTCGCGCTCTTCATCCTCTATTATTTGGGGAAGATAGTGCCGGTGCTCTATCAATTCGGCAAGTTCGCGGCGGTGGGGGTGTTGAATACCTTTGTGGATGTGGGCATCTTGAACCTCGAAATCCTCGCGTTCGGCACGCCCGCGGCATGGCCCTATCGGATCATGAAGGCGGTCTCGTTCCTGGCGGCGACCACGAACAGTTTCTTTTGGAACAAGTTCTGGACGTTCGGTTCACATGACCCGGCCAACTCATCGGAAACCATAAAGTTCTATCTGGTGGCCGTTGGGGGGTTCCTCATCAATGTCGGTGTGGCGTCATACGTCTTTAGCGGCGTTGTGCGGCCGGAATCCATCTCGCCGAACCTTTGGGCGAACGTTGGCGCGATCGCCGGCGTGGCAGCGGGATTCCTGTGGGACTTCCTGGGCTACAAATATGTAGTGTTCAAAAAGTAAGTTGTCCCCAGGGCGGACTTGCGCTTTCTGTGGATATCTGCTATAATGGCTTGGAATGGGTGCGAGTTTTCCTTAACGACGACGTCGACTAAGGAAAATCCCACACGATTCTTTTTGGCCAAAGGCTCCCGCAAGGGGGCTTTTGGTTTAATTGAGTTTTAATGTATGTATCGTATACTGATAGCGGAGCCGGCTGGAGAGCACTCGTTCAATCACAAAAAGAATCGGAGGTCACCACAGCCGCTCCGCCCAGTCCTTTTAAGAAAGAGGATTGAGCGGAGCGGGATCTGCGGCAGTGCCGCGTACGCGGCAGCTGTTTCCGGTGCGCGGCTTAAAAATAAATATCATGCAAAAATTTAAAGAGAACGTACTGCTTGCGCGGTACAGTAATTATAATATCGGCGGTCCGGCAAGATTTTTTTTTGCGCCTAAGACCGAAAAAGAAATAGCGTGGGCGATCCGCGAGGCAAAAAAGAAAAAGGTGTCTATTTTTATTTTGGGTGGCGGGACGAATCTTCTGATCGACGACCGTGGTTTTAAAGGACTCGTGCTCCATCCGAATTTAAAAACTCTCACCGCGCACGGAACGGAACTCACCGTGGGCGCTGGTGTTTTAATGAGCGATCTGCTGAATGCGTGCGTCAAAAAATCCCTTTCCGGCTTGGAATGGGCGGGCGGGTTGCCGGGGAGCGTGGGTGGCGCTATCCGCGGGAATGCCGGCTGTTTTGGCGGCGAAACAAAAGATGCGATTGTTGCGGTACGCAGCTTTGATATAAAGACAATGAAGATAATAGAACGCACTACGCGGCAGTGCAGTTTTGGCTATCGTATGAGCATATTCAAGAAGAAGCGCGGGCAAGAGATTATTCTTTCGGCTACACTCCGTCTCGCGAAAGGGGAGAAGAAGGCGATTGCCGCTTCGATCCGCGAAAAAATAGCGCACCGCACAAAGGCGCACCCGCTGGATTATCCGAACATCGGCAGTATTTTCAAGAATATCCCATTGCATACGATCCACAAAAAAGACAGCGCGCACTATAAGAAGGCGGTGCGCGATGGCGTGCTTAGTTTTCGCAAATCGCGCTTTTCCGTAAAGACCGATCCGTTCCCGGTGATCTCTGCCGCAAAGTTGATCTCCGAGTCCGGCCTGCGGGGCGTTTCCGCCGGGGGCGCCATGATCTCGCCGAAGCATACGAACTTTATCGTAAATGCCTTAGACGCCCGGTCGCCGGAGGTGATGGAGCTTATAGAGCTCGCCAAAGTGGCAGTAAAACAGAAATTCGGTGTAGTATTAGAGGAAGAGATACAAATCGTCTAAATATAAAAATGAAAATAAATATCAAAAAAAATCTAGATATGACGCCGTCGCTGCAGACGTATATTGATGAGAAGCTGGCGCCACTCGCAAGGTTCATAAAAAAGTTTGACGAGACCGGCGAGGCCGAGATCTGGTTGGAGCTCTCTCGCACGACGCGGCATCATGGGAAGGGCGAAGAAGTGTTTCTTGCGGCTGCCGATCTGCGTTTGCCGGGTAAGATCCTCCGCGCAGAGGAACACGCCGAAGACGTTCGCAAAGCGATCGACATGGTGAAAGATACGCTGCGGCTGGAGATTGAAAAGTATAAAACGAAGTTTGTAAAACCGAAACGGGGAGCGAAAGAAGGGGTATAAAAATGAATATCCCCGGGGCGCTGCTAGTGTTGCAACGTCCCGGGGGATCTGTAGAAGCATCAGTCATGGTTGAGGAATGAACATTGCTCGGCTTAGGGCCCGGGCAAGAAACCACGGCTAACGCTATCTGTAAGCAGTATACCAGGGCATCCCCCAAAAAGTCAAGGGGTTGACGTGGTTCACTGCTTTACGGCTTATTACACTGAAAAAAGGTGCAGGTGGCCAGGGCACTACCCCCGGCCACCGCCAAAAGGCCGAAGCCAAAGAGGGTCTCGATTACAAGGTCGAATCCCTAGGGCGCTAATTCGCCCAGGAGAAACTTCCCCCGTAACCGGTAGAAGCCCTTAGTCGCTCATTAATCCCCGATCCGAACCGGATGTTGCCAGCTCCCGCGGTCAAACTGCCCTCGGCTTTTGCCGAGACCAGAAATATGGCGGCGAGCCGTTGCCAACGTCCCCCCTGGCGGTAAAGAGCTCGGGCGACCAGATCGACGCCGATATTCAGAGCAACGTTCGCGGCAACAACACCGCTCGTGTTCCGTCTACCGACAATCGGACCAGCCCACCCAATCTCCTCGCCGTTGAAGCGGCCCAAGACGGAATGATCCGCCCTGTATGCCACTCTGGGGTGATCCAGCACCGCTGCGGTGCTGGAGGCGTCCAACAGTGTTCCCGCGAAGAGACATATCTCAGAAGCCCTGAAGAGCCGATCCAGTTTCCTGGGCCGATCTCCTTTGGTGGGTCTCTGTAGTATGTTGCTCAGCTGGAATTGCCGGACTTGCGCGTTAGCAAACGATGGGAACAGCCCCATCAGCAACAAGACGAGCCCGGTCGAAGTCTTTGAGTTTACCCTAAGTTTCAATTAGCACCTCCTCAGGTACTGTTTGCAATTTTACCATACTATATTTATTTTGTCCAGCCCCCCCAACGTGTGCCACGTCGTGTGCGGTAAAATCTGGCTTTTTTCGCCCGAAACGCCTATAATCCTTACACAATAACCATGTTTGGAGGCATTGAACAATTCTTTAAGAAGCGCTCGCTTGCGGGGTTTGAGGCGGGGGTGGTTTTGATAAACGAACTTGAATCGGAAGTCGCAAAATTGACAGACGACGAGGTGAAAGCTGAGAGCGCAAAGTTGAAAGAGCAAGTGACCGCGGCGGTGGCCGCAACGGCCGCGACAACGGATGCGCCCGATGCGGCAACCGAGGCGGCGGCGCTCGCTGGCATTTTGCCGCGCGCGTTCGCGCTCGCGCGTGAGGCGGCGAAGCGCGCGCTCGACCAGCGGCCATTTGACGTGCAACTTTTGGGCGGGCAAGTGCTGCACCAAGGCGCCGTGGCAGAAATGATGACGGGTGAGGGGAAAACGCTCGCGGCCGTGGCGCCTGCGTATCTGAACGCGCTTGCGGGCCGCGGCGTGCACGTGGTCACGGTAAACGAATATCTTGCACGGCGCGATGCGGTGTGGATGGGAAAGGTGTACCGCATGTTGGGGCTAACCGTCGCATGTCTCATTCCGAACGCCGCATTCATTTATGATCCTGAATGGAAGGTGCCGGAAGATGCGGAGCAATTGGCCGAAAAAGAAATAGAAGCGACGGGCAGCTTCTTGGTGCAGCAGGATTTTTTGCGGCCGTGCGCGCGGCGCGAAGCATATGCCGCGGACATCACCTATGGCACGAACCACGAGTTCGGCTTTGATTATTTGCGCGACAATTTGGTGTATCGTTTGGAGGATCGCGTGCAGCGCGGCCACCACTTTGCGATCATAGACGAGGTAGACAGCATTTTAATAGACGAGGCGCGGACGCCGCTTATCATCGCCGCGGCGGATTCGCAATCAAGCGATGCCTATAAAGCCTTTGCGCGCATTGCGGCGCTGCTCGAAAAAGATAAGGACTATGAGGTGGATGAAAAGCGAAAAACGGCGTCAATTTTGGACGCCGGCGTGGAAAAAGTGGAAAAAGTGCTCGGCATGAAGAATATTTATGCGCCGGAAAATATCCGCCTGGTGCACTATCTTGAAGAAAGTTTGAAGGCAAAGGCGCTCTTTTTCCGCGACCGCGATTATGTAGTGAAGAACGGCGAAGTGATCATCGTGGACGAGTTCACGGGCCGCATGTTGATCGGCCGGCGCTACCAGGCAGGCCTGCACCAAGCGATTGAGGCAAAAGAGGGAGTGAACGTGAAAGACGAATCGCGCACCTATGCCAAGATTTCCATTCAGAATTATTTCCGCATGTACAAAAAGATCTCCGGCATGACGGGAACGGCACAGACGTCCGCCGAGGAATTCCATAAAGTATATAAGCTGGAAGTGGTGAGCGTTCCGCCGAACAAGCCGCTCGCGCGCCGCGACCTGAACGATCTTATCTATAAGAATTTCAAAGCGAAGGTGGACGCGGTGGTGCACGAGGTGGGGGAGCGGCAAAAGAAAGGCCAGCCGGTGCTTTTGGGCACCACGTCCATCGCAAAGAATGAGATCTTTTCGGCGGCGCTGTCGCAGGCGAACATCCCACACGAAGTGTTGAATGCAAAGAATAACGAGCGCGAGGGCGCGATCATTGCGCAGGCCGGGCGGCCAGGCGCGGTAACGGTCGCAACAAACGTGGCCGGCCGTGGCGTAGACATTCTTTTCGGCGGCAACCCGCCGAAGCCGGAGGACGCGGCGAAGGTGCGCGAATTGGGCGGATTGCACGTAATCGGCACCGAGCGGCACGAGGCCCGGCGTATAGACAACCAGCTCCGCGGCCGCGCGGGCCGGCAAGGCGATCCGGGTTCCACGCAATTTTTCCTTTCCGCGGAAGACGACCTATTGCGCATCTTCGGCGGTGAGCGGATGGGCAACATGATGAAGCGGCTGGATCTGCCGGACGACCAACCAATAGAGTTCAAGTTTGTGTCTAAGGCCGTGGCGCAGGCGCAAGAAAAAGTGGAAGGTGCGAACTTCGATATGCGCAAGCACTTGCTTGAATATGACGACGTACTGAACCGCCAGCGCTCGGCGGTCTATAAACGCCGCACTGATTTTTTGGAGCTATTCACGAAAGAAGCGGTTACAAAAACGATCACTGACGCCGTCCTTGCGCATTTTGATGTGGCATTCGCGCCGGTATTTCACGAGATCGAGACGGGATCTGCCGGGCCAGAAGCCACCGCAACGCGTCGCGATGAATTGGTGCGCTATTTCAAAGAATCACAGTTGATCCCGAATGGCGCTGAAGGTGATGCCGTGTTCGCCACTTTAAAGACCGCTGACGACGCGCGAAAATTGGTTGAAGAAAAAGCGGCACAGGCGGGGGAGAACGAAAACGCGAAGGGCCAGCTTCTTGGCATTTTAGACATGCTTTGGATGACGAACCTTGAAGACCTTGAGGCGCTCTCCGAGTCTGTCGGCCTCCGTGCCTATGGCCAACGCGACCCGCTCGTGGAGTATCGGCACGAAGCCAGCCATCTCTTCAAAGATTTTTGGAACAACTTCAATGGAATGGTGTTTGCGAACGCGTTCAAGCTTGTGGGGCAAGCGGGTGGCGCGGGTGGCGGCGGGAACACCAACCAAAATCGCGCCGTGCTTCAATCGGGCGGCGGCGCTGTGCAATCAAACAGGGTCGGAAGGAATGATCCATGTTTCTGTGGGTCTGGCAAAAAATTTAAAAAGTGCGGGTTGATCAACACCGAAGAGCATCAGCGATTAATGAAAGAAGGACCAAAACAAAAGCCGAAGCACGAAGTGACGGGAGGATAAAACATGACCAAAGAGTCAATCGGAAAGCCGTCGATCGCCGAGCAACCCGCATTCCAGCAATTTATAGCAGACCGCGGGATTGCTCCCGCTGATTTCCATTTGATCGATGCATTAGCTACTTTCCCAAAAGATATGATCAATGAGGGGTTGCATAATATATTCAACACCTATCACGAGGAAAGTGCGGAAGAATTGGAGCGGATGGCTGAAAATGCTACGGGCGAACGCAAGGAACTCTATGCTGCGGCGTTGCAGTTCTGTCGGGTGTATGGTTGGGCGGCAAGTTGGAACCTTGAGCGGCTATTGGAAAGACCGTGACGTGAAAGTAATACAGCGTTGTATAATTATTATATGTTTGAACAACCCCCGCGAGAAGAAGAAACGCAACGAACCGGATCGCCGGAACGCTTAATGAAGGCGCTGAAGGTTTTGGTTGAGATGGGGGTAAAAAACGTAAAGGTGGAAGGGGAAGAAAACCTGAACGACCTCCCGCCCGATGCAAAAGTGATCGTGGTGACATCGCACATATCAGATGTCGACGTTCCACTCGCGGCCTATGGGGTTGGGGAGAAATTGAACGTTGCCATCACCACCGATTCGTTCCAGCATCATCTTACGGAAAATCCGATTTCGAAGATTGGTTTTCAAATTGCGGGTCAGGATAATTTTTTGCCTATCCAATATGATCGGAAAACCGGGCACGGACGTTTCAATCCGTCGGATTTTGATGCTATGCAGACGGAACTGAATGAGGGTAAGGCTATCGTTATGGCGGGGCATGCTCCAAGCATTGAAAAGGATCCGGACAAGGTGGCGTGGCACCTGCCGGACAAGGGGACGATCGGGTCGGCGTATTTGGCGGAACTTTCCGGCGCCGTTCTTGTGCCGGTTGCGGTTGATATAGAATCAGAAACGCCAACCGGCATGGGGGCCGATTCGGTGATGCGAGGACTTAAAAATATGGTTCAAACCATGCGACACAAACCGGACGCCCGCGTGATCATTGGGAAACCAATAATCCTGCCCCACATCGAGGGAATAGAAGGATTCGGAAATCTTTCGAGCAATAAAGACGCGCCGGCAGAAAATCGTCGTGCAGAGTTTCGAAGGATACGGACTGAATTGGAAACGGCATCCGATGAAATTATGGGGCAGTTGGCCTCTCTTCTGCCTCCTTCAAAACGGGGCGTGTGGGGCGAGAGCGAAGCGGAGGGCGTCGCTGCATGAAGACAAAAAGCAAGCGGGCAATCGAGCAGCTGTATCATTTTTCCTGCGCCAAGTGCGAAAAATGGTGGAGTGTTGGTGATGCGCCGAAATCAAAAACGATCTGGTATTGTCCGTGGTGCGGCGCAGTGAACGAATATAAAACGAGGCACCCACGCGCGCGGCGGGGCACCTCTTAGTTTTGGTGTGAATTCGGCGGAGGATCAACTGATCGGTTTTAAGACCCGCACCTGAGCAGGTCTTATTGCTCGCAGTTTCCCCTTTATTGGCCGCGCGTTGTCCACGAACCATAGGCACACAAGGCACATGATGAAGAGGGCCGTGTCGCCAGCCATGGTGGCCTGCATGCGCAGCGTCCGTCGCTCGTTCGCCGCTTGGATGGCGGCCTGCATGCGCAATACCCTTTGTTCGTTCGCCGCTTGAATGGCGGCCAGTGCAAGGCGTTCTCGTGTAGCTTGTCGTGCCAACTCGTCTTGAGTTTTAATGAGCTCGCCGAGCAGGTCCGAAATCGTCACGGTATTCCGCGCATCAGCTCTTTTTCTCTCTGCCGTCTCTGCCTTCATTGCTGCTTCCAGTTTTCTTACGGTTTCTCGTAACTGTTTCTGAGTTATGCCGGAAGCAACTTCGGGTTGCGGTGGAATTTTTCCGTCGGCGCTCGCGCCGATAAGAAAAGAAGCTAACAACATCGACACGACGCCGAATGTTCGCATGGTGTTTCCCCCCCTGACGGCCTAAGCCGTGTTTTTCAAGCATTTCCTGTATATATACTACAAAAAGCACCCATTTTTACGTACAAACGCGGCGTTTCCACACAACCTGCTATAATAGAGAGGTGCCTAAGAAAGTAATTTTGTTTGACTTTGACGGTACGATCGCACCCACCATTGCCGTGGGCGTTTCTGTTTTTAACGAGCTGGCGCGTGAGCACGGCTTTTTGGAGATCACGCCGAAGAATGCTGTGGATTTGCGGAAAAAAGGGCCGTGGCAGGTTATGCAGGCGCTCCACATTCCAAAGATGAAAGTGCCGCTCGTCGTCGCGCGGTTGCGCAAAGGGGTGCAGTTGAAGATCGGTGCGCTTGCGGTGGGGGAAGACATGCGCAAAGTGCTGCTCACCTTAAAACAGAAAGGATACGGCCTCGGCATCGTCACCTCCAGTTCAAAAGCGAACGTGCTTGAATTTTTGAAAAAGAACCAGTTGGAAATTTTTGATTATATTGAAGCGGGCTCCGGACTTTTCTTCAAGGCGCGCGCGATCAAAAAAGTTATTGCGCGTCATCATTTACAAAAGACGGACATCGCTTTTGTGGGGGACGAGATCCGTGACGTGGCGGCGGCGCGCAAGAATAATATCACGGCCGTGGCGGTCGTGTGGGGCGCCAACTCGCGTGAGGGACTTGCCTCCGAGCACCCTGATTTTATTGCCGACACCCCGCCCGCACTCGCGACGATTTTATCCCGCGTCTCTCGTGGCGAGCACCACGTCGTCGCGAATGCCGTAGATCGTTAAGTGGATTTTTGGGAACGATAGCTGCCTGCCGGTTTTTCGTATTATGTTTTTCATCTCGCGCAACGAGGGGAGCGTGGTGTCGGTACGCCGCAGTGTTGGCCGTGCCTCACTGCCAAAAATATTCGGATAGATCTTTGGGATGTCGGTATTGATCTCTGCCGGGTATGCCGCGAGTGGGGCAAGCTTGGCGCCGTATTTTCCGGGCACCTTACGATACCACGGCCCGAACTCGCGCCGAACGAGTTTCTCCCACGCTTCGTACCATGTGTCATACCGCACCTGATTTTCATACATGGTTCCCGTGCAGATCTTACTCCCACAATGGCACGCGCGCTCACCGCATGTCATGTCTTTCTCCTCCGCCACATAAAGGCTGTAATTCACGGTGATCTCTTCTCCTTTGAATATTTTGCGGATGGCAACGTAGAGAATATGCCCCTGGTAAGGGTATGCGTCACAGTTATTGGCGCATGAATGGTTGACGAGATGAACGCCATCGTGTTTCGGGTTCGCGAGGATGTCATAGCGCAGCCCGCCGCGCATATCATAAAGGCCATCTATAGATTCGTCGCTGCTATCGGGACGGATGATCGTGCCAAGATAATCGCCAAGCACGGTGCCGGCGTCTATGTCGTGGGTCGCGAACACGCCGCGACCGGTGTTCCGCAGCGTTTTGATCCGATAATATGATTTCGGAATGATGAACATGGGAAGTAAATATAGTATACCGTTTCATTTGCGTTCTTGCATGGCGGGTGGTAATTTTTGTATATGAAGGAAAAACTGATCCCATCGGAACCGCACTTGCGGAGTGTTGAAAAAACCCTGCTCCTTTTGGGATCGGAAGAACTTCCAGACGGCACTTCGGTCAACTGGAAAGATCTCCACGATAAAGTGAAGCCATATCATTCAATGTATGAACTTACGGAGAATGTGCGGGAAGCAGTGCGTGAGTATGTAGCGAGAAAGATACCGAAACTGAAAGATGCCGTTCCTGCAATTGGGGAATTGGGGGAAGAAGAATTATTGGATGCGCTGACGCACAATTGGTACGAAACCGTAGAAGAGGAAACGGGCGGGCAGCGCCGCGAAGTTTTGCTTGCGGAGGCGGCGCATGTGGTGAAGCGGATAGAAACACTCGCAGAGCGAAAACTATTGCAAAGTGCTTCTCCTGAACAACTTCGCGAATTAGACGTAGAGCCTTCCATGCGAGACCTGCTTGTTGATGTTCTGGAAATTTCGGCAAAAGCAGATCCGCTTTTCGTAAGATTTCTGGCGTTTTCGCAATTGAGCAAAAAACCTCCGGAGGGGGTTCAAATGACGGGAATCCGGCTTGAGAACGATCCCACCGCGCATACCATTGCGGAACTTTTTCCGCACGAGACGCAATTTATTTCGGAGCGGCTTCGTGTACTTTCCCAAAAAGAAGCGGATTGGAAAAAATATCCGGGCGGCGATGTCTTTGCGCACTATTTAGAGACGCTCGGTAAATTTTTCGGTACCGCGGACACAACGGAAGCCGCAAAGCTTTACGATGAGCTTATTGGATATTACAAAGAAGTCGTTGCGAGCGGCTTCCCGGTGCTTCTTACGCCGACGACCGAAGGTCATTATAAGCCACCGTATTTGGATCCGGAGCTTAAGGTGTTGGTGTCAAATTCAGAAACAAAGACCGAAGAAGCGGCGTTTATGAGGGCGCAAGGAATGCTTGCGGAAAGCTTGGGAGAGATTGACGAAGAAGGGTTCAAAAAGGACGTGCTGGACCACGACGTGAGGGTTTCTTTGGTGCTTGGTGGTTTTGGATCAAATCTGATGTTCCCCGGAGTGGCGCAAGAGGAGCCGGCATACCTTCTTTTCCTCAATGAGCAGGTCCGTGTCTATGATTCCCGATTCCCTTCGTACCTTGATTTTATTGGGAACGCAAAGGGTTCATTTGCGGAACTTCCGGAACAGGAAAAGAAAGAATATATAGAACGGATGTCGCGCATGGCAACCATGCTCCATGAGTTCGGCCATCCGGTGCACGCACGGAAGTCGGAAGAGAGCCAGCGTTTGGGGGATGCGCCGCTCATCGCGATAGACGAAGTAAAGGCAGAAACGCTTTGGCGCGCCCTTGTTCCTTCGATGATCGAGAAAGGTCTTGTGGGCACGCGGGAGCAGTGGGCGGAGGCGATGCTCGCCGTGTCGCTTTTGTATGTGAACGACCAGCCCGATGGCGATTCCTATTATTCCGCCGGCGTTTATAACTTGAACACGCTTTTTGAAAAAGGGATCGTAACTTTTGAGAACAATAAAGTGGTAATAACCGATTTTGACGCGTACTATGTTGCGATGAAAGAAGATGCGGTCGGCGTGCTTGCGCTGTTTAGCGACGAAACCATGACGGAACGCAAAGCGTCCGCGTGGATCAAGGCGCAATGCGCGCCAAACGAAACGGTCCAAAAAGTTATTGACTTTGTGCGGAAGGCGTCCGGTTAGCCCAAAGATAAATTTTCGTGATATATTACTAAAGTATGAAGCGCGACTTTACGCATGCTCTCGTGAGGGATCTCGAAGAGAATGTCTATTGCCGTCTGCGCCCATCAAAGGTGCACGGCGTTGGTATTTTTGCGATCCGCGATATTCCAAAGGGAAAGGATCCGTTCAAAAGTTTTTTGCCGTATAAATTCGTCGCGGTTCCGGCCGCTTCGGTATTTGATAATCCCCATATTGATCCGGCGGTGAAGGAGTTTGCGAGCGATATGTATTCGGTCATGAAAGGCAAGCTCTACCTTTATAAAGGAGGCATGAACGGCATCGACATCAGCTTTTTCCTGAACCATTCCAAAAAACCAAATCTGACCGTACGGAAAGGCGGAGAGGCCTTTGTTACCGCGCGGAAAATAAAGAAAGGGGAGGAGCTTTTTTCCGATCAGAGCACCTATTCGGAGAATTTTGTTGATACGCGAAGAAGCTAACGGCAATGGAGCAATTTAACGACACGCTTGCGGAGCAATCACGGATAGAGCGGGCGATCCAGAAATATGGTTATGCGTCCGAGCATAATTTTTGGTGGTATCAATATTATCAATATTGGTATAACCCGCCGCAGCGCAATATTTTCGTGGAAACGGATCACGGTGCGCTCTTCACGGCGTATAACGAGCGCGACAACGAATATTTTGTTGTATTTGATCCGATGGCGCCGGAGCAGTTCCGCGTCCCACTTCTTATGGAATATATAACATGGGTATTTTCAAACACTTCCGCGAAGAAGATCTGGTTTCAGCTTGAAAAAGGCGCGCGGCCGGCATTCTTGCGCGCCCTGCCGCCGTCATGCGCTTCCCGCCGTATCTATTACACTATGGAATCGCCGATCTACGACCTCCGAAAGTTCGACCCGGCGCTTCCGGGCGGTCACTACAAGACCCTGCGCAAAGAAATGCACAAATTCTACCGCGAACATACGGTTACCGTAGCGGACGCGAAAACGTATGAAGATCGCGAAAGTCTGCACGCCATCGTGAACCATTGGAAGAAGAAGCGCCCCAACCACGAGCGGGGAATGATGGGGGTGTATCACCAGATGATAGACGGCAATTTTGAAGGTACGAAGGAGGCGCGCGTTTTTTTGGTGGATGGGGTTCCCGCCGGCATCAACGCCGGATGGATGATCCCGAATAGCGACCGCTTTTACGGTGCGGTCGGCGTCCACGATTATTCGGTTGATGATCTTGGCGCGATGCTGTATCTCGAAGATTTAGTGTGGTTGAAGGCACACGGTTACCGCGAAGCGGACATGGGCGGCGGCGAACGATCGCTCACGGCATTCAAAAGTAAATTCCAACCGCAATCTTTTTATGAGACGGTGGTCTTTTCTGTCGCAAAGAAATGAGGTATGGTAGTTATATAGGATAACGATATGGAAAAAGAGAAAGAGGGTGCGACGATAGTGAAAGAAGCGATTGTTGAAACAACTGCGCCAGTGGCGGTTGTTTCGGCTCCGGTGGTTGCGCCCGTCGTTGCCCCCGCTCCCGCCGAACCGGAAAAGTTCTGCAAGAAGTTTCTTTTCGTGACCGACGAAGCGCTCGTGGTGGATTTAGCATGGAAGGTAAAAGAGGAGGGCAACGAAGTGAAGATGTATATCGGCAATGAAGACGACCAGGATATCGGCGACGGTTTTTTTGAAAAAGTGGATGACTGGAAAACGTGCGTTGACTGGGCGGACGTGATCGTGTTTGACGATGTGATCGCCGGCGACGACGGCTTCGGGAAAGTGGCGGACGAGCTGCGCGCGAAGGGCAAATTGGTGGTGGGCGGGAGCGACTATACCGACCGGCTGGAGATAGACCGCGAGTTCGGTCAGCAAGAGATGAAGGCTGCGGGCATGCTTGTTTTGGCGCACTGGGACTTTGATAACTTCGGTGATGCGATAGAATTTTTGAAAGGAAATCCGGGGCGCTATGTCTTCAAGCCGTCCGAGGGCGACCTGGATTGGCACATGAAGAATCTTCTCTTTATTGGCCAGGAAGAAGATGGCAAAGACCTGCTTGAAGTGTTAGAGCACAACCGCAAAAGCTGGTCGCGCAAGATCAAGCGGTTCCAGCTGCAAAAGGTGGCCACGGGCGTTGAGATCGCGGTCGGCGCGTTCTTCAATGGCACCGATTTTATCACGCCCGTCAATATCAACTTTGAACACAAAAAATTATTCCCGGGCGACATCGGTCCGCCGACCGGCGAGATGGGCACGCTCATGTTTTGGGCAGACCCAAATAGTTTTTTCCAGGCGACCCTCGGCAAAATGTTGGAAAAACTGCGCGCGAGCAAATATGTGGGCTATATCGACGTAAATTGCATCGCGAACGCTCGCGGCGTGTATCCGTTGGAATTCACCTCGCGCTTCGGATATCCCACGATCAGCATCCACATGGAAGGTATCTTGAGCCCGATGGGAGAGTTCCTTTATGCGCTTGCAAAAGGGGAGCAGTATCCCTTGAAAACCCAAAAAGGATTCCAGGTGGGCGTGGTGATCGCAACGCCGCCGTTCCCGTATCGCGACGACAAAATGTTCCAGGTCTATAAAGATATTTCCATCCTGTTCAAAAAATCCAATCTGGACGGCGTCCATCTTGGTGATGTAAAAATGGTGGACGGCGACTGGAAGCTTGCCGGCAAGAGCGGCTATGTGCTCGTCGTGACCGGTTCAAACACCACCGTGGAGGATGCGCGCCGTCAGGCCTACCGCCGCATAGAAAACATCATGCTTCAAAATATGTTCTATCGCACGGATATCGGCGCGAAGTGGTCCGGAGAAAGCGACGAGTTGCACACGTGGGGCGTCTTGTAATACACTATTCCGATGACCATTGATGAATTTTTGGCGAACGATCTGCGGGTGGGGAAAATTGTGGCGGCGGAGCGTGTGGAAGGTTCGGAAAAACTTTTGAAGCTGCAGGTGGACCTTGGCGAGGGCGGTGCCGAAGGCGCGCCCGCGGATGCAGCACCCGTGCTGCGGCAGATCGTGTCAGGGATCGCGAAGGCCTATGCGCCGGAAGCGCTCGTGGGCCGCGAAGTGGTGATCATCGCAAATCTTGAGCCGCGCACCATTATGGGCCTGCCGAGCCAAGGGATGATCCTTGCCGCACACGGCGAAGGCGGCGTGCCGGTTTTGCTTAAGCCGTGGGCTGCTGTTCCGCCCGGCTCCAAAATAACATGAACAAAACAATCTCTATAATCCTCTTTGTGGTGCTCGCGGTCGCGGTGGTCGGCGCGGCGATGTGGTACAACAATAAATCCGATCAAGCGATGCAGCAGGCGCAGACGCAGGCGGCGATCATTGCTCAGCAGGAACAAGCACAAACCTTAGCAAAAATTATGCAAAACTTTAAAATAACCGACACAGTGGTGGGGACGGGCGCGGTAGTGAATAACGGCGACACGGTGAACGTGCTCTACACGGGCACGCTTCCCGACGGCACAGTGTTTGACGCATCGTCAAAGCACGGGAACCAACCATTCAGCTTTACGGTGGGCGCGCAAAACGTTATTCAAGGATGGGATCTCGGCGTGGTCGGCATGAAGGTAGGCGGCACGCGCGAACTTACGATCCCGCCGGAACTTGGTTACGGCGCAGGTGGCTATCCGCCGATCATTCCGGGGAACACAACGTTGCACTTCACGATCCAGCTTCTTTCCATTGCGACGAGCTCGCCGACGAGCACGCAGTAGGTTTGCAATAAACGGGGTATATAAAAAGCACATGGGTGTCCGTAAGGACACCCGTTTGTGTTAGTGGCTCGGCATTGATTGGATCAATACCGTCGCCTTGTCTAAGAACGCCAAGAGAAAGGCGCTCAGGGCTCGCAGCACGTCTGGCATAAAAATACCGAAGACGATGATGAGTGCTGCGAAACCGATGGCTTTCGACATAGCCTTGGTGCAGGGAGGGGTTGGTTTATAGCAGCCCGACCACACTGCCGGCCATGTCTTGGCCTTCCTCCTGCGGAAAACGTCTGATCGCTTAGGCGATCGTTTGGCGATCGGTCGGTGCCGCTTCCCGCAAGAGGAAGGTTGTTTTGGATGTGCTACCCTTATTTTATGGCAAAAACTTGACGCAGGTCAAGCTTTGGGGCTTAATCCCATTTTAGAATTTTTTAATGTTTGTTTGGCATAATGAAAATAAAAAACATGCGCGTACTACTTTTAGAAGACGAAAAAGACATTGCAGATTACGTCACGACCAGCCTCAAGGCCCAGAACTTTGCGGTGGATTGTGCGATCACGGGTGAAAAAGGCCTTATGTGGGCCAAAGTGAATTCATATGACGTGGGAATTTTTGATATCAAGCTGGCCGGCGAACAAACTGGCTTGCAAGTGTGCAAAAACCTACGCGAGAACGGGAAAACATTTCCCATTATTATTCTTTCAGTGACGGGTGACGTGACAACGAAAATCGAAGCACTCAATCTTGGCGCGGACGATTATCTAGCGAAGCCATTCTCATTCGCGGAACTTTTGGCACGCGTGAATGCACTCATGCGACGCGAGAAAAAGCTCACGGGGCCGCTTTTGAGTGTGAACGGCCTTACGATGGATACGCAGGGGCGCATCGTGATGCGCGAGGGCAAGCGCATTGAGCTGAACCGCAAAGAATTCGCGTTGCTTGAATATTTAATGCGGAATCCAGGAATCACCTTAACGCGCGCGATGATCTTGGAGCACGTGTGGGATATGAATGCCGACCCATTCACGAATACGGTGGATGTCCATATTCGCTTTCTGCGCGAGAAGGTAGATGTCGGCTACACAAAAAAGCTTTTGAAAACCGTGCACGGGTTCGGGTATCGGCTAGAGGACCAGTAGCTTTACGTTTTGAGTTTTTTGCCAACTTCCGACGGAGCGTCATAAAAAATGACGCTTTTCGTTATCCCCATCATGGTTTCAGAAATATCGGATCCGGTTTTTGCTATAACGACGATCGGTATGTTTTTGGCAAACGCATAGCCGGCTTCTATCCCGAGTCCAACCCCTTTTTCGCTAAGTTCAACGATCAACACGTCAGCGCTGTCGATTTCTTTGAAAGTGATGCTCATAAGCTCCTCGGGCGAAAATTTTTGTTCACCCCATTTTTCATAATCGCGAACCATGACTCGCGTTTCAATGCCGACGGCGCGTAACGAGTCTGACAGTTGTTCGATCCGTTCCCTATTACTAAAATCCGGATGGAATTTAATTGCAAGATATGCCTTCATT
>Ga0265320_10001106_pt1 | contig 19900 bp, 11 predicted proteins | sample 4827metaG_FD_202087 | JGI IMG/M metagenome (GOLD analysis project Ga0265320, IMG submission 202087) | Rhizosphere microbial communities from Carex aquatilis grown in University of Washington, Seatle, WA, United States - 4-8-27 metaG | ecosystem: Host-associated > Plants > Roots > Rhizosphere >...
ACCGCAGACGTCCGCCGGCAAGACGAATCTGGTCGTGCAGCAGAAATTTATCCGTACGGGCCGCGCCCACGGCGATTTTGTGAGCGTGGAATCAGGGTTGAAGGCAGGCGACCGCGTGGTGACGGCGGGGCTTTTCAAATTGCACAACGGCGCCAGGGTACAGGAGAACAACACCGACACGCCGCAACCTTCGCTGTCGCCCAATCCACCGAATAGTTAAGGGCCGCGCGCATGAAATCATTCACGGATCTTTTCATCCGCCGTCCGGTGCTGGCCACGGTGGTGAGCCTGGTCATTTTGATCGCGGGGCTGCAGGCCATCCGTTCGCTGAACCTCCGGCAGTATCCGCTCAGCGAAAATGCCACCATCACGGTAACGACCGTTTATGTCGGCGCCAGCGCCAACCTGGTGCGCGGCTTTGTCACGCAGCCGCTCGAACGCGCCATCGCGGCGGCGGACGGGATTGATTACATGGAATCGGCCAGCAAGCTGAGCCTTTCCACCATCACCATCCATCTGCGGCTGAATTACGATTCGAAAAAGGCGCTCGGGGAAATCAGCTCCAAGGTGGACCAGGTGCGCAACGATCTGCCGCCCGAGGCGGAAATCCCCACGCTCACCATCGCCACCGCCGATTCGCAGTTCGCCTCGGCCTACCTCAGCTTTTCATCGGACATCCTGGAGGCGAACCAGATCACGGATTATCTCGTACGCGTGGTGCAGCCGCGCCTGACGGCGCTGGAGGGCGTGCAAAAGGCGGACGTTCTGGGCGGCCGCACGTTTGCCATGCGCATCTGGCTGAAGCCTGACCGGCTGGCGGCTTTCAATATCAGCCCCAGTGAAGTGCGTACGGCGCTGGCGGCGAACAATTTTCTTTCCGCCGTCGGCCACACCAAAGGCTCGCTGGTGCAGGTGAATTTGACGGCGAACACGGATTTGCGCTCGGTCGAGGAATTCAAGAACCTGGTCGTCCGCCAGAATGGCGACCGGCTGGTGCGGTTGCGCGACGTGGCCGACGTGGTGCTGGGCGCGGAGGATTACGATTCCGAGGTGCGTTTCAGTGGCGAACGCGCGGTGTTCATGGGCATCTGGGTCCTGCCCAATGCGAATTCGCTCGATGTGGTCAAACGGGTGCGCCAGGAAATGGCCGCCATCGAGAAAGACCTCCCGACCGGTCTCAACGCCCATTTGGCGTATGACGCCACCCAGTATATTTCGAGCGCACTGCACGAAGTGGTGAAGACGCTGGTCATCACGCTGATCATTGTGTCGGTGGTTATTTTCATGTTCCTCGGCTCGTTCCGGTCGGTCTTGATTCCGCTGGTCGCCATCCCGCTCTCGCTCATCGGCGCCATTTTCCTGATGCAATTGTTCGGGTTCACCCTGAACCTGCTCACGCTGCTGGCGATCGTGCTGGCCGTGGGCCTGGTTGTGGATGACGCGATCGTCATCGTCGAAAATGTGGAGCGCCACATCCGCGAAGGCAAAACGCCGGTGGACGCCGCGCTCCTGGGCGCGCGGGAGCTGGTGGGGCCGGTCATCGCCATGACCATCACGCTGGCGGCGGTCTATGCGCCGATTGCTTTTCAGGGCGGCTTGACCGGTTCGCTCTTCCGCGAATTCGCGCTGACCCTGGCAGGGGCGGTGTTCATTTCGGGCATCGTGGCCCTGACCTTGTCGCCGGTGATGGCGTCACGCCTGCTGAGTCATGACCGTGAAGACCAGGGACTGGTCGGACGCATCAACCGTGATTTTGATCGATTGAAGAATTTTTACGGGCGCGTTCTCGACTGGACGCTGGCGCGGCGGCCGATGATTTATACGATCTGGATCGGGTTGTCATTGCTGACCGTTCCGATGTTTCAGATGGCCTGGCAGGCGAAGGAACCCGCACCGACAGAGGATCAGGGCGTCCTCTTTGGCGTCATGGAAACACCTCCGGACGCAACCATCGAACAAACCTCGTTTTACGCGGACCTGGCCGAACATTCGCTGGCCACGGTGCCGGAAAAAGATGAAATTTTTCAGCTCACCCAGCCAGATTTTGGCATGGGCGGCCTGGTGACCAAGCCGTGGAGTGAGCGGAAGCGGAGCGTTTTCCAGATCATGCCGGAAGTGCAGGCAATGGTGAGCCGGCTCCCCGGCATCCGCATGTTCATGGTCGCACCGCCGCCACTGCCGACCGGCGGCGAGAACTTTCCGTTGAACGTGGTGCTGTCGGCCACCGTTGAGCCGGACCAGATCTTGAAATATGCCCAGCAGTTGCAGCAAATCTGCGCCACCAACGGCATGTTCGCCTTTCCGCCGATGATTGACACCAAGGTGGACCAGCCGGAGGTGGAACTGGTCATTGACCGCGACAAGGTTGCCGCGCTGGGCCTCGACATGCAGTCGGTCGGCTCGGATTTGGGCACGCTGGTGGGCGGCAACTACGTCAACCGCTTCGATCTGTCCGGCCGCAGTTACAAGGTCATTCCGCAAATGGAACGCGGCGTGCGGTTGAATGCCGGGCAGTTGGAAAACACCTACGTCAAAGGGCCGGGGAATCAGTTGATTCCGATCAGCACCTTCGCACACCTGGAAAAACACACCACGCCGCGCGCGCTGAACCGGTTCCAGCAGTTGAACTCCGTCAAAATCAGCGGCGTTGCCATCGTGCCGCTGGATACCGCGCTGAAATTCATGGAAACCGAGTGCGCGCATCTTCTGCCCAGTGGCTACAAGCTGGATTACACCGGCGATTCGAGGTTTTTGCGCGTGGAAGGCGATAAATTTCTTCCGGCATTCCTGCTCGCGGTCGTCCTGATCATCCTGGTGCTGGCCGCGCAGTTCAACAGCTTCCGCGACCCATTCATCATCCTGCTCGGCTCGGTGCCGCTGGCGATTTTCGGCGCGCTGATCTTCTGCTTCCTGAAGATGCCCAACCCGAACATCCCGTTCTGGACGAACGGCTGGACCACGTCCGTGAACATCTATTCCGAAGTGGGATTGATCACGCTGGTCGGACTGATCGCCAAGAATGGCATTCTCATTGTGCAATTCGCCAACCAGCTCCAGCGCCAGGGCCGGAACAAGACCCAGGCCATCCGCGAAGCAGCCATGCTACGGTTGCGGCCGGTGTTGATGACCACGGTGGCCACGATTGCGGGCAACTTTCCGCTCACACTCGTCACCGGTGCCGGCGCGGCGGCGCGCAATTCCATCGGCATCGTGCTGGTCGCCGGCATGAGCATCGGCACGTTGTTCACCCTGCTGGTGATTCCCTCCATCTACGTTTTGATTGCCAAACAACATACAGGTGAAAAACCCATATCCATCGGAGATTAAGTTTCCCATGAGCCACCCGAACTGCCGTCAGGTTTTGGAATGCGCCGGCCCTCCGGCGCTTTTGAACCGGTGCGGCGTTACGAAAGCGGTGGAGGGCTACCGCACTCCAAGACGCTTCGCGCCCGCGCCCGCCTTTTGCCGTTCATGGTCCCAAGGCATTCCCGATTCTGTAGGTGGAGGCTTCTTATGAGCGAAAATCCGCCCAACCCCAATCCGCCGCCCGCCCCCAAAGGCAATGGCGCCCGGCTGGCCCGTTTGAATTCGCCCTGGTTTCAATGGCCGGCCGCGGCGGCGTTTGCCGTGCTGCTGTACCTGGCACTGTCTTATTTCTGCGGCTTTATGACGCATGAATCCACCGACGACGCGTTCATCGAAGGCCACGTCGTTGCCATTGCCCCGCGCGTGGACGGCCAGGTTCTGGCCGTGCCGGTTCTGGACAATCAATTCGTCCACTCGAATGATTTGCTGGTGGAGCTGGATCCAGCGGATTACGCCATCACCGTGGCGCAAAAACAGGCGGCGACAGTTTCGCAGGACGCCAATTTCAAGACGGTGCTGGCCGCGGATGATTTGATGCGCAAGAAAGTGGCCACCGCCGAAGCCAGCGCCCGCAAGGCACAGGCCGATGCCGAGGCTTCCGCCGCCACTGCCCGCCGCACCGCGGAGGATTTCCGGCGGAGCCAGGAATTGGTGACGAACAATACCATTTCACAGCAGGAATTTGACGCCGCGCAAGCGGCGAGCAAAAGCGCAACGGCGGATCTAAACTCGGCGCAGGAAAATGTGGGGGTCGAGGCTTCCAAGGTGGATGAAGCCCAGGCTCAACTGACCGCGGCCGAGGCGGAGGTCGGCATGGCCCTGTCCCAATGGCGGGAAGCGCAAACGAATGTGGTCGCGGCGGAACTCAACCTTTCCTACACGAAAATTCATGCGCCGTGCGACGGGCAGGTGACGCGCAAGGCGGTCGAAGCCGGGAATTATGTCCAGACCGGCCAGCAACTCATGTCCATTGTGCCGCGCGAGGTCTGGGTCGTTGCCAATTTCAAGGAATCGCAACTCAAACACATGAAACCCGGCCAGCCCGCACGCGTGGCCATTGATGCGCTGGGCGGCAAAACGCTGCGGGCACACGTGGATAGCGTGCAGGCCGGCAGCGGCGCGGCTTTCAGCCTGCTGCCGCCGGAAAATGCCACAGGCAATTACGTGAAAGTCGTGCAACGCGTGCCGGTGAAAATTGTTTTCGATGAGCCGCTGCCCGCCGATCACGTAATTGGGCCCGGTTTGTCCGTGACCCCGGACGTTCAAACCAGATCGTTTGCCCTGCCGGGATGGGTGATTGGATTACTGGCGCTGGTTTTGACCGGCGCGGCGGTGGCCGGATTCCGACTCATCCTCCGCCGAAAATTCAGCGACCGGTAATTATTCATGCCCGATGGCGCACATCCTGACTACTGGCGACCGCGCCACAATCCCTGGCTTATTGCGATCGCGGTGATGATGGCGGTGTTCATGGAAGTGCTCGACACGTCCATCGCCAACATCGCGCTGCCGCACATCGCCGGCAGCCTTTCGGCGACGACCGACGAATCGACCTGGGTGCTGACAAGCTATCTCGTTTCCAACGCGATCATCCTGCCGATGACCGGCTGGCTGGGCAATTATTTCGGCCGGAAGCGCGTGCTGCTGTCCTGTGTGATGATGTTCACGTTTGCCTCGGTGTTGTGCGGGCTGGCGTGGGATTTGCCGACGTTGATCGTGGCGCGCATTCTCCAGGGCATCGGCGGCGGCGCGATGGTGCCCATTGCCCAGGCGGTGCTGCTGGAAAGTTTTCCGGTGAGCAAGCGCGGCGCCGCCATGGCGATGTTTGCCATGGGCGTGGTCGTGGCGCCGATCCTCGGCCCGACGCTTGGCGGCTGGATCACCGACAATTATTCCTGGCGCTGGATTTTTTACATCAACGTGCCATTCGGCATCGCGGCCGTGTTCCTGCAACAATGGCTGGTCGAGGATCCGCCCTACATCAAGCGCAACGCGAAGGCGGAAATTGACTTCATCGGGTTCAGCCTGCTGGCCGTCTGGCTGGCCACGCTGCAAATCACTTTGGACAAGGGACAGGAGGAGGACTGGTTCCAATCCCGCTGGATTTGCTGGCTCACGGCCATCTCGGTTCTTTCGCTGATCGGATTCATCGCCCGGGAATTCACCACCGAGCATCCCCTGGTGGATCTACGCGTGTTCAAAAACCGCAACTTCACCGTCGGCGTGCTCCTGATGACGTCGCTGGCTGCGATTCTTTACGGCACAACCGCCGAGCTGCCGCTGTTTTTGCAGACCTTGATGGGTTATCCGGCGTTGCAAAGCGGTTACGCCATGAGTCCCCGCGGCATCGCGGCGTTCATCACCACGTTCATCGTCGGGCGGCTGGTGGGCCGCGTCCGGATGCGGACCATGCTATTTTTTGGCTTCACGCTGCTGGCCGTGTCGTCGTTCATGTTGAGCGACATTAATTTGCAGGTGAGCCAGATGCGCGTCATCTGGCCGAGCGTGGTCAACGGCATCGCCATCAGTTTCATTTTCGTGCCGTTGACCACGGCGACCATGAGCCAGTTGCGCCAGCAGCAACTGGGCAACGCCACCGGGATTTACAACCTCACGCGCAATCTCGGCGGCAGCATCGGCATCGCGTTCGTCACCACGATGCTGGCGCGTGGCGCCCAGGTGCACCAGGCGCTGATGGTCGGGCATTTGACCCCGACCGACCCGCTGTTCACGCAACGGCTCGCCACCGCGCAGCATGCCCTGGAACGGCACACGGATTCCGCCACGGCCACGGCGCAGGCCTACAGCATGCTTTACAACACGCTGGATCATCAGGCGCACCTGTGGGCGTTCGTGGACAACTTTTATTTGTTTGGGTTGCTGGCGTTGGGCGGCATCCCGTTGATTTTCCTGTTCAAACGGGTCAAACGGGAGCCGGTCCCGGCGGCGGCCCATTGACATGGCACAAGAACCGCTGAAGGATGATTCTGCCGGGCATCGGAATCCGCGTTCAGTGCCACTGGTTTTGATGACAAGACTTTTCGGGGTATTGGTTTGCCCGCCTTCGGACAACGTGTTACATGAACTGGTGCTGAAGCAAAACGGCAGCGGGTTCAAACCGGCCAATGATCCATTCATGGGCAAAGTGAACTGGAACCTTCGTCAGGCGGCGAAAACCGAGTGACCGGGAGGAGCAATTCGGATGTGCTTTCGTAAACAAATTATCAGCGGCATGATTATGCTGCTTCTGTCCGGGTTGCCGGGGCCGCTTCCCGCACAGGCGTTGCCTTGCGAACCCTACACCTGGAGCAATGTCGTCATTGGCGGTGGCGGTTTCGTCACCGGCGTCATCACCCACCCGCGCCAAAGAGATCTGATGTATGCGCGCACGGACGTGGGTGGCGCCTATCGTTGGGACGACTCCGCGCAACGGTGGATTCCGCTCACGGACGGAATCGCGGACGTTGATTTTACCGGCATCGAAAGTCTCGCGGTGGATCCTTCCGACTCCAACCGGGTTTATCTGGCGGCCGGAATTTACAGCCGGGGGAAGGCCGCGATTTTGCGCTCGACCGACCAGGGCCGCACCTGGTTGCGCACGGATGTTCCGTTCAAGATGGGCGGCAACGAAGCCGGCCGCTTCAATGGCGAGCGGCTGGCGGTGGATCCCAATGACGGCAACATTCTTTTTTTTGGTTCGCGATGGGACGGTTTGTGGAAAAGCACCGACCGCGGCGCCACCTGGCAGCCGGTGGAACATTTTCCAGGCACTGCAACTCGCGAAGCTTCATTGGCCGAAACCGCCGATTCCCGGCCCTGGTTCGGCTTTAATCAACAGCCGGTTGGCATTATTTGCGTTTTGTTTGTCCCGCCCGGCAGCCAGCCCGGCCAGCCAACCCCGACGTTGTACGCCGCGGTCTCCACCCCGGAAACCAATCTCTATTGCAGCACCAACGGCGGGACCGACTGGCAACCCGTGGCGAACCAGCCCATCGGATTGCGCCCCAATCATCTCGTTCGTTCCCCGGATGGAATGTTGTATCTGAGTTGCGGCCGGGAACCCGGTCCTAACACCATGACCGATGGTGCGGTCTGGAAATTCAACCCCCAAGACAGCGTCTGGACGGACATCACGCCCATGAAACCTGGTGATCAACCTTTTGGTTATGGCTGTGTCGCAGTGGATGCGTTGCACCCGTCCACCATCATGGCCACCACATTCGCCCACTGGAATCCGCACGATGAAATTTTCCGCAGCACCAACGGCGGCGCCACCTGGACGCAGCTTTGGAATGACAATACCCAATGGGACCACTCCGGCGCACCTTATACCCGGACCCGGTCTCCGCACTGGATGGGCACGATCGTCATCGACCCGTTCAACTCGAACCGGGCATTGTTCACCACCGGTTATGGCATCTGGTGCTGCACCAATGCGACCGTCGCCGACTCGGACCGTGCCACCTGCTGGGTGTTTCTCGATGAAGGTCTGGAAGAAACCGTGCCGCTGGCGCTGGCCAGTCCGCCGCAAGGCGCACATCTGTTGAGTGGCGTGGGCGACATTGACGGTTTCCGGCATGACGATCTAAGCCAGTCTCCCGTGGAAGGAACTTTCTCCGGCCAACGCTACGGCAATACGGAGAGCCTGGCATTTGCCGGAAAAAAACCGGACCTCATCGTCCGCACCGGCACCGGCGGAGGCCGCGGAACAAACCGCATTGTGCATGCCTCCATTTCAGAGGACGGAGGCAAAACCTGGAAAACGCTCGGCAGCGATCCCCCGAACAGCAGCGGCGCCGGAACCATCGCCATCTCCGCGGATGGCAAGACCATCGAATGGACGCCGCGCCGCAGCGCCCCGGTCTATTCCACCGATCGCGGCGTCAGTTGGACCGCCTGTGCGGGCCTTTCGCCCGGCATCAGCGTGGTCGCTGACCCAGTAAATCCGGCGCAGTTTTATGCCTGTGACCCGCGCACCGGCCGTGTCCTGACCAGCACCAACGGAGCCGCCTCGTTCGCATCCACCCCGGCAACCTTCCCCACGGCGGAGAACTTCGGCGGCGGGGGTGGCTCGGGCGCCATGTTGTCGGCCACGCCCGGCCTGGAAGGTGACCTCTGGCTGGCGTTCCGCTCCAATGGGCTTTGCCATTCCACCGACGCAGGGACGACCTTCACAAAACCGGGCTCCGTGCAGGAAGCCTATTCGCTCGGTTTTGGCAAACCCGCCCCCGGGCGGAAATATCCGGCGCTGTACCTCATCGGCAAGACGGGCAATGTTCAGGCGCTCTTTCGCTCTGACGATGCCGGAGAAAACTGGGTGCGCATCAACGACGAGCAGCATCAATATGGCTGGATCGATCATGTCACCGGCGACCCCCGCATTTATGGCCGGGTTTATTTCGCCACCGGCGGCCGGGGCATCATCTACGGGGATCTGAAGCCCATCGCAAAATAATTAATTCATGAAAAGAAACTCTCGTTCCCTGGCCCGCCTTCTGCCAGCGCTCATCCCCGCCCTGGCGCTGTTGTGCCCTGCCATCGGCCAGGCCGGAAATTACACCAACTTCAACGTGGCCATCTACATCCCCGTCGGTGTCGTGCAACGCTTTGCCGACCCGGAAACCCTGACCAACGATTGGAACCGCATCCACCGCCAGCTGAAGGTGGACAAGGTCTATATCGAGGTCCAGCGCAACCGGAACCTCGCCGGCGACGCCTTGCTGGAGCAGGTCAAAAAATTCTTCCTCGACCGCGGGGTGCAGGTCGCCGGCGGCATGGCGCTTTCGGAAGGCGGCAGCGGCCAGTTCCGGTCGTTCTGTTACACCGATCCCGCCGACCGGCAGTTTGTCAAGCAGGCCGCTGAACTGGCCGCGCGCCATTTTGACGAAATCATCCAGGACGATTTCTTTTTCGTCACCACCAAGAATGATTCGGACATTGCCGCCAAGGGAACGAACAGCTGGACGCAGTTCCGGCTCGGCCTGATGGATGACGCCGCGGAAAATCTGATCATCAACCCGGCCCGGGCGGTGAACCCCAAGGTCAAACTCATCATTAAATTCCCCAACTGGTACGAACATTTCCAGGGCCTGGGCTATGACCTCGACCGGGAACCCAGATTGTTCGACGGTATTTACACCGGCACCGAAACCCGCGACCCGGTCATTACCGACCAGCATTTGCAGCAGTACGAGAGCTATCTCGTCATCCGTTATTTCGACAACATCGCACCGGGCCGCAACGGCGGTGGCTGGGTGGACACGTACAGCATCCGGTACATTGACCGCTATGCCGAGCAATTGCGGGACACGATGTTCGCCAAGGCGCGGCAAATGATGCTGTTCGAATGGTCGGCGCTGAGCCGGCCCATTCAGCCGGGAGAACGCACAGCCTGGCAGGATTTGCACACGAGTTTCGATTACAACCAGATGTTGCAGGCTTACACGAACAATGCTCCGGCCGGTGCACCCGAACCCACCATTGCCCGCGTCGCCGGTTACGCCCTGGAACAGGTGGACCCGTTCCTCGGCCAGCTGGGCAATCCCATCGGCATCGCCAGTTACAGACCCTGTCAATCCACCGGCGAGGATTTTCTGCACAATTATCTGGGCATGATCGGCATCCCGATGAACCTGGTTCCGGAATTCCCGACCAACGCCGATCTGGTCCTGTTGACCGAGGCGGCCAAATTCGACCCGGATATCGTCGCCAAAATCAAGGGACAGTTGACCGCCGGCAAATCCGTCGTCATCACTTCCGGCCTGTTGCATGCGCTCCAGAACCGGGGCATTGAGGACATCATTGAGGCGCGGTACACCGACCACAAGGTGCTCGCGCATGAATATTTCGGCGGCTTCGGCGCCGGCAACGGCTCAACCCTCGATGGTGGGAAAAACGAGGACATCCTGTTCCCCGAAATCTTATTTTTCACCAACGACGCCTGGCCGGTCGTCCGCCTCCTGGCCAATGGCAACGGTTACCCGCTGCTGTTGATGGACCGCTATTCCAAAGGGATTCTGTACATCTGGGCCATGCCGGAAAATTTTAGCGACCTCTACTTGCTGCCCCCGGGCGTCACCAGCGCCGTCAAGAATTACGTGATGCGCGGATTCCCCGTCCGGCTGGACGGCCCGGCCCAGCTCGCGCTGTTCGCCTATGACAACAATACGTTCATTGTCGAATCCTATCTGCCGATGGAAACCGACGCAAAAGTTTCACTGATCGGAAACTTCACCCACCTGAAAAATCTGGTGACCGGCGAAGTGATCAACAGCCAGGCCCCGGCCCAAAGCGGGGGTCGCTGGCGCGACGCCATGGAAAGCCGCATCTCCTTCAGCGTTCACCTTCTACCGCACAGTTACAGCGTCTTTGCCGCAGAGAAATAATACAGCGCTCCAGCCCTAATTTGACTGAGCCGGTGTAGCATTGGTGCTCTGCCCGTTTCCGAGCGCAGGCTTGGATCATGCAATCCGCACATCGCCCGGCGCCGTGCGAATGGAAACGCAGCGCCTTCAACAGGCTGGCCCAAGTCATCGTGCAGTTCACCCGCGAACCCGGCGAAATCAATCTGACCGCCCGCGCCGACAACCTGTCGCCCGCCACGGCCATGTGCTAGTCCCGAGCAGTTGACCTATAGCCATTCGTACCGTAATTGACCAATCAAGACCCACGACCCTTTCTTGCGGAGGCAAACGAGATTGATGACATTCTGCTCGCCATAACGAAGCGAAGGGCGTAAATGAAAACCCGATGAATTTTGTTCCGCCTCAACCAGAATTAATTTGTGCTGCGTTGGCCGCAATAGAGAAGTTGTCAGAACCATTGTACCAAGGAGGCTTCAAGGTGGTTTATCGCGCCGTCATTCACGGCGAACCCGAAGCACTGAAGCTGGTAAAAATTCCACAAACGCAAAACACCGGTGAAGCAGAGGCATTCCGCAAAGAAATGATCGGTCGCGTGCGGCGTGAAATCGAAGCATTGGCCAAGTGTCAGCGCCCAGAGATCGTCAAGCTTGGGCAAATCCCGGCGACCGACATCATGATTCAAAACGAAGACTACATCGCTTACACCGAAGAATTCCTCGAAGGAAAAAATCTGGGGGAAGTCATCGCTGCGAAAGAGGCGAAACCGGATGAGAAGGAACTACGCACTCTGTTTATTTCATTATTGGTCGCCATCAAAGAATTGTGGGCGCACGGCTACGTCCACCGAGACATCAAGCCATTGAACGTGATCAGGCATAACAAACCGGATCGCCCGTTTGTGCTGCTGGATTTGGGCATTGCGTTTTCCATTCGCGAAACAGCGCTTACATTCAACCCGGATGAACGAATTGTCGCCTCCTTCCGTTACCTCGCGCCGGAAATGATGAGTTTTGGATTCCGGGAAAGTTTGGATTATCGAAGCGACCTTTATACTACAGCCTTGACGGTGTTTGAATACGCGGCCCAGCAACACCCGCTGGCACACAGCCAGGATGACATGATGCGCACAATTTCCCGCGCCTTGCGCCAGCCGCCAACACCCCTCAAACAAGCCAGACCGGATTTGAGCGACTTTCTTTGCCAGACGGTTGATCAAATGTTAAAAAAGAAGCCGGCCCTGCGGCCAGCGAACTTGAATTTGCTCATCACACAATTGCAAAACCAGCAATGAAACTTTTTGCCCAACACGGAGCACAGGCTGGCGAAAAGGTCGCGGAAGGCCTGTCGCAAGAGTTGCTCGATGGCGTTGTATTCAGTCCGCGTGACATCGGGGTTGATGTGTTGCGTTCCAAGCTGGCGGACATGGCTGAGAACTGGCCTAGCGCGGAACGTCTGTTTGACCCTCAATACTACGCCGTATTTCTTACTGAAAACCAAGAAGCCAGACTCGGTTATCTCGCTGATGATTACTCCGTTTATCTGCAACAACGTCGTCGCGGACAACTTGAGCGGGAGGCCAATGTCCGCAAAGACGTCCGCGCGACATTAGAATTCCAGCAACCCTTGAGCGTGACTGCACTAATTGCTCCGGGCATTTTGATTCCGCGTTCTTTAAATTCAGTGGAAACCGTGATCGCAAAGAATTTCATCAGGGTGGCAGCCGAGGAACACGCGGAATTAAAGGATCCTCGGAAAGTGTTTGCCACGTTGGCAGTTTCCCGCGAAGCGTTGGTGGACAAACAGGAACTGATCGAATTTGTGAATGAAATCACAGCGCTCGAAACGCCGCCTCACGGCTTCTATTTGCTGGTAGCGGCGCGAAATACGGAAGCGCGCTCGGATATTTATCATGCGGATGTTATCGCCGGCTGGATGTTTTTGAATCACGTACTGAAATTGAATGGTTTTGAAGTGATCAACGGTTACTCGGATATTCTCACACCTTTTCTCGGAGCAGCAGGCGGCACGGCAGGCTGCCTGGGTTGGTGGTCGAACCTTCGCGCGTTTTCTCTGGATCGTTTTGCCCCTTCGGTCGGAGGCGGACGATTACCAATCCAACGTTATCTCTCGGTGGGACTCCTCAACCGGATAACTTATTTCGAACTTAATGCTGTCCGCAGTCTCCGCTTGCCAGGAATTCTCAACGGTTTGCCTCTTGATGAACTTTATCCTACCGATGACGGTTCGTCCCCGGAACGCGCGAAAGAAGTGCTGCAATCGTGGGAGGCCGTTCGGGAATTGAATCGGCAGCTTGTTCCATCGGATTTGAATGAGTCGTTGCGCCGGTGTGCCAAAGCCGTGACCATGGCAAGCCGAATCTACGACACAATCCCCTTGCCGCTGGATGGAAAATCCAATCGCGAGCATTTGGATCCCCTGCGGGAAGGGATGCAATTATTTGCGCGCCTTGCTGAAATTCAGCCGCCGGCAGATTAGCTCAACAGCCTTTGCACGCGCTCCAGTATTTCGAGCGCCCCATAATTTTGGACTCACGTGTTTTCGAATGGTTTCGGAAACCGGGTTGAAGGACCACAACCCCACATTCAAATGCTGAAACAAGCGCTTGTCTTCAAGGGCAGTTTTGATGGTGTTTGGTGGAACCACAAGGATGGTCCTGTCAGCAAAATGGCCATACCGGTATGCCTGCGCCAGGCCTTTTCTCCAATCAGTCAACTTCATCTCAAAAGCTGTAAGCCGGTGCTTCATCAAGCGAATCTTGAGACGTTCCAGTGAGATCGCAGTTCCTTCGCCACCATTCCTTACGTTGTGCCACGCAATCCAGACAAAGTCTGCGATGCCGAAACCTGACAATGCAAAATGTTTTCCGCCGACGCCTGCCGGCGCAACTTGTTTGAGATAGACGTCCATGAATTTGATAACAAAGTTTGCCTCGGCTCGCTTGCGGCCGGATTGTGGCGGGAGATTCAAACGCGGATCCCTCGCCTTGAATTTCAATAGCTGAGTCGTCATCGCTTGTTTCGCAACAGATTTTATCATGCTACAAATTTGATTTCAACATGTCATTTGGGGTTGTTCCTCTTGCGCACGGTCGTGAGGATGCCTTGGAATTGAGGGCAAAAGTTGCACAGATACCGTTCTCTGTAAAACTCGCGACCTTTCCGCATGATGGCGGGACTCCGAATGGTTTAATCTTCCAGCACGACCACCACACAGTTTGGCTCAGGTGTAAGGTGCCGCTTTTGTCTACAATTGAACGACCTGCCGGTCGCCTTGGTATAAAATCGCCTTGTCTGGTTTGTCGGTGGTATCCACGCCGGTGCCGTGGTCTTTGCCCACTATGATGACGTTGAGGGTGCGTTCTTTCAGCATGCCGGGGAAGGTTCCTTTCCGGTCATCGATGGTGAGTCGGCGGTTGGCGTCGTCCCAGTGAAAGGCAATGGTGGCGTGGACGCCTTTTTCGTAGTTGTAATTGTCATTCTCATCCTCGTACAGCGTGAAGCTGCCATCCGCACCGGGATAGATGCGCAGTTCAATGGGGTCCGCCGGCTTTTCCGCAGCGTATTGAATGAACGGACCCATCGGGATGATGGAACCTGACCGGATCAGGAGCGGAATCTTGTCGATGGGAGCCTCCGCGTTGAGGGTCTGGCCGCCCGGCTGAATCTGTCCGGTCCAGAAATCAATCCATTGCGTTCCCGCCGGCAGATAAACCGATCGGGTCTGCGCCCGCGGCTCGACGATTTTTTCCCGGGCGAAAATCTCTGGTGTCTTCCAAAAAAGCTGGGCCTTGAAGGCGCCCAGGACGGAATTGGCCGTTTCGCAGGCAAAGTCGTATTCCTTGCCGGCTTGAAGTTCCACCGGAATGGTCAAGGCTTCTGTTGCAACATAATTATTGTGGAGTTCCCTGCCTTCCAGGAACACCCGCTTCGGCCCGAAGCTTTTGAAATGGAAGCGATAGGTGCCGGTTTCCTTGGGCACCAGCTTGCCTTCCCAGCGCATCGAGAATTTGGGGTCGGTAATGTAATCCGGCCAGCCGGTGTACCAGTAGAGGTTGACGTTCGTCTCCACCGCTTCGTGACACAGCGTCTTGAACTGGTCGTCACTGAAATATTTGACGTTCAGTCCCGGCTGGCCGTCTTTCGTCCGGAAGAATTCCGGCGCGATGGGAATGGTGTTCTCCGGCGGCCGATGGAGCATGTACTCCGTGACGGGGCAAACCATGACGGCTGGACCAAACATGAACTGGTCGTCGATGCCATAGGTTTTTTTGTCCGCAGTAAAATCCATGGGAAGGCCGCGCATGATGGTGTAGCCCTGGTCGGTCACCTGCCAGGCCAGCGAATAAATGTAAGGCATCAGGCGATAACGCAGGTTGTCGAACCTCACGAGGACGTCGCTGAAATCACCGAACCTCCAGATTTCCCGCGGCGTTTCCGAGCCGTGTGAACGGAAGATGGGGCAGAAGGCGCCGAACTGAAACATGCGGGTGTAAAACTCCTGATAGGCGGGATCCTTGCCGCCGTTGGGAAACACTCCTTCATAGCTGCCGATGTTGAAAGCCCCGATGTCGAACGTCCAATACGGAATCCCGGCCAGGCAATGGTTGATGCCCGCGGAAATCTGTCGCCGGTAAACATCCCAGTTTGCCCCGATGTCGCCCGACCACGTGGTGGCCGCCGCCCGTTGCTGGCCGGCGAAGGTCGAACGGGTGAGGATGTAAACGCGCTTCTGGTCGGTTTCCTGCCGTTGATGGCGATAGACGGATTCGGTGTCGAGCAGCGGATAGGTGTTGAGATAGCGGGCGAAGGAACCCAGGTAGTTGGTGCCCACCCGTTTCATTTCATATTCCTCCGATTCCTTCGTCAGGGCATTGACGATGTCCGGCTCGGTCGAATCCATCCACCAGCCATCGATGCCCTGCGAGAACAGACCTTTGCTGACATATTGCCAATACAGATCGTTGGCCGCTGGATTGTAGGCGTCGAAGAAACGGAATCCGGCCCAGCCGACCGGCGGATACAGGTAACCGTGCTGTTCCATGTCCTGGAAAATCGGCGTGGCCGCCCCGAGTCCCGCCCAGATGGAAATCATGAGATGGAAATTTTCGCGGTGCAGGACGTCCACCATTTCCTTCGGCTCGGGATACGTGGTGGGATCGAAAAACATGCCGCTCCACTTGCTGTTATCGCCCCAGTAATTCCAATCCTGCACGATGCCGTCGATGGGAATCTGGCGGTCGCGATATTCCCGCGCCACATCGAGCAGTTCATCGCGATTGGCGTAATGCTCCTTGCTCTGCCAGTAGCCATAAGCCCATTTGCCGTACAACGGCGCCGCGCCGGTCAGATTCCGGTAGCCGGCAATCGCTCCGTCCATGTTCCCGCCATAAATAAAATAATAATCCAGGTTGTCGGCCACCTCCGACCACAGCGACATGTTCTGTGGGTCGTCGGCAAAAATGGTTTTGGAATAATTATCCCAGAGCAAGCCATAGCCCAAAGTGGAAACCAGGAACGGCGTAACGGCCTGAGTGTTGGCCTGCACCAGTTTGACGGTGCGTCCGCGATAATTCATGTAACCGGATTGATGCTGGCCCAGGCCATAAATTCCTTCATCGGGCGCGAGCTTGAAATTCTGCCGGACACTGAAAGCGTTGGCTTCATGCGCGATGCTGACGGGCGCGATGTCGGCCAGACCCTGCTCCTTTAGAATGACTTGGTTGTTGGCGTCGAGATATTGAATCGCGCCATCGCTCTTGGACAATTGCAGCTTAAGTTTCCCGGAAGCCAGCGTGACCGCGTCGGCGCCTTCATCAACCTTGATATTCAAATCCGGCAGGTTGGTTTGAATGACGACCAGACTTGCCTTCGCGGAGGTTCCACCGGAACTCCATTTCAGAACGCGGACAACATCGTCGGCATAGAATTGCACTTTTACGTTCAATTTGCCCGACTGCAATTGAACGCCATTTTGGATGTGTTGGACCGGTGGCGGTTGGTTCACCGGCGCGGCGGGCGTCGCCGCGAGCGGATTGGCCGGCGGTGCCTTGGCGACGGGTGGGTTGGTTTTACAGGACGCCAGCAACAGGCCAAGACACAAAACCGACATCAGGCCGGCCGCCGACCGGGCGATCGAAAACATTTGTTTCATTTTGAAATTCCTTTCCACGCAAAACAGCGATCAACCTTCGAGCACGGCTTCAACCTGGATGGGCTTCGATTGCGGCGGACGCACGGGGAGGACGTTGCCCGCGATGGGCTTTCCGTTCACCAGCAGTTTTTTCACGCCGCGTTGCTTGCCCTTCGGGTTCTTGACCTCGATGACATAGGTGTTGCCGCGGAAACGGCGCGTGACCTTGAAACCTTTCCATTGGGCTGGAATCACCGGGTCCACCCGCAAACCGTCGTAATCGGTCCGAATCCCGAAAATCCATTGGGTGATGGTGAAGTAGGTCCAGGCGGCGGTGCCGGTGAGCCAGGAATTCTTGGCCTCACCGTGCGTGGGCGCGTCCTTGCCGGCAATCATCTGCGCGAACACATACGGCTCGCAACGGTGTACGTCGCCGATTTTTTCCCGCGCGGAGGGATTGATGCGGCTGTAATAGTCGAACGCACGGTTGCCGTTGCCAACCATGGTTTCGGAAATGATGATCCACGGGTTATTATGGCAGAAGATACCGGCGTTTTCCTTGTAGCCCGGCGGGTATGAGGAGATTTCACCCATCTCGATGTAATATTTCGTGAAGGCCGGCTGCTGTAGCACAATGCCATGCTTCGTGGCGAGGTGCTTGTTCACCGAATCCAACGCGAGCTTCGCCTTGCCGTCCTTAAGGCCGATGCCGGCCATGACGCACATGCCTTGTGATTCGATGAAAATCTTGCCTTCCTTGCAGACCTTGGAACCGATGGGCTTGCTGAAATCATTATAGGCACGAATAAACCACTCCCCGTCCCAGCCATGCTGGTAGATGACCTTTTCCATTTTGACCGTCTCGGCCAAGCAACGCTCGGCCTCCTGGTTCTGCTTCCGTCTTTTCGCGATGGCCGCCAGTTCCTTGCCCGCCATGACAAACAGACCGGCGATGAAAACCGACTCGGCGACCGTGCCGTCCTTGTTCGTCGTAGTCTGGAACGACTGTCCCGGCGTGTCGGAAAAACAATTCAAGTTCAGGCAATCGTTCCAGTCGGCGCGTCCGATGAGCGGCAGGCCGTGCGGGCCGATGCGTTCCAGGGTGTAATTGAAACTGCGACTCAGGTGTTCGTAAAGCGGCTGCTCGGAACCGGGCTCGTTCTCGAATTGCACCAGCTCGTCGAGGATGGTCCAGTCGCCGGTTTCCTTCAGATAGGCCGCCACGCCGAGAATCAGCCAGTGCGGATCGTCATTGAACCCGCTGCCGATGTCATTGTTGCCGCGTTTGGTGAGCGGTTGATATTGATGGAATGCCCCGCCCGATTTGAGCTGGGTGGCGGCGATGTCGAGGATGCGTTCGCGCGCGCGCGCCGGAACCATCTGGACAAAGCCGAGCAGGTCCTGGTTCGAATCGCGGAAACCAAGGCCGCGGCCGATCCCGGATTCATAGAACGAAGCCGAACGGGACATGTTGAAGGTGGCCATGCACTGGTAGGCATTCCAGATGTTGACCATGCGGTTGGCATGAACGTCAGGCGATTGCACCTGGTAAACGCCCAGCAAGTCGTCCCAGTTTTTGCGCAGCGCCTGAAAGGCCGCGGCGACATTTTTGGCATTGAGATATTTGGCGATGACCGGCCTGACGGTATTCTTGTTAATGGTCTGGGAATCCGGCGGGTCGAATTTTTTGTCCACCGGATTTTCATGATAGCCCAAAACGAAAATGATTTCCTTCGTCTCGCCGGGCTTCAAATTGACTTTGACATGATGCGAACCGTGCGGCGCCCAGCCGTGCGCGACCGAGTTGAGTGATTTACCGCTTTCCACAACCGCCGGGCTGTCCCAACCACGGTAGGCCCCGAGAAACGTGTCACGCTGCGTATCGAAACCCGCGAGCTTTTCCGAGCACGCGAAATAGGCGAAGTGGTTGCGACGTTCGCGATATTCGGTCTTGTGATAAATGACTCCGTCCACGATTTCAACCTGGCCGGTGCTGAAGTTGCGCTGGAAGTTGGTGGCGTCGTCCTGCGCGTCCCACAAGCAGAACTCGATGCTGGAAAATAACGAGAGCTTCGCAGGTTTGTTGCGCCGATTGGTCACCGAGAATTTCCAGATTTCAAGCGTCTCGCCCAACGGCACAAAATACGTGGTCGAGGCCTCGATTTTGCCGAAACTGGAGCTGATGGTGGTATAGCCCATGCCGTGGCGGCATTCGTACTTGTCCAGTTTGGTACGGGTCGGTTGCCAGGACGGCGACCAGAATTTGCCGGTCTCATTGTCGCGGAGGTAGAGGTAGCGGCCGCCGACGTCGAACGGCGCATTATTGTAGCGGTATCGGGTCAGGCGGCGCAGGCGGGCGTCGCGGTAGAACGAATAGCCGCCGGCGGTGTTCGAGATGAGGCCGAAATACGATTCGCAGCCGAGGTAATTGATCCACGGCAGCGGGGTGTTGGGCTGGGTGATGACGTATTCGCGATTGGTGTCGTCAAAATATCCGTAACGCATAATTATTTTATTTCTATCCGAAATTTAAACGAGGGACCTGGGCAAATTCAATTGCCGGGCCCGGTATGTCGGCGAGCGGACATACTACCGGGCTGGCGGCGCATTTCAATCTCAAGAAGCCGCCGCCACTTCCGGTTTATCATCATCACTTCGTCCGGTCGTATCGGGGTTGTGGAACGGCGCCAGCATGGTCACGAGGATGGACGGTGCCGCGGCGAACAGGACGATGATAAAGAACCAGTGGTAGCCGACCCAGTTCTGAAGATAGCCGCTGACGGCGCCGGTGAGCAGCATGCAGGCGCCCATGAGCGCGGTGGCGAAGGTATAATGGGCGGTCCGGTAAGGTCCCGGAGCGATTTGTTGCATCATGTAAATCATGTGGCCGACGCAGCCGATGCCCCAGCCGAGTTTTTCGAAGGTGACAATGGTGGCAATGACGGAATAGCTGGTCGGCAGAGTCTGGCTCAGGATCAGGAACGTGACATTCGGAACGTTGAGGCAGAGGCAGAGGATGA
>Ga0265320_10001109_pt1 | contig 19864 bp, 14 predicted proteins | sample 4827metaG_FD_202087 | JGI IMG/M metagenome (GOLD analysis project Ga0265320, IMG submission 202087) | Rhizosphere microbial communities from Carex aquatilis grown in University of Washington, Seatle, WA, United States - 4-8-27 metaG | ecosystem: Host-associated > Plants > Roots > Rhizosphere >...
CGGCGTCAGTTCGACCGCAACCGCCCCGATGTTCTCGTCCAGGCGATGCAGCTTCGTGGTGCCCGGGATGGGAACTATCCACGGCTTCCGGGCCAGCAACCACGCCAGCGCAATTTGAGCAACGGTTGCCTTCTTCCGCTGGGCGATGCCGCCGAGCAGATCAACCAATGCCTGATTCGCCTTCATTGCCTCCGGCGTAAAGCGCGGCAGCGTGCTGCGGAAGTCGGTGCTATCGAGTTTGGTGTTCTCGTTCATGGCGCCCGTGAGAAAACCCTTGCCCAGCGGGCTGTAAGTGACGAAACCAATGCCGAGTTCTTCGAGCGTCGGTATCACTTCCTTCTCCGGCGTTCTGGTCCAGAGTGAATATTCGCTCTGGAGCGCCGTGAGCGGCTGGACTTGGTGCGCGCGCCGGATCGTCTGCACGCCGGCTTCGGACAGGCCGAAATGTTTCACTTTGCCGGCCTGGATCAATTCCTTCACCGCGCCCGCCACGTCTTCGATGGGCACGTTCGGGTCAACCCGATGTTGATAAAGCAAATCAATGATTTCGACCTTGAGCCGTTTGAGCGAGCCTTCCACGGCTTGCTTGATGTGTGCGGGCCGGCTGTTCAAGCCCGCCGCACCCGGCCGCCTGTCGCTGCCACTCAGGTCGAACCCGAACTTGGTGGCGATGACCACTTTGCCGCGGAACGGCGCGAGCGCCTCGCCCACGAGTTCCTCGTTGATGAACGGGCCGTAAACTTCCGCGGTATCAAAGAACGTGACCCCACGTTCGACGGCCGCCTGAAGCAGAGAGGTCATCTCCTTCTTATCCTTGGGTGGGCCGTAGGAAAAACTCATGCCCATGCAGCCCAGCCCGAGAGCCGAGACTTCCAGATTGCTCTTACCCAGTCTGCGCTTTTGCATAATTGAATCCTTTCCTTCAGTTAACTTATTTCCCCCGCGGGAAATGTTCGACATGAAAATCGCCAAACCTTCCCATGCAGCGGGCGCGCTGTCCACGAATATGCACCGTGCAGGCCAGTGTTCCCGCCGCCAAAGGCAGGGACTCTGGACTCCATCATTTTTTATACTCGCCAGTCGGTATCATCTCACCGTGCATTTTACGGCCGGATTTGTCGAAATAGGTGCAGGTGCTCGCAAGCAAATCAGGTGTCCATTTTCCCACGCCGGCTTCGCCCGCCTGGCCGCACAGCGTCGGGTAATTGGCCAGCCCACCTTGGTGCATGGAAATATATTTTTTCAACGATTCCAGATTTGGTTGAGGGCTGACGGCTACCGCCGGCCCATTGTTGGCCAAAAAAACGGAATGTCCATTTTTGCCATAAAAGATATTTGAGCCGGTTTCGAGCAAATGATCATAGGCCACGATGCTGAGAACTTTCAGGTATGACCAACTTGTGACAATTCACTCCGAAAAACTCAGCAACCGCCAAAACCACGCGCCGGGATTACGTTGGCCCGTGCGGCTCGCACCTTCCGGCTTGATGAGATGGTATCCTTGAATCACCTTCATGGAGTCACTCATTACGCATCGATCCATGGCCGGCAACTCATGGATGTTTCGGCCTGAAAGCCTGCTTCGTCAACAAGGCGTGCCCGAAATTGGATTTCTTCGTTGTCAGCGGCTATCCTGCCAGCAGAAGGTTTTGTCGTCCGCGATCTTGATTTCCTTTGGTCAGCCGTGAACAACATCATTAAAACGTCAACAACTTCCGCACCCAGCCGCGTGTCGAGATGGCAACGTGCGCTCATCATCGCCCTGGGAGTTTGGGCAACGCTGGTCCCCGGCATTGTTCTCTTCGCTGTCTGGAAGAACTTGGTGCAACGCGCAGTGCTCGGAATGGCGTGGGGATTGATTTTGCTGTGGATTGGTGGCGGCGGACTCGTCATGTGGCACTGGCGTGACACCTGGGATCGCCTTGCCGCAAAAGTGCGCCTGCCGTGGATGCTCAAGTTCGTGCTCGGCTGCACCGCCCTCGCACTCGCCGAGGAAGCCATCACCACCTTGATGACCAACTGTGCGCCACTCTTTGGGGTGCGCGTTGGCGAGGCTTACATCACCAGTTCGGCAAACTATTTCGATGTGGTGCTTTACCATAGCGTGGTTGTCTTCGTGCCCCTTTTCGTTGGCTGGGCGGTGATGTTACGGTTTTGGACTTTTTCACCATTCACCATATTTCTCCTTTTTGGCCTTACGGGCACCTTGTGCGAAACTCTTTCGTTCGGCCTGCAAAATCTTGGTGATCTTGGGTTCTGGACATTCGTTTACGGCCTCATGGTCTGGCTGCCTGGACGGTGGGTGCCGCCGGATCGTGGCGCGAAACCTCCACGCTGGTGGGCGTATCCACTGGCGGTGGTTTTGCCCTTTGCGTTTCTGCCATTGATTTTCTTGCTGGCTCCCTGGCTCTGGCTTACGGCAAAACATCCAAGCATCCATTTCCCGCCCATCGGCGGCGGATGAATGTTCCGACATTCAGACAGGCAACCACTCACCGAGCCGCGCGCCGAGATCACGGTGGCCCGTGCAGCTCGCACTTTAGACCCGAAGCGAGCCGCGGAAACCCCGGCCGCTATAATACGACTCCGCGCCGTTGTGACCCACGAAGACGCGCCCGTAACGTCGATCACAATAGAGCGCGCCGCCGAGTTTACGGATGTCTGCCGGCGTTTTGATCCAACTCGACCGCTTGGTGTCGAATTCTCCCAGTTTTTGCAGGTCCAAATACTGCTCCTCCGTCAAAAGCTCAACGCCCATGACGGCGGCCATATCCATGACACTGCTCTTGGGTTTATGTTCCTTCCGGGAATCCAGCGCTTCACGATCGTAACAAAGACTGACGCGGTCTTCAGGGGTTTGCTCGGAGCAATCGAAGAAAATGTATTCGCCCGTCTTTTTATCATGGCCCACCACATCCGGTTCCCCGCCGGTGCGTTCCATTTCATTGAGCGACCACAATTTTTCTGGATTGGCCTCCAATCGCGCCTGCACCTTGGCCCACACCATACCTTTATGGCGGTTTACGTTTTTCTCAAACCGGGTTTTCAATGCTTTGAGCAGTTCTTCACGTTGTTTCGGCGACAACTCCTGTTTGTTGCTGGTGCTATTGTTCATGGGTCGGATCGGTTTCATTAAACAAAACATTGGACGCGAATTCCACGAATTTTCACGGATTAAATTTGTGTTAATCGGTGCAATCCGTGTCTGGTCTTTCTGGCTTGATGTGATGATAACCTTGACTGGCTTTCATGGCCGACATTTTCCAAAGAATCCCAACGGGATTCCGAACTGGCTCACGACAGCAATCTGAATGATTGGCTCGGACTTCGGCACGAGTTTTTCAGTGGCGATCACAACCGTGATGAGCATCATCACAACCGGGGAGAACACCCCATAGACGGAGTGAGATAAGTCGCCGAAATTCAAACAATGAAATTGGTTAATATTCAATTCAATCTTTCGATGACACTGGCTGCCGTTGTCTTAATTGCTGCCGCCAGCGCGTCTGCCCAGCCGGCACTGAAACCGCAAAGTGACCCGGCTATGGCGGAGCTTGGGAATGGGTTTGCGTCAGGCACCGCGAATGTAAATGAAACGACGCTCCACTATGTCCGCGGCGGGACGGGACCGGTCGTCATTTTGCTGCATGGGTTTCCAGAAGATTGGTATGAGTTTCATAAAATCATGCCGCGTTTGGCGATGAAGTTCACTGTCATTGCCGTTGATTTACGCGGCATAGGCGGTTCGACAGCAGCTTCGGGCGGTTATGATGCCGCGAATATGGCCGAAGACATTTATCAGCTTGCACAGCAACTCAAGCTGGAGCGGATTTACATTGTCGGTCACGATATTGGTGGAATGGTCGCGTATGCTTTCGCGCGCCTTCATCCGGAGGCAACACGTGGCGTGATGGTTCTCGATGTGCCGCTTCCTGGTATCGAGCCGTGGAAGGAAGTCATAGGCGATCCCATGTCCTGGCATATCGGTTTTCACCAGATGCCAAGCCTGCCCGAAAAAATGATCGCCGGCCGGCAATTTATTTACTTCCGCGAAGGATTTTTCAACCGCGGAACCTTGAATCACAAGGCGATCACTGATGCCGATGCGACTCATTTTGCGGACGCTTACACCGCTCCTCAACAACTGCGCGCCGGCCTTGATATCTATCGTGCTTTTCCGGCCAATGAAAAGTTCAATGCGTCGTCCCAGAGTGCGATTGCCGTGCAGATTGTTTTGGTTGGCGCAGACAGCTCTTTCGGCAAGCTTAATCCTAAAATTGCTGAATCGTTGCGAGCACATGGGTGTGCAAATGTCACTACAGAGATCATTGAAAACAGCGGGCACTACTTGGTTGATGAGCAACCGCAGGCCGTAGCTAAACTGATTGAAGATCACGCATCTTTGAAGTGACACAGATTGGATTACAACGAATGAAAATACGCGCCATCATGCAATGTTTTTCGAATAAATCCGTCATTGCAACGGATGCAGGTTCAGTTATAGCCGAAGCGGTCGGCGGTTCGCGGCGGACGATATTCAGGCGGCGCTGTCGGGACGTCGTCAGTTCGGTGGTTCCGGCCGTGATCCTCGCGTCGCTGCCCAAGTGTCCGGTCTGCGTCGCGGCCTATGTTGCGATGGGCTCGGGCATCGGGCTTTCGTTACCTGTCGCGGCTCATTTACGGACATTGCTGGTCATTCTGTGCGCCACATCTCTGACCTATTTCATCGCGCGACAAATTCGCCGCCGCCTTCGCCCCAGGGTGTCGGCATGATCGCAACACATAAACTCGATGGAAGATCCGAGAAACTGACGACGGAGAGAGACCATTAACATTGAAGAAATTGTATGAACGAACGCTCAAAATCAAAAAAACATAATCACAAGGTCGTGTCGGAAAAAACGTGGCTGGTGCAGCGCAAGGAACTGTTAAAAAAAGAAAAGACATTCACGCGACAACGCGATGAAGTTAGCCGGCAACGCTGCACACTGCCTTGGGTCAAAGTCGAAAAGCCCTACGTGTTCGATAGCCCGACCGGGAAGAAAACGCTGGCTGATCTTTTCGACGGACGCAGCCAGTTGATCATCTATCATTTCATGTTTGGCCCTGATCCGAAATGGAAGGAAGGTTGCCCGAGCTGCTCGTTTCTAGCTGATCATATTGACGGTGCTAATCTCCATCTCCCGCATCACGACGTAACGCTGCTGGTAGTTTCGCGCGCACCGCTTTCCAAGATCAAACCGTTCAAGAAGCGCATGGGCTGGCGCTTCCAGTGGGTGTCGTCATTCGGCAGCGACTTCAACTTCGACTATCACGTTTCGTTCACGAGGAAGGAAATCGCGAAAGGCAAAATCTACTATAATTACAAGATGACGGAAGGGGGCGATGAACAGCCTGGCATCAGCGTGTTCTACAAAGACAAGAGCGGCGACGTCTTCCACACCTATTCCACATACGGGCGCGGAGGCGATCTTTTAATCGGCGCCTACAACTACCTCGACCTGACCCCTCTCGGCCGGAATGAAAAGAAGGGTGAAGGAATGGATTGGATGCGGCACCACGACAAATATCCCGACGCTGGCACGGTTCGTCGTGGCAGCGTTTCGGGAAAACCAATGAGGACAAATAATGAACCTGAAACATAAAATTATTGTGATCATAGGCGGCAGTTCGGGAATGGGATATGAGATTGCGCGCCAAACGAGTGCTCTCGGTGCGCGTTTAATGATTGTCGGCCGCGACCAAGTCAAGCTCGCCACCGCGGCCAGCAAACTCGGCGGAAAAGTGAAAACGGCCGTGATGGACGCGCATGACGAAGTGGCATTGGAGAAGTTTTTCTCCAAGTTGGTGGCCATAGATCACCTTGTCTCAATGGTCGGCGATTCCATGGCGGGTGGGTTCCTGACCACCTCGCCCGAGACCATGCGCCATGTCTTGCACTCGAAGTTTTGGAGCAATTGGATGATTGGCAAACATGCGGCAACGAAGCTGCGCGATAGAGGCAGCCTTACTTTTACTGCCGGCGTGGGAGGCCGGGCACAGGAAATTTCCGCAAGTTACGTCGCGAACTTGGGCGTCGGCGCTCTGGTTCAGGGACTCGCCTCGGAACTGGCTCCGCGCGTGCGGGTCAATGCGGTATCGCCGACCTTCATGGGCAAGGGAACTGCGTTCTGGAAAGAAATGCCGCCAAAGGAACTTAAGAAAACGATTGCCGGATTCAGCGCGAGCGTGCCCCTAAAACGCTTGGCGACCGTCGAGGAAGTTGCCTCGGCCTACGTCTATCTTATGCGCAATGACTTTATCACCGGCCAGGTGCTCGCTGTTGATGGCGGGGTGATGCTTCGGAAATAATTTAATCACCGATATGACCACGCCTTTTAGTGGCGGCTGCATCTGCGGCGCCATTCGCTACGAATGCTCGGCGGCGGCGGATGAGATACAAATGCTCAAGTGCCACTGCCGGGATTGCCAGCGCGTGTCTGGCGGACCTTATACTCCCATTATATTCGTGCCGGCGAAAACATTTCGGATCACTCACGGAAAGCTGACCCATCATATCACTGCTTCCGAAGCCCACGGCACGCACAAACGGGGCTTCTGTGCCTACTGCGGTTCACGTCTCACCGGTGGAGAAGGGCCGGGCTCGACCGGCGTCGGCATGACAGCGTCGTCGCTTGATGAACCCAGCGCGTTCCAACCGAAAATTGAGATGTGGGTTTCTGACGCACAGCCTTGGGACCGCCTTGACCCCACGTTGCCGAAATGCGAGAAGTATCCGCCCCACGAAGGATAAACGAATGCCAAACAATATAACTACGACCAAGCCGTTGACCGCATTTTGCGCCACCGTTCACGCCTTTGCGTAAATCTCATTTCCCTTTTCGGCAAACTCTTTGGATTTTTCTTCCATCTTCTTTTTCAACGCCTCTTCCTCGGCGATGCCTTGTTCGGCGGCGTATTTGCGGACGTCTTCGGTGATTTTCATTTGGCGTGTCGCAGTTTTTCCAATTCCTGACGCAAGGGCAACCAATAAACTTTGTCGCGTTCGCGTTCGGCAGTTTCCTCATCATCCAATGCCCGCTCCAAAGCTTTGGCGTTTCCCGCTGCTGCATGAGCCAGCAAAGGTCGCACGGTTGCGAACCGCCGGCACAGGGCGGCATTTGACCGCGCCAGTTCAATCAACAGTTCCGGCGTGCGCAATTCCTGCAGCCAAAATTTCACCTGCGCCAGCTTGGGATTGTTGCGGTGCTGGAAGTAATGCGCCTCCACCAAGCGCCGGAGCATTGGCCAGTCCTTGTCCCGCTGCGTTTTCTTGGCCTGCACCAAGTCGGGCAGCGAGAGCAAATCGCAGCGCGTGCCGTCCGGGAGTTCGAGGGTCGTGCGTCGTTTCCACAGTTTTGGAAATGCATCCACGCCACGCATCTTCGCCATGATATCCACGCGCATTTGCAGGGCTTCCGGATGCCGGCACCGAAAGTGAATGGCGTGGCCGCGTCGCAGATATTTCAACCCGATGGGCGGGACGGCGATGACTTCGGCCTGCAAATCGTCCAGCGCCCGACGCAGCCGCGCGAGATTGGCCGCATCGGCAACGATGGCCAAATCCGTGTCGCGGCTAAATTCGGCCGCGCCGTAAAACACGCACGCCTGTCCGCCCATGAGCAGGGCGCGGACGCGATTCGCGCGCATTGAAGAAAGGACTTTGCGTATCGGATTCGGGATCAAGTGAGCCTCCGAGCGCGAGATAGGTTTGCCAGAGTTTCTCGCTTTCCAGCCAGCGTTGAACAGGCGTGAGCCGATACCACTCGGCCCACTCTCCTTCAACCAATTGTTCCGGCTGAATCATGCAAAATGGATAACAGACTTAAGCCTTCGCGTAAAGCTCGTTACCCTTTTCGGCAAACTCCTTCGACTTGGCTTCCATCCCCTTTTTCAGCGCCTCTTCCTCGGCGATGCCTTGTTCGGCGGCGTATTTGCGGACGTCTTCGGTGATCTTCATCGAGCAGAAGTGCGGGCCGCACATGGAGCAGAAATGCGCGGTCTTGGCGCCGTCCTGCGGCAGGGTTTCGTCGTGGAACTCGCGCGCGGTGACGGGGTCGAGGCTGAGGTTGAACTGGTCTTCCCAACGGAACTCGAACCGTGCCTTGCTCAATGCGTTGTCGCGGTATTGCGCGCCGGGATGGCCCTTGGCCAGGTCGGCAGCGTGCGCGGCGATTTTGTAGGCGATGACGCCATCTTTCACGTCTTTCTTGTCCGGCAGGCCGAGGTGTTCCTTGGGTGTGACGTAGCAGAGCATCGCGCAACCGTACCAGCCAATCATCGCCGCGCCAATGCCGCTGGTGATGTGGTCGTAGCCGGGCGCGATGTCGGTCGTGAGCGGCCCGAGCGTGTAGAATGGTGCTTCGTGGCACCACTCGAGCTGCTTGGCCATGTTTTCCTCGATCATGTGCATGGGCACGTGGCCCGGGCCTTCGTTCATCACCTGCACACCCTTGGCCCAGGCGCGCGTGGTGAGTTCGCCCTGCACCTTGAGCTCGCCGAATTGCGCCTCGTCGTTGGCGTCGGCAATGCTCCCTGGGCGAAGCCCATCGCCGATGCTGAAACTGACGTCGTAGGCGGCCATGATGTCGCAGATGTCGTCCCAGCGTGTGTACAGGAAGCTCTCCTGATGATGCGCGAGGCACCATTTGGCCATGATGCTGCCACCGCGGCTGACGATACCGGTCATGCGGTTGGCCGTGAGCGGAATGAAACGCAGCAGGACGCCGGCGTGGACGGTGAAATAATCCACCCCCTGCTCCGCCTGTTCGATGAGGGTGTCGCGGTAAATTTCCCAGGTCAGCTCCTCGGCCTTGCCACCGACTTTTTCGAGCGCCTGATAAATCGGCACGGTGCCGATGGGCACGGGCGAGTTGCGGAGGATCCATTCGCGCGTGGCATGGATGTTCTTGCCGGTGGACAGGTCCATGACGGTGTCCGCGCCCCACTTGGTGGCCCAGCGCATTTTCTCGACCTCCTCCTCGATGCTCGACGCCACGGCAGAGTTGCCGATGTTGGCGTTGATCTTCACCAGGAAATTGCGCCCGATGATCATCGGCTCGAGTTCCGGGTGGTTGATATTTGAAGGAATAATCGCGCGCCCGGCGGCGACCTCGCTTCTCACGAACTCGGGGGTGATTTCAGCTGGGATGCGTTGGGGAAAGCGGCGGAAGACGGAGGGCGTGTAGGGATTGCCGATTGCCGATTGCCGATTGCCGATTTGGGAACTGCCTTCATGCTGCTTACCGAGGTCGTTGCGCTTGTTGTCGCGACTTAAATCTCCAATCGCCAATTGGCAATCGGCAATTTTCATATTCTCCCGTATGGCGATGAATTCCATTTCGGGCGTGATGATGCCGGCACGGGCATAGGCAAGCTGGGTGACAACCTTGCCGACCTTGGCGCGCAACGGACGGCGGCGCCGGCCTTGGAGACCGGGAAATTCCACGAGCCGGTTCTTCTCCGCCTGGCTGGCGAATTCGGCATGTTTGCCGGAGAGATAGCCGTTGTCCTGCGGCTTCACCTCGCGTCCGTCATGTTCCTCGACGTCGCCGCGTTCGCGAATCCACTTGGAACGCAATGCGGGCAGTCCTTCGCTGGAATTGCCGGTAAAATCCGGGGCGCCCCACGGACCGGAGCAATCATAGACGCGCACCGGTTCGTTGGGCTCGATGGCGCCGGTGTAGGATTTGGTGGGCGTAAGTTGGATTTCGCGCATGGGCACGCGGACATCCGGATGGATCTGCCCGGCCACGTAAACGCGTTTGGAGTTCGGCAGTTGTTCGCTGCTATGTGGTTCGAACGAATCTTTGGTTGCGATCATATGTGTTTGACATGTGTCGGGTGACGTGATCGGGGTCAGGCGACGGAGGGCGGTTAAAAAATCCCTACGCCAGCATTACCTGGATCAGGTTCCTGGGTCGGCGGCGCTCCCGCGTCGCCCTCTCAGCCTTTGCCTGCGTCGGCGGTCACAGACCGCCGCTACAACAGACGGGTTGGCTCCCCGAATAGAGTCAAAGCTAGGCCTGTTGGCACGCAGCGTCAAGCCAACGAAAATTCATTTTCAACAATTTCACACAGCCAAGGCTGGCCAAACCATTTTGATTTGCGGTATTTTTCAACTTTGAGCCAGGTGATTGATTTATGGCGAACCCCAAAAATTCGACCGGTCAAAAGGTGACCGACCTCGTCCACGAAGCCGCGCTGGATGAATCATCCGCTGTTTTGCAGCGGCTGGGCACATCACCGGCGGGTTTGACCGAAGCGGAGGTGGCGGCGCGGTTGGAACAATTCGGTCCCAACGAAATTGCACAGGAAAAGAAGCACACCTGGCTGCACCGGTTCTACGTCGCCGCCGTAAACCCGCTGGTGATTTTGCTGACCATCCTGGCGGTCGTGACCTTTGCGACGGCAGAATCTTCCAGCGATTACATCGGTGGTTCGGTGATGCTGGCAATGGTGGTGCTCGGCCTGTCGCTGCGGTTCATTCAGGAAACCAAGGCGGACAACGCCGCCGCCAAGCTCAAAGCGATGATCAAAGTCACCGCCACCGCGCTGCGCGACGGCCAGCCGAAGGAAATTCCGCTCAAGGAACTGGTCCCGGGTGACGTGGTAAAGTTGTCCGCCGGCGACATGATTCCGGGTGACGCACGGCTGATTGCCGCCAAGGACCTGTTCATCATCCAGGCGACGCTCACCGGCGAATCGCTGCCAGTGGAGAAATCCGATGCCCGCGACCCGCGCGCGAACGTTTCATCGATTGAGCACACCAACATCTGTTTTCTCGGCACCAGCGTGGAAAGCGGCGCGGCCACGGCGGTGATCCTGGCCACCGGCGCGCAGACTTATTTTGGCAAAATGGCCGGCACGCTCGCCGGCCAGCAGACCGACACGGCCTTTGACAAGGGCATCAGGAAATTCACCTGGTTGATGATCCGGTTCATGATGGTGATGGTGCCGGCGGTATTTCTCATCAACGGCATCACCAAGCACGACTGGAAGGAGGCCTTTTTCTTCGCCCTCGCCGTGGCGGTCGGCCTCACGCCGGAAATGCTACCGATGATTGTTTCCGTCTGTCTTTCCAAGGGCGCGCTCTCGATGTCGAAAAAGAAGGTTATCGTCAAGAAACTTAATTCCATCCAGAACTTCGGCGCCATGGACGTGCTCTGCACCGACAAGACCGGCACGCTCACCATTGACCACGTGATCCTGGAAATTCATTGCGACGTGTTTAAGAATGAAAGCGAGGCCGTGCTCCGCGACGCCTATCTCCTCAGCCATTTCCAAACCGGCCTGAAAAACGTCCTCGACCGGGCCGTGCTGCGTTACAAGGAATTGCACAAGGAACTCGGCATTGACCAGTACAAGATGGTGGACGAAATCCCGTTCGATTTTTCGCGCCGGATGATGTCGGTGGCCGTCGAAGGTCCGGGCGGCGAACGTCAACTTCTGACCAAGGGCGCGCCGGAGGCGGTGTTTGCCAAATGCACGAAATTTGAGAGCGAAGGAGAGATTTTCCCAATGGAACCGATCCTGGTCGGCAACCTGATCGAGCAGGTGGATTCCCTGAGCGAGGACGGTTTCCGGGTGTTGGCCGTGGCGACAAAAACACTTGGCACGCAGGCCGCGTTCACCAAGGCCGACGAAAGCGAACTCGTCCTGACCGGCTACCTCGCCTTCCTCGACCCGCCCAAGGATTCGGCCGCCACCGCCATCACGGCGCTCCGCCAGCATGGCGTGACGGTCAAGGTCATCACCGGCGACAACGACCTCGTCACCCGCAAGGTCTGCACCGAGGTCGGCATCAATGCCGAGAGAATCCTGCTCGGCAATCAGGTCGAAACCATGACCGACGTCCAGCTCGCCGAGGCCGTCGAGACCACCGACGTTTTTGCCCGCCAGTCGCCCGCGCACAAAAAGCGCGTGGTGCTGGCGCTCCAGAAGAAAGGCCACGTCGTCGGCTTCATGGGTGACGGCATCAACGACGCGCCCGCGCTCCGTGCCGCCGACGTGGGCATTTCCGTGGACAACGCGGTGGACATCGCCAAGGAATCCGCCGACGTGATTTTGCTGGAGAAAAACCTGATGGTGCTCGAAGAGGGCGTGCTCGAAGGCCGCAAGGTGTTCGTCAATATTTTGAAATACATCCGCATGGGCGCGAGTTCCAACTTCGGCAACGTGTTCAGTTTCGTTGGTGGCTGCGCGCTGCTGCCGTTCCTGCCGATGCAGCCGCTGCAGATGCTGTTGAACAACCTGCTCTACGATTTTTCACAGGTGCCCATCCCGACCGACAATGTTGGACTGAAATTGATCGCCAAGCCGCGGCCCTGGCAGATCGGTGAAATCGCGCGGTTCATGTTCTTCATCGGCCCCATCAGTTCCATTTTTGATTACACCACGTTCGCGTTGATGTGGTTTTATTTCAAATGCAGCCAGGTGGTGGTGACCCCGGAACTCGCCGCCAAATTCAAGGATGAGGCGGTCAACCACACCCATGCCGCCGAACTCTTTCACACCGGCTGGTTCGTGGAATCACTCATCACGCAGACGCTTATCATCCACGTCATTCGCACCAACCAGATCCCGTTCATCCAATCGCGTTCCAGCTGGCAGCTTTCGATGACCACGATTCTAATCATGCTCATCGGCGCGGCGCTGCCCTACACGCCACTGGCCGCACCGCTCGGATTTGTGCCGCTGCCAGTGGCATTTTGGTGGTTTCTACTGGCCACGGTTGCCTGTTACGTCGGGCTGACGCAGATCATCAAATCGTGGATGGTGCGGAAGAACTGGATATAACGGCACGGCCTGGCGGTTGAAACAAAAAGCCGTTCCGCATCGCACGGAACGGCATTTTTTGGCTTGCGCGGCCGACTACCTCCGCCCAAGACCCTGAAAACTTCCCCGTTTGGTCACCCCCTTGCTGGAGGTCTTGCGGCCGTTTGCCAAGTCAAGCTAGTCCCGCCAGATGCAGGTGTCAAATGGCACATCAATTTCGGGCCGACTGCATCACGGCCTTCTTCTTTTCGAGCGTGTCCTTCAACTGCGGAAACAACCGTTCCAGATGATCAATGAATATTTCGGGATCCGCCACGCCGAGCGACTCCACCAGAGGCAGCGCCGACAAACCGGCCTTTTTCACCCAGAACGGGTCCGCCATCTCGCCGTCCCGCAAATTCTTTCCGAGGCTGGTATCAAACACGTCCAGATAATTATCGAGGGCCTGTTGGAGCAATGCGGTCTGGGCACTGCCAGCCACCAGCGCCGCCTTCTTTTCCAGTGCGTCCCCAAAGCCGACCTGGGCCTGGCTGCGCGCGGAGACATCCGCAAAGGGTGAGTTGAAAACCTGCGCATAGGCGTTGGTGGCCCCGTCATAATTGGTGAGCTGCAGGTCGCATTTGCCGATTTCAATCCATGCCAGGGCGTTGAGTTCATTCGTTGGGTACCGCTGGCATATCTGGCCGAACACGTCCGCGGCGGTTTGAAAATTCACGAGCGGATTATTGGTGTCCGGGGATTCCATTTGCATCAAGGTACTGCCGTAGGCGAACAAGGCCTGTACATTCAGGTCCGGCGGGCAATTCGTGTCGCTGGTCAGCGACTTGAAATGGTCGATGGCGTCCGGATAACTGGTCAGGCCGAGCGCCGCGCGTCCGGCCATCATGCGCGCCTGGTAAACCAGGGGTGATCCCTGCCAGTTGGTGTTTTGATAGAGCATTTTATAATTTCTTTCCGCGTCCATGTAATTCGTCCCGCCCAGGTTAAAGAGATGGCCCGCCACCCACCATTGCGCCAGGGGCGCCAGGTCGTTGGTGGGAAACTGCGCGACGAAACTGGTGAACCGCCGGAACGCATTGGTTTCGTTGCCCGCCTGAAAATTCGCCCAGGCCAGCGCATAGTCCGCCTGGGGCCGCAGCGGGTTGATGGAAAAATCGGCGAGCCAGCTTTCATACTGGCGGATGGCCGACGGCCAGTCCTGTTCCTGTTCGTAGGTGCGGGCCACTGCCAGTTCCACCCGGGCCAGCAAGCTGTTCGTGGCGGGGGACTGGTCGATGAATTTTTGAAACAACGCCCTGGCCGCCGCCGGCTGGCGGGCATCCGCCAGGCCTTCGCCCACCAGCAAGAGGCTGTTGGCGGCCAGATCGCTCGTCGGATAAAGCTCCAGGATCCGCGCCATTGCGTTGCTCGCGCCGTCATAATTGGTCAGACGCAGGTTCGCCCGCAGGATTTGATACAGCGCGCGGTCCCCCAGGGTTTGCATCACGGCGGGAAAGGCGGTGAAGTCATCCACCACCCGGCGGTAATTGTCCAGGGCGTTGGTATAGTTCTGTTGCGCAAAGAGCGCGTCGCCCATCTTGAATCGCGCCACGGCCAGGTCTTCTGACGGCGGCAACAGCTGCAACCGTTGGGCGGCGGACTGGAAGGCCTCGAAGCTTTCAGGGGCCCGGCCCGCGAGCCACAAACACCAGCCACGGTCCAGATAGGCCTTGCCGGCGAGCGGGCTGTTGGTGAACACGCGGAGAAATTGGTCGAAACGCGCCTGCGCCGCCGGCAACTGGTTCGTCATTGCCGGTTCCAGGGTATAATCCTTCAGATGCAATTCACCCAGCGTCAGCAACGCTATATCTTTGGCCGCTGATCCCGGAAACTGCGCGAGAAATTTCTCCAGCGACTGCTCGGCATCGGAATACTGGCCTTGCGCCATGGCCAGCTCGGCCATTTTCAAGATCGCCTGCCGCGCCCGTTCCGGAGGCGCATTCAGCGTGAGAATCTCCTGGTCGGCGGCAATTGCCGCGGATTTTTGCCCCAGTTGCTCCAGCACATGCGCCCGCAACGCCACCCCTTCCGCCTGCAAAGCCTCGTCCTTTTCGGACCGGGCAATCTGGACCAGATTGGTGGTGGCGGCCAGCGCGGCGTTGGTGTCGCCCCCCGCGAGCCTGACCTGGTAGAGCAGATGAGCCCGTTGCCAGTCCAGTTCCGGCTTGAGCGTCTTTGCACCCAGCGATTCGAGGACCGCCGCGGCGCCGGAAAAATCCGCCTGCGCAAACTTGGCCTGGGCCAGCAGCAAACTGCCGCGCGTGACGAGTTCGCTGGCCGGATCCATCCGCATCGCGTGTTGAAACACGCTGTTCGTCGGTTCCAGCAGGGCGGTCAATTGCGGCCATTCCTCCAAGTGAGCGCGCGCCGCCGCCGCCTCCACCACGGCCCGCAACCGCAACGAAGACTGGGGAAAATCACGGGTCAGGGAGATGAAGGTTTCCGCCGCCGCCGGCAGGTCCCCGGCTTGAAATTGCGCTTCGCCCGTCCAATAAACATACTGATCGGCCATATCCCCGGCCCCGGATTTGCGCAAGGTGAGCAGCGTGATGGCTTCCGGAAGTTTTCCCTGCTTGTATTCCGCCTCCGCCTGCAACAATACCGCCACGGCCACGCGGTCAGAATCGGGATATTTCTGGACGAACCTGGCAAACTCCGTCTCCGCGCGGTTCCATATCCCGTCCTGGAACGCGCTGACGGCGGTGGCATAAGCGCGGTCTTCCCGCGTGGTGGCGGCAAAAAGCGGTCCGCCGCTCAAAATGAGCGCGAACAATACCAAATGCCATCGCCGGTAAAACGCCATGCGTCCGAATCTAAACGACGTGGGGCAGTGACAAAAGCGTGAAATCAAGGCATCAAAGCCTGTTGGTCACAACTTGAGAAGTCCCCGGAGCGCGGCTGTCCCAGCCGCAGCACGCTGAATAAGCTGAAGTCTATGGAAATTCGTTCGCGCTTCCGGCAATTCGTACCGCTGCAGGTGGGACACCAGCGGTCCGTTTCATTTGGTCAACACGCCTCCGAATATCCCATGCTTTTACTTGTTGAACCGGAAGTTGGTCAGGTCGTAGTCCTGCATGACATATTGCTTTGTCTCCAGCCGCATTTTGTTGGCGCGCTTGGCCTGTGTTTCGCCGCCCGCCTCGACAAAATCCGTGTAGCTGATGATTTCCGCCCGGATGAAACCCTTCTGGATGTCCGTGTGAATCGTGCCGCCCGCCTCCCAGGCCGTCTGGCCTTTGCGGATCGGCCAGGCGCGGTTTTCCTTGCCGCCGACGGTGAGGAAACAGATGTAGCCGCCCTCGTAAAATGCGCGCAGCAGCAGGGCATCGGGATTCTCCAGTTCCGTCGGTTCGGCCGTCACCACCGGTTTGGCGGTGAAAAAGTTGTGCGCGGCGACGGCTTGCAATTCCTCCGGCGCCAGACCGGAATGCGCCACGAATTTCTCCTGCTCAAGGAGCACCTTGATTTTTTCCAGCGCCTGGCGCTCGGCCGGCTGCGGATCGCGGCCCAGGCGGGTCTCCACAAATTCCAGATCCTTCAGAATCATGTCCGCCCGGCCCTCCACCGACACCAGGATGGCGTCTGCATCAATCAATTGGTCTTCACCAACCACGTCCACCTGCGCGTGGGTTTTCTTGTCCGCCTCGACCAGCTTGTCCGCCTCGTCGAGGCGCGGGTCCTTGAGGTTATGTTTGCCGGTTTTTATCCCGGACAGGCCGAACAATGCTATTTTCATAAAGGTTGACCGCCGACGGGTCCAGCACGCGATTCAAATACTGCCCGGTGAAACTCCCGGGACAGCGCGCCACTGCTTCCGGCGGCCCTTCCGCAACGATGCGTCCGCCGGCATCCCCGCCTTCCGGACCGAGGTCAATGATCCAATCCGCCGTCTTGATGACGTCGAGGTTGTGCTCGATGATGACGAGGGTGTTGCCGGTATTGCGCAGTTTGAACAGGACTTCAAGCAATTTCGCCACGTCATGGAAATGCAGGCCGGTGGTCGGCTCGTCGAGAATGTAAAACGTTCGCCCGGTGGCCTTGCGGCTCAGCTCGGACGCCAGCTTCACGCGCTGCGCCTCGCCGCCGCTCAACGTTGTCGCCGCCTGGCCCAGGCCGATGTAGCCCAGGCCGACCTCGGTCAGCGTCAGCAACGGCTCGTAGATCTGCGGCACGGCGCGAAAAAAAGTCACCGCCTCATCCACGGTCATCGCCAGCACGTCGGCGATGTTCTTGCCCTTGTAGGTGATTTCGAGCGTCTCGCGGTTGTACCGTTTGCCGGCGCAGACCTCGCAGGTGACATAGACCGGCGGCAAAAAATTCATTTCAATCTTGAGCAAGCCGTCACCCTCGCACTTTTCGCAACGGCCGCCCTTGACGTTGAAGCTGAACCGGCCGGGCGCGTAGCCGCGAATTTTGGCCGCCGGCAGCTTCGCAAACAGATCCCGGATATGATTGAACATGCCGGTGTAGGTGGCCGGGTTTGAGCGCGGCGTGCGACCGATCGGGGTCTGATCAATCACGATGACCTTGTCGATGACCTCAAAACCTTTCAGGGCACGATGGGCGCCGGGAGTTTCCTTGGAACCATAAAATTTGCGGAACAGCGCCCGGCGCAGGATGTCGTCCACCAGCGTACTCTTGCCGGAGCCGCTGACGCCGGTGACACAGGTGAACGTGCCCAGCGGGATTCGCGCGTCGATGTTTCGCAGGTTGTTTTCTTTCGCGCCCAATACTTCCAGCCAGCCGCGTTCCTCGGTCGGCTTGAGCCGCTTTTTGGGGATGGGGATCGTCAATTCGCCGCGCAGGTACTGCGCCGTAAGCGAATTCTTGTCCGCCAGGATTTGCGGCAGCGTGCCTGCCGCCACCAGCCCGCCGCCGTGGACGCCCGCACCGGGCCCGAGATCAACAATGTAATCCGCGCTACGGATTGTGTCGGCATCGTGCTCAACCACCAGCACGGTGTTGCCGAGGTCGCGCAGGCCCTTGAGCGTGGCGAGCAACCGGTCGTTGTCGCGCTGGTGGAGGCCGATGCTCGGCTCGTCGAGGATGTAGAGCACGCCGACAAGTCCGGCGCCGATCTGGGTGGCCAGCCGGATGCGCTGCGCCTCGCCGCCGCTCAACGTGCTGCTTTCGCGGTTCAACGTGAGGTAACCAAGGCCGACGTTCTTCAGGAAGCCGAGGCGGGCGCGGATTTCCTTGATAACCTCGTGCGCGATTTTCTCCTCGAATTCCGTGAGCTTGAGGCCGGCAAAAAATTCATCGGCCTTTTCGACTGACAACGCGCAGACGTCCATGATGGACAGACCGGGGGCCTTGGATTTCAAACTTGAAATTTGAAATTTGAGATTGGCGGATTCGCCACCCAGGGTCACAGCCAGAATTTCGGGCTTGAGCCGTTTGCCCTTGCACACGTCGCAGAATTGCGGGCTCATGTAGGGCTTGATGCGGTTGCGGACGAACTCGCTTTCGCTGTCGATGAATATCCGTTCCAGGTTCGGCAGGACGCCCTCGAAGGGGCGGCTGATGGTGCTCATCTTGCCCGCGCGCCAGAAACTGAAGTCCACCGGGGTTTCGCCCGAGCCATGTAGCAGAATCTTTTTGAAATCGTCCGGCAGGTTTTTCCAGGGTGTTTCCAGGCTGACGTTGAAATGCGCGGCGATGGAGCGCAGCATGGCCTTGTAATAAATGTTCATCCGCTTGCCCGCCCGCCGCCAGGGCTGGACCGCGCCGTCTTCCAGCGACTTTTCCGGATCGGGCACGACCAGATCCTCATCGAAAATCATCTTCTGGCCAAGTCCATGGCAGACCGGACAGGCGCCCGCCGGGGCGTTGAACGAAAAATGTTTCGGTGTGGGTGGATCGTAGCTCTTGCCGGTTGCCGGACTGCACATTTTGTTGGAATGAAGCGTTTCGATCCACTCCGTTTCTTGGCTGCCGGCGTGAGTCGGCGGGATTCTTGAAGTTTGCCGCGAACTCACGTTCGCAGCCACATCGGGAAGTTGGTGCAACGTGAACATGACGCCCTCGCCCCAACGCAACGCGGTCTCGACCGAATCACCCAGTCGCACGCGGATTTTGTCGTCGATCACCAGCCGGTCCACGACGGCCTCGATGGTGTGAAATTTCTTTTTGTCGAGTTTGACGCGCGCGGCCGTTTCGCCGAGTTCAACCAGTTCACCATCCACGCGGGCGCGGACGAAGCCTTCACGCCCGAGGCGTTCGATGACGTCGCGGAACTCGCCTTTCTGGCGGCGGATGACCGGCGCGAGGAGCATGACACGCGTTTTGGGCGGCAACGCGAGAATTTTGTCCACGATGTCGCTGGTGGTCTGGGAGACGATGGGCACGCCGGTATCCGGGCAATGGGGTTTGCCGATGTGCGCGTACAACAGGCGGAGGTAATCGTAAATCTCGGTGGTGGTGGCGATGATGGAACGCGGGCTGGAGCCGGAACTGCGTTGTTCGATGGCAATGGCCGGCGACAGGCCTTCAATAAAGTCCACCTCCGGTTTCTGCATCTGGTCGAGGAACTGGCGGGCATAGGCGGAGAGGCTTTCGACGTATTTGCGCTGGCCCTCGGCATAGATGGTGTCGAACGCGAGCGACGATTTGCCGCTCCCGCTGAGGCCGGTGATGACCACCAGCTTGTCGCGCGGGATGTTGAGCGTGAGGTTTTTGAGATTGTGCTCACGCGCACCGCCGATACGGATGAATTCCTTGCTCATGACCGCGAATCTCGTGTTCTAATCAATCGGGAAACATAGGCGAAACACTGGCGAAAGCAAATAAGGATGTACGGCGGCCGTTGAGAGGGCGCATCTCAGTTTTTAAGCGATGGCTGGATGTTCAATCCCAACGGGATTGTGTCCTTCAGCCCAAGGTTGCGAGGAACGAGCTACCTTGGGAAGGCTACGCCCAGGAACGCAACCCCGACGGGGTTGTGGCCGGCGATGTTCAACAACGCCGCAACCCCGTTGGGGTTGTGATTTTCTCCCGGCCATTACCCAGG
>Ga0265320_10001110_pt1 | contig 19849 bp, 21 predicted proteins | sample 4827metaG_FD_202087 | JGI IMG/M metagenome (GOLD analysis project Ga0265320, IMG submission 202087) | Rhizosphere microbial communities from Carex aquatilis grown in University of Washington, Seatle, WA, United States - 4-8-27 metaG | ecosystem: Host-associated > Plants > Roots > Rhizosphere >...
CTGTTCTTCACGTAGCCCTCGAAGGGTCCGGCGACCTCGACGGCGGCCCATCCGGCGGGGGCGGGGCCGGCCTTGTCGGTGGCCGCCGGCTGCTCGGAGCCGGCCTTCAGGACCGCGATGACGGCCGATGCCGGGTCAGGCCGGCTCTGGACCGCGGTCGGGACGCTCAGTGTCGCGGCATTCAGGGCGGCGCACCCGGCCGCGCAGGCGGCGGTGACGATGAGTTTAATCTTCATGGATGGTTGGCTCCGTTGGGGCGGTCGCCTGCAACTCCGCGTGCGGAGTCTTAGGCGACCGGAAAAGTTGTTCGATCTCCTTTGAAGCAAGTTGTTTTGCCCCGCGCAACGGGATTCCCTTCAGGCGCACCGCACCGATCTGGTAGCGGCGCAGCCGCAGCACGATGTAGCCGAGCGCCGAGAAAAGAAGGCGTATCTCGCGCTTCTTGCCGTGGTGCATGTGGATGTCCAGGTCGATCGCGGTGCCGTCGGCCCTGGGGCTGATGAGGGCGGCCCGCTCGACCTTGAGACGCTCGCCCTCGAAGGTGAGCCCCTTCACCAGGCGCGGGAGCCGGGAGGAGGGGAAGGGCTGCTTGAGCGTGACGTGGTAGCGCTTGATGACCTCGCTCGACGGGTGCATCAGCCTGTGGGCCAGGTCCCCGTCCGTCGTCAGGATCACGAGGCCCTCGCTGTCCTTGTCGAGGCGGCCGGCGCAGAAGAACCTGAAGCGGTTGTACTCGCGCGGCAGGAGCGTGAAGATCGTGTCGGGGTTGTGCGGGTCGTCGTTGGAGCAGATGAGCCCCCGGGGCTTGTTGACCGCGAGGGTGATCCGCGGCTGGGGCAAGGTCCGCACGATCTTCCCGCTCACGGTGACCTTGTCCGTCCCGGGCGTCACCTTTTGGCCGGCGACCGCCATCTTGCCGTTGACCCACACCTCGCCCTGGGCGATCAGCGCCTCGGCGCTGCGGCGCGAGCAGATGCCCGCGTCGGCGATGAACTTCTGGAGGCGGAGGGTTCCCCCCTGCGCAGCGGGCTCTTCGAAGTATTCGTTCAAGGTGAGGGGTCAGCGTTGCGGCCCCCCCGGGGCATGGCAATTGGAAAGCCCCGGGGGCCGCGGGCGACGCGCCTTCAGAGGTCGAGGGGCTTGAGCCCCGCCTCGATCTCCCGGCGGCGCCCCTCGAGGAAGGGGGGAAGCGCCAGGCGCTCACCCAGGCTCTCGAGGCTTTCGTCGGTCGCGAAGCCCGGGCCGTCGGTCGCAATCTCGAAGAGGACGCCTCCCGGCTCGCGGAAATAGAGGCTTCGGAAATAGAAGCGGTCGACGGGGCCGCTGGTCGGCATTCCCATCCTCTCGAGGCGCTCCGCCCAGGCCTCGTATTGGAGGTCGTCGGGCGTGCGGAAGGCGACGTGGTGGACGCCGCCGGCACCGGGGCGGGCGGGGGAGATGCCAGGCTCGACGGCGACGTGCAGCTCGCTCGCTGCTCCGGCGCCGGCCATCGCGTACACGTGAACGTCGGTGCCCTTCTTCCCGGGATCCTTGTACGAGCGAGCATGCTCCATCGAGAGGACCCCGGTCAGGACCTTGTCCGTCGGCGCCAGCTCGGGGACGCTCATGCGGATGGGACCCAGGCCGCGGATCTGGTGCTCGCCCGGCACGCTGCTGCGCTCCCAGGGATGGCCTGGGGCGCCCTTTGCATCGTCCACGAGGCACAGGCGCTGCCCCTCGGGGTCCTCGAAATCGACGGCATGGCGGCCGTCCCGCTCAACGATCGCGCCCTGCTTGACCCCGAGCTCTTGGAAGCGGCCGGCCCACCAGGACAGGCTTGCCTCGTCGGCGACCCTGAAGCCGGTCTGGACGACGCTGCGCGTGCCTCGCCTCTCGGGCGCGGCCGGCCAGTCGAAGAACGTGATGTCGGTACCGGGGCTCGCCTTGCCGTCGGCGTAGAAGAGATGGTACGCCGAGACGTCGTCCTGGTTGACCGTCTTCTTCACCAGGCGAAGCCCGAGGACCCGCGTGTAGAAGGCGTGGTTCTCCGCGGCGTGGGCCGTGACGGCGGTCAGGTGGTGGAATCCCGTGAGGAGCGGTCCCTTCGATTGCATGCCCAGAATGTGATTCGGTTGAAGCAGCTTGCAAGCGGCAGGACGCAACCCCTTCATGAACCCCCGCCTCGGCATGACTGATCCCGTCACGACACCGGTCTACACCAAGGACCACCCCTTTGCCGCCCGGGTCACCGAGAACCGACTGCTCAGCGGGCCGGGTTCCTCGAAGGAGACGCGACATTTTGTGATCAGCCTGGCGGGAAGCGGGCTGACCTACGGCGTGGGCGACTCCCTCGGCATTTTTCCCGCGAACCGGCCGAAGGAGGTCGACACGATCCTGGCGGCGCTGCGAGCCGAGGGCGACGAGCCCGTCAGCATCCCGAGGATCGAGGGCACGGTCCCGCTTCGCGAGGCCCTCGGCACGAAGCTGGCCCTGGCCGCGCCCCCGAGGAGGATCGTGCAGACCTTGGCCGCCAGGGCGAGCGAGCCTGCGGAGCGGGCCGCGCTCGAGGGGCTCCTTTTGCCGGAGTCGGCGGAGGCGCTCGCCAAGTGGCTCCGCGACCGTGAATTCATCGACCTTCTCCTGGAGTTTCCGAGCGCAAGGCTGACGCCCCAGGAGCTCGTCGAGCACATGCGCCGCCTGATGCCAAGGCTCTACTCGGTGGCCTCGTCGCCGCGCCTTCACCGCGAGGACGTGCACCTGATGGTGGCCATCGTGCGCTACGAGACGAACGGTCGCGACCGGGTCGGGGTCTGCTCGACGTACCTGGCGGACCGGGCCCCGCTCGGAGAGGCGTCAACGCCGGTCTTCGTCTCCCCCTCGCATTTCGTGCCGCCCGAGGACGGCGCCAGGGACATGATCATGGTGGGTCCCGGGACCGGCATCGCCCCCTTCCGCGGATTCATGCAGGACCGCGAGGCCTCCGGGGCAACCGGCCGCAACTGGATCTTCTTCGGCGACCAGAGGAGGGCGAGCGACTTCGTCTACGAGGACGAGTTCACGCGCTGGCGCAGCCTCGGCGTCGTCACGCGCCTCGATACCGCGTTCTCAAGGGACCAGCCGAACAAGGTCTACGTCCAGGATCGGATGAGGGAGAATGCCGCCGAACTTTGGGATTGGATTAAAACGGGGGCCAATTTCTATGTTTGCGGCGACGCAAAGCGCATGGCAAAGGATGTCGATGCCGCCCTCCACGAGCTGATCGCAAGCCGGGGAGGGATGACATCTGTGGAGGCCGCTGAATACGTTAAGCTTATGAAGAGGGAGAGGCGCTACCTGCGCGACGTCTACTAAAACCAAAATGCTGACATTCAACAATAGGACTGCCCTCGTCACCGGCGCGGGCCGTGGCATTGGCAAATCGATTGCAGAAACGCTCGCGCGCAACGGCGTGACGGTCATCTGCGTCTCCAAGTCGGCCGACTCGTGCGGCGCCGCGGCGGCCGAGATCAACAAGGCCGGGGGCAAGGCCCGGGCGCTCGCGGTCGACGTGGCTGACGGCGCCGCGGTGGCCAAGGCCGCGGAGGCCCTCCTGGCCGAGATCCCCGTCATCGACATCCTGGTCAACAATGCGGGCATCACCCGCGACGGGCTCCTCTTCCGGATGAGCGACGCGGACTGGAACGACGTGATTGCGACGAACCTGACGAGCTGCTTCCACTGGACCAAGCACCTGGCCCGCCCGATGACCCGCGCGCGCTGGGGCCGGATCGTGAACATCACCTCCGTCAGCGGGATTATGGGCAACGCCGGCCAGGCCAACTACTCGGCGGCGAAGGCCGGGATGATAGGGCTCACCAAGTCCCTGGCCCGGGAATTCGCCTCTCGAAGCGTCACCGTGAACGCCGTGGCCCCGGGGTTCATTAAGACCGACATGACGACCGAATTCGTCAATAAACCAGAATTGGCGGCCAAGATATTGGAAGTTGTGCCCCTAAAGAGGTTCGGGGAGGCTGCCGATATAGCCAATATGTGCGCCTTTCTGTGCTCTGAGGAGTCCGGATACGTTACCGGACAGGTTTTTACCGTTGACGGCGGCATGGCAATGTGAAGCCTCCAAACACTCGGATTATCACCCAATGGCTGAACAAAAAACCATAGACCAGCGCGTTAAGGAGATCATTGTGAATCAGCTCAACGTCAACGAGGAGCAGATCACACCCACCGCCTCCTTTCTTGATGATCTGGGCGCCGATTCGCTCGACACCGTCGAATTGATCATGGCGTTTGAGGAGGAGTTCAAGGACGAGATCAAGGGAGAGATCCCCGAGTCCGATGCCGAGAAACTCCAGACCGTCGGCCAGGTCACCGAGTACATTAAGAGCAAAGCCGGCCAGAGCTGATCCGTCGTTGACGGCAGTCTGTCGCGCTTTGCTTTCACCCCTTTGGAAGTCGGCCGGGCGGCGACTCGAGAGAGCATGAGCAGCCGCACGAGCGAACGCCGCGTGGTGGTCACAGGCCTCGGCGCCGTGACCTCGATAGGGCACGACGTGCCCGCCTTCTGGTCGGGGCTCATCGCGGGAAAGATCGGGGTCGACCGGGTGACGCTCTTCGACCCGTCTGCCTTTGCATGCCAGATCGGGGCGGAGGTGCGCGACTGGGACGTTAACCTCCTGATGGACCCGAAGGAGGCGCGCCGGAACGACCGCTACACCCATTTCGGGTTCGTGGCCGCGAAGCAGGCCGTCGCCGACTCGGGCATCGACATGGCGAAGGAGGATGGCGACCGCGTCGGCGTCATCATCGGCTCGGGCATCGGAGGGATGCAGACCTACGAGACGCAGCTGCGGGTCCTCTTCGAGCGGGGACCGCGCAAGGTGTCCCCCTTCACGATTCCGTCCCTTATCGGCAACATGTGCTCGGGCCTTGTCGCGATCGATCTCGGGGCTCGGGGCCCCAACTTCGGGATGGTCTCGGCCTGCGCGACCGGGACGCATTCGCTCGGCGAGGCCGCCCATGCCATCCGCCGCGGCGACGCCGACGTCATGGTGGCGGGCGGGAGCGAGGCCGCGATCACGCCCTTTGCCTACGCGTCGTTCTGCTCGATGAAGGCGATGAGCACCCGCAACGACCATCCCCAGTCGGCGAGCCGGCCCTTCGACAAGAACCGCGACGGATTCATCATGGGAGAGGGCGCCGGGATCCTTGTGCTCGAGTCGCTGGAGCATGCGACGGCGCGCGGCGCGCGGATCTACTGCGAGCTGGCGGGCTATGCCGCGACCTGCGACGCCTACCACATCACGCAGCCCGACCCCGAGGGCAAGGGCCTCTCGATGGCCATGCGCCGGGCGCTCGACAGCGCCCAGGCCGGCGCCGAGAGCGTCGACTACATCAACGCCCACGGGACCTCGACCCCCTACAACGACAAGTTCGAGACCTTCGCCATCAAGAAGGTGTTCGGCGAGGGCGCCCGCTCGGTGCCGATAAGCTCGACCAAGTCGATGACCGGGCATTTGCTTGGGGCCGCCGGGGGCATAGAGTCCGTCGTATGCGTAAAGACGATAGAGCAGGGGATCATCCCCCCCACCATGAACCTGGAGGAGCCGGATCCGGACTGCGACCTGGACTACGTCCCGAACGCGGCCCGGGCGGCAAAGGTGAGGACGGTGCTCAGCAACAACCTCGGATTCGGAGGCCAGAACGCCTCCATCGTCTTTCGGGCCCTGTAGCGTGGGGCGCCGCGCTCCTCCTTGCGGGTTGCTCCCCGAGGGCCGGAAACGCCCCAGCGGAGCTCCCCGGGGCCCTGTCGGCGCGCCGTGAGATCTGGGCCGCCATCCAGCCCCTGGCCGAAAGCCGCGGGCTCGACCCGCAGTTCGTCTATGCGCTTGTCAGGGTCGAGTCGCGGTTCGACCCCCATGCGAAAAGCGGCGAGAACCGCGGGCTTTTGCAGATAAAGCCCAAGGCGTGGAGGGCGGTCACCGGCATCCCATATGAGACCGGGGTGTGGGACTGGCGCACCAACCTGGCCGTCGGGATGGACGGCCTGGTGGGGATGAAGGAGACCCTCACCGGAAAGGGGGTATTCTCATACCCGCTCCTTTGGGCCTCCTACCACTACGGCATCGACTATGTCGCGGCGTGCGGATTCGACATGAGCCGCATCCCGCGCCCTGCGGACGCGATTTCCCAAAGGATCTGGTCGGGTGAGATCCACCCGGTTGCTCCCCCGAAATAATTCAGGGGCAGGGGGTTAACCCCTATCAGGCCTTCTGGACGAGGCCGGCCTTGAGGGCCTTCACCGAGACCCAGACGCGCTTCGTGCCGCCGTTGGCCAAGCGGATCCGGACCTTCTGCAGGTTCGGACGGAACTTGCGCTTCGTGATGCTCGTCACGTGCGTACCGATGCCGCCGCTCTTCTTGGTCTGGCCTTTACGATTGATGATGCTCCCTTTGACGGGGCGACGACCTGTGATTACGCAGACTTTGGCCATAGTGGAATGAGTTAAAAGGAAGACGTTAGCGGGCCGATCAATCGATAGGCAAGGGGATTTTACACGCGCGGCCCGGGGCGGCGCGCCCAGAGGGCCTGGAACTTCTGGCCCATGTGCGACGGGTGGATGAGCTGCATGAGCGAGAGCTTCTCGCGGCTTAGGCGGCCGGCCTGCGCCGCGGCTAACCCGGCGATGAAATCGGCCGCATGGTGGACAAAAAAGGCCTCCTGGGACTCTACTTTGGGCTCGCTGAAACCCTCGGTCCTGAGCGCCCTGCAAAGCCAGTCCCAGCAGACATGGCAGGTGAGGTCCTGCTCGCCAGGGTTAGCCAGCAGGTCGTTGCCCTGGGCATGGTTGCGATAGGCCCTCGCCGTCCCGGCGGGGGTGGCGCATGCGATCTCCTCCCAGGACTTCCCGTAGTCAAAGGCGAGGAAAAGCCCGGGCCATGCGCCCTTAGCGAGGTCGCGGGCAAGGTCCACCGACGCCAGCGGGGCGTCGATTGCGTAATCCTCCGGGGCCGACGGCGGAAGTTCCGGTGGGAGGGGGTCACCCGGGGGCAGCTCGACCGGCGAAAGCGCGCCTTCGGCCAGGGAGACACCCATCTCCCGCCAGGCTCCGGCCCGGAACCTGAACCTGCGGAACGGCTGTGCGTCGAAGAGCTCGTTCGAGAACACGACGGAGGGCGCCTCTATCCCCAGGGGTTCGCCGATCCCCACAAGCCGCGCCGACCGGAACGGATGCGCCAGGCCACCCATTATGCCGGTTCCTCGCTCCGCTCCGACCTCCACGAAATCAAAGTCGGACGGCCCGTCCGGGGAGAGGAGCCGCGTGCAGGCGGAGATAACGAGCTTGCCGAAGAGCGGGGCGGACGTCGTCGCCGTGAAGAAGTCGGTGTCCGGCCCGTAGCCGATCCGGGCGCGCTCCCGGCGGTAGTAGCCGGCGCCCGGGTCGTAGAGAACGACGTCCATGAAGTCGGCGAAATTGAGCGCGGAGCGTCCCGCGGCGCGCGCCCGCAGGGCGCCCATGATGGCGGCATTGGGGGACGGCTGCGTCGAAGGCTTCATTTACAAAAGACAGGCGATGACCACACTTCGATTCATGTTCAAACGGATTCTCATCCTGGCGGGCGCCGCGGTCCTGGGCTTCGCGGCGTGCCTGGGGACGATACGGCTCGCCGGGTCGTGGTCGCTCCTGCCGAACCGGGACTTGGACCACGCCTCGAGCTATGTCCGGGAGGTGCTCAAGACCGTGAACGAGAACTACGTCGACCCGAACGCGGCAAGCTACGAGTCGCTCGCCCGCCTCTCCATTCACGGGATGGTGGAGCCGCTCGATCCCCATTCCGAATTCCTGGAGTCAAAGGACAACGAGGAGCTTGCGGAGGACCTCGACGGGGAATACGCGGGGATCGGCGTCGAGATCGAGGCGCACAAGGGGGCGCTCGTCGTGACTTCGCCGATACCGGGGGCCCCTGGCGCCAAGGCCGGGATTCGCGAGGGCGACGTGATCCTGAGCATCGACGGGAAGCCGGTCGGGCACGGGGTCGCGACCGACAGGATCGTCGACAAGCTCCGCGGCAAGCCCCACACGCACGTCAAGATGGAGCTCCTTCGACCGAGCGACGGCCGGCACCTCAACCTGGACCTCGTCCGGGAGGTCGTTAAGATCGTGAGCGTCCGCGGCGCCCGGGTCCTCGACGGGGCCACCGGCTACGTCCAGATCCGCGAGTTCTCCGACCACACCGCGGAGCAGTTCGACGACGCCTTGAACGGCCTCCTCGGCAAGGGCATCGACAGCCTGGTCATCGACCTTAGGAACAACCCCGGCGGGCTCCTCGACGCGGCCGTCGAGGTCGCGGAGCCCTTCTTCAAGAAGGGAAACCTGATCGTCTATACCCAGGGCCGGCGCCCGGCGGACCGGGAAAACTACTTCTCGGAGACCGAGGGTGAGCCCCTGAGGATTCCCGTCGCCATCCTCATCAACGGCGACACGGCGAGCGCCGCCGAGATCGTGGCGGGGGCCTTCAAGGATGCGGGCAGGGCCGTCATCGTGGGCGAGCGCTCGTTCGGGAAGGGCTCGGTCCAGACGATCTTCAAGCTTAAGAACGGGGAGGGCCTGAGGCTGACGACGGCGCACTACTTCACGCCGAGCGGGGTCATGATCAACGCCCGGGGCGTCGCCCCGCAGGTCGAGGTCGTGATGAGCCCGGACGAGGACAAGAAGCTGGAGCGCCAGACGTCGCGTCCCGACATCACGGACCCGGCCGAGTTCCAGGAGCATTTTGACTTCTCGCCGGTCGAGGACAGGCAGCTCGACGCGGCCCTCGACGTGCTGCGCGCGGCGCGGCTCTTCAACCGGTGATCCTCGCCTTCGAAAGCTCCTGCGACGAGTCGGCGCTCGCGGTGTTCGACCCGCAAAAGGGGATCGCGTGCGAGTGGATCCACAGCCAGATCGCCCTGCATTCGGAGCACGGAGGGGTCGTGCCCGACATTGCGACCCGCGAGCACCTCAGGCATTTCGGCCCGCTCCTGGAGCGGGCGCTGGAGTCCCCCGAATGGGGGACGGTCTCGCAGGTTGCGGTGACGCGGGGCCCAGGGCTTGCGGCGTGCCTCGCCGTGGGAGTCGCCGCGGCGAAGTCCGTGGCCCGCGCGCTTAGGGTGCCGATCGTGGGGGTGAACCACCTGCGCGCCCATGCGTGGTCGCCCTTCATCCCCGTCCACCGGGAGTCGCCGGAGGGCTTCGACGTGAGGCTGTCCGCGCTCCTGCCGCACCTGGGCCTCATCGTCTCGGGGGGCAACACGATCCTCTTCTCGATCGGGGTCGACCGCAGGGTGCAGGCCATCTCGGGGACGCGCGACGATGCCGCCGGGGAGGCGCTGGACAAGGGCGCGAAGCTTTTGGGGATAGGCTATCCGGGCGGGCCCGCGATCGAGCGCCTGGCCGCGGGCGGGCGGCCGGATGCCTTTGATTTCCCAAGGGGGATAGGCAGGCGCGACGACCTCGACTTCAGCTTCTCGGGGCTTAAGACGAGCCTCAGGTACCGGGTCCAGGCCATGCCCGAGGACCAGGTGAGGGGCCAGATTGCGGACCTGTGCGCGAGCTACCAGGAGGCGGTGGTCGACGCGCTGGCGAGCAAGACTGCCGAGGCCCTTTCCCGCGGCGACTACCGCAGCGTGGGGCTGTCCGGGGGCGTGGCGAACAACCAGAGGCTGCGGTCCGCGATCGGGGAAAAGGCGCACGCGGCGGGCGCCCGCTTTTTGCCCGCCGAGGCGCGGCACACCGGCGACAACGCGGGCATGATCGCGTTCGCCGCATGGAGCGATGCCGCCGACGCCGCCCGTTTCCAGGGCAGCGGGATACGCGTGGACCCCGGGGCGACGTTGTGATCTCCTGTGGCAATGAGAGGTCTAGCCCCGGCCCTTGGTGTCCTGGCGTTGGGATTTGCGGCTTATGTCCACGCCGCCGAAACGGCCCCCGCGCTGGGCGGCCCCGGGCCTGACCCCGCGCCCGGCCTGCTTGCGGAAGGCTTCCGCACGCCGCCGGACTCCGCAAAGCCGAAGACCTGGTGGCACTGGATGAGCGGATGCGTCAGCCGCGAGGGAATCACGGCGGACCTCGAATCCATGAAGCGGGTCGGGCTCGGCGGGGCCTTCATCTTCAACGTCGGCCAGCTCCCGATAGAAGGGCCGGTCACGTTCCGCAGCGACGAGTGGTGGGGCCTGATGAGGTTCGCGGCGGCGGAGGCCGACAGGCTCGGGCTCGAGATGGGCTTCCACAACTGTCCCGGCTGGTCGTCGAGCGGCGGCCCGTGGATTCCCGTCGAGAAATCCATGCAGAAGGTCGTCTGGAGCGAGCGGCAGTTCTCGGGCCCGGGTGCGTTCACGGGAACCCTGAAGCAGCCCGACGTCGACGCGAAGTGGAATTTCTACCGGGACATCGCCGTGCTCGCGGTGCGCGAAGAGGAGGGGCCCGTGAGGCGCGAGGAGGTCCTGGACCTTACGGCGAAGCTCGGCCCCGGAGGGACCCTTGCCTGGGAGGCTCCGGCGGGGCGCTGGGCCATCCTTCGCTTCGGGCGGACGACGACGGGCTCCACAAACGAGCCCGCCCCGCCGGGGGCCCAGGGGCTCGAGTGCGACAAGCTGGATCGCGAGGGGGTCGACGCGCATTTTGACGGCTATGTCTCGAAGATCCTAGAGAACGCCGGCCCTGCCACCGGGAAATCGCTTCGGGAGGTCTTCATCGACAGCTACGAGGTCGGCAACCAGACGTGGTCCCCGAGCTTCCGGGAGGAGTTCCAGAGGCGGCGGGGCTACGACCCGGTGCCGTGGCTCGTCACCGAGACAAAGCGAATCGTGGGCGACGAGGACCTGACGGCCCGGTTCCGGCGAGACTGGAAGCAGACGATCTCCGACCTGTTCGCCGACAACTACTATGGCTACATGACCGAGCGGACCCACCGTTACCCGGGCGTGCGGCTCGCCTGCGAGCCCTACACGGGCCCCTTTGACACGGTGACCTGCGGGACCCGCGTCGACGAGGTGGCCGCTGAATTCTGGGCGAGCCCCTCGGAATGGGGCTGGCCGACGCTGAGGCCCGTGGCCTCAAGCGCCCATATCACGGGCAAGAAGATAGTCGGCGCCGAGGCGTTCACGGGGCAGCCCCAGTACGCGCAGTGGCGGCAGGACCCGTATGCGCTGAAGGCGGCCGGGGACAGGGCGTATTGCCTCGGGGTCAACCAGTTCATCCTGCACACCTCGGCGCACCAGCCCTGGAACAACGTCAAGCCCGGCGTCACGATGGGGCCCTGGGGCACGCATTTCGGCAGGAACCAGACCTGGTGGGACGAGTCGCCGGCCTGGTTCGAGTACCTCTCGCGGTGCCAATACCTCCTGCAGGCCGGACAGTTCGTCGGCGACGTCTGCTTTGTCGGCGAGGAGACAAACCCGCCCGAGGGCTACGACGGGGACACCTGCAGCGAGGAGCTCTTCCTGAGCGGCATGGAGGTCAGGGACGGCCGGGCCGTGCTCCCGTCGGGGATGAGCTACCGGGTGGTCGTGCTCCCCGATCGATCGACCATGACGGCCCAGGTGGCCCGCAAGGTCCGGGCGCTCGCCCTGGCAGGGGCGGTCCTGGTGGGCCCCAAGCCCAAGGCGTCGCCGAGCCTGCAGGACTATCCCGAGTGCGACACCGAGGTGCGCCGCATCGCCGACGAGCTTTGGGACACGGGCAAAGTCAGGTCCGGGGTCTCCGTGTCGCAGGTGCTCGCAGGCCTGAAGGTGGTCGCCGACTTCCAGTCGGACGCGGCCCACGTGCTGTGGATCCACCGCAGGATCGCCGGTGCCGACGTCTACTTTGTCTCGAACCAGGAGGGCGTCGGGCGGGTCGTCGAGTGCGCGTTTCGCGTCGAGGGGCGCCAGCCCGAGCTCTGGGACGCGGCGACCGGGGCCATGCGAGACGCCCATGCATTCACGGTGGGAGGGGCCGTGACAAAGCTGCCGATCAGCTTCGACCCTAGCGGATCGGTGTTCGTTGTCTTCCAGAGGCCGGCGGCGGCGGCATCGGCGGGCGCCAACTGGGACCGCTTCGCGCCGGCGCAGGAGATTGCCGGCGCGTGGACCGTGCACTTTGACCCGCGCTGGGGCGGTCCGAGCTCGGCGACGTTCGAGCAGCTGACGGACTGGACCAAGCGGGACGAGCCCGGGATCCGCTTCTACTCGGGGACGGCGACCTACGTGAAGGGGTTCGATTGGAACCCGCGCGAGGGTCGGGTGTTCCTGGATCTGGGGGCCGTCAAGAACCTGGCCCAGGTCACCCTCAACGGGGAGCGCCTTGGTATCCTCTGGAAGCCCCCGTTTAGGGTCGAGGTTACCGGCGCGCTGCACCCGGGGCGCAACGAGCTGGAGGTGCGCCTGACCAACCTCTGGCCGAACCGGATGATTGGCGACGAGCAGCAGCTCGACGACTGCGAGTGGGGCGCCGAGGACGTCTGGACGGGCATTGGTGCCACACCCACCGAGAAGGTTCCGCTGGGGCATTCCCTGAAGGAGATCCCCTCGTGGCTGACCGAAGGCAAACCGCGCCCCTCCGCGGGCCGCTACACGTTCACGACCTGGAAATTCTACACGAGGGACTCGCCGCTCTTGGAATCGGGCCTCCTGGGGCCGGTGCGCCTGCTGCAGCTCTCCAACTGACCCCGGGGCGGGTGCCGGGGCCCCCCTGGGGCTACTTGTAGTCGCGCCGCAGGTTGCTCGGCAGAATGCCGAGCTCCTCGCGGTATTTGGCCACCGTGCGCCGGGCGATGTTGATGCCCTTCTCCTGGAGCTTGCTGACGAGCTCCTGGTCGCTGAAGGGCCCTGCCTTGTCCTCCCCGGCCACAAGGTCGGCGATCATCTCCTTCACGCTCGTGTTGGAGACCGAGGCCCCGCTGTCGTTCTGGTAGCCCGGCGTGAAGAAATACTTGAACTCGAAGATGCCGTGCGGGGTGCGGATGTACTTGTTGGCGATGGCACGGCTCACGGTCGTCTCGTGCACGCCGACGACGTCCGCGATCTGGGTCATCGTGAGCGGCTTGAGCTGCGCGACTCCATGCTCAAAGAAGGGCATCTGGGCGTTGAGGATCTCGCGGGTGATCCGCTCGATCGTCCTCTGGCGCTGCTCGATGGAGTCGATCAGGAACTTGCCGGACCTCATGCGGTCCTTCAGGTAGTCGCGCTCGCCCTTTGAGAGGGATCCCTTGGCGATCATGTCCCTGTAGGTGCTGGAGAGCCTGAGCCTGGGGATGTAGTCGTTGTTGAGGTGGATCTTCCACTCGTTGCCGTCGTGCTCGACCACGACGTCCGGCACGACGACCCGGTTCTGGTCGTCCGCGAACTGCCTGCCGGGGGCGGGATCGAGCTTGCCGATCTCCTCGATGGCGCTCTGGACGTCGTCCGAGGCGGCTCCCAACTTGCGCGAGATCTCGGGGATGCGCCGGCGGGTCAGGAGCTCGAAGTAGTCCCTGAGTATCCTCGAGGCGAGCGAGTCCCGCCGCCCCTTTGCGACAAGCTGGGCGAGGAGGCATTCCTGGAGGCTCTCCGAGCCGATGCCCGGGGGGTCGAAGGTCTTCAGCGCCGCGACGGCCTCCTGGACCGACTCAAGGGGAAGGTCCGTCTGGAGCGCGACGTCGGAGACCTTGGCCGCGAGGAAGCCGCGGTCGTCGAGGCTGCCGACAAGGTGCTGCATCGCGGCCATCGCCTTGGGCGAGAGGTCCGTCATCTCGGCCTGCCTCATCAGGTGCTCCTGGAGCGAGGTCTCCGTAGCCACCGAGTCGAAGAAGTGCTGGCGGCGCTCCGCATCCTCGGCGGAGTAGGACGAGGCGCCCCCGGCGCTCGCCATGTAGTCGCGCCAGTCGTCGTCGATCTTGCCGAGGATCTCGAACTCCTTCGAGAAATCCATTTCCTCGCGCTTCTGCTCGGTGGCGGGCTCGGGGGTTCCGTCCGCGCTCGCCGCCGCATCGTCGCCGTTTGCGTCCGTCTCACCCGAGTCCGCCTCGGGCTTCTCGGCGCTCATGCCCTCCATGGGCAGCTCCTCGAGCGTGGGATTGCTCTGGAGCTCCTCCTGGATCACGGAGCGCAGGTCGAGGGCCGCCACCTGCAGGATCTTCAGCGACTGGCGCAGCTGGGGCGCGAGTACGAGGGACTGCGTCTGCCGCTGGCGTAGGTCCTGGCTGAATCCTCCGGAGCTCATCGGCTTTGAGGCGGTCCTTGCCTCATGGTTCCGGCGGGCGGGGTAGGGAAGAAAGCGGGGCGGGGGTGTGGGGGTGCGCGGTGCGCACGCTGGGGGGCTGGGGATCGTTGATTCCGAAAAGGTCCCTGAGGTAGGTGCCGAGCTTTTCGTTGGTGGGGCCGTAGCCGTGGCTGTAAAGGTAGACCTCGAGGTCGTTGAGCATCTCCGCCGCCGACTGGTAGCGCTGGTCGCGGTCGCGCTTGAGCGCCCTCTGGATGATCGCCTCGAGGCGCTCGTCGATCTCGGGGCGCAGCGTCTGGAAGCGCGGGATCGGCATCGTCAGGATGTTGCGGCGCGACTGGCTGCGGTCGACGTTGCGGAAGATGTTTCGCCCGAGGAGGATTTCCGTGAGCACGATCCCGAGAGGGAAGAGGTCGGCGCGGGCGTCGGTCACGGCGTAGCTCGCCTGCTCCGGGGAGAGGTACTCGTCCTTGCCGGCAATCACCTTGCCCTCCTCGTTGTACATGAGGTTTAGCGCCTTCGCTATGCCGAAGTCCGTGAGCTTAACATCGCCCTCGTAGCCCATGAGGATGTTCTTGGGGCCGATGTCGCGGTGGACGATGTTGAGGTGATTGCCCTGGCGGTCGCGCTTCTGGTGGGCGTAGGTGAGGCCGCGGGCCACGCGCGACACGATGAAGGCCGCAAGGTCGACCGGCACGTCCCGGCCGAGCGTGCGGTGCTTCTCGAGGAACTGCTCGAGGTTCTGACCGCCCACGTACTCCATCACCATGAAGTACTGCCCGCCGATCTGGCCCAGGTGGTAGGTCTGCACGATGTTCGTGTGGATCAGGTCGGCCACGAGGCGGGCCTCTCCGATGAAGTTCTTCTGGAACTCGGGGATGGCCGAGTACTCCTCCCGGATCAGCTTCACGGCGACCGTCTTCCGGAACTGCCCTGCGCCGAGCTGGTGCGCCTCATAGACGACGCCCATTCCGCCCTCAGCGAGCTGCCGGACCATCTCGTAGTTGATATCGTTGAGGATGTGGCTGATTGGCACCGCTTGGAGATCGAAGCGCCGGTCTTCCGGCCTTGCAAGTGAACTTTCCTTAATTTCGGCCCGATATCTGCTACAGGCGGGTTTGCGTCACCCGGGAGCGCTCCATTTGACAAGGGTTTGGGCCCTCCTACGGTGAGTTCATGATCCAACTCACGGCGCGTGCAGCCAATCAGGTCCGGACGATGCGTGGCGAGGCGGCTGCGCCGGAGCGCAACCTGCGCCTGTTCATCGAGACGGGCGGCTGCTCGGGGATGCAGTACGGGATGTCGTTTGACGCCGCGAAGCCGGACGATGCGGCGTTTGAGAGCGAGGGAGTCGCGATCGTCGTGGACCCCAAGAGCCTGGCGCACTTGGACGGCACGACAATCGACTTTGATGACGGCCTGCACGGCAAGGGCTTCGAGATAAAGAACCCGAACGCCCACACGACGTGCGGGTGCGGCAAGTCGTTCAACTAAAGACCCGGCTAGCGCTGCGCCTCGTGGAGGGCGACGATCCCCATCGTCATCCCGAAGGACGTGACGGAGGCAAAGCCCGCCCCGAGGATCTCCGCGGAAAGTCCCGCGCGGCCGGGAAACCCGCCGATTGAGTCGCCAAGGTACTCGTAGGCGCCGCGGTCCCCGGTCAAAAGGCCCGCCAGCCTCGGCACGACGTGTCGCAGGTGAAACGAGTAAAAGGGGCGCACGGGGCGCCACGGCTGGGAGAATTCCAGCACGAAAAGCCGCCCCCCCGGCCGGAGGACCCGCCTGATTTCGGACAGGCATTTTGGGCGATCGGCCATGTTTCTTAACCCAAAAGCGATCGTGACCGCGTCAAATCCACCGTCGGGAAGGGGAAGCGCAAGAGCGTCGCCCTGTTTGAACTCAACCCGCGCCCCGGAACCCTTTATCAGGGCCCTCTTTGCCTCGGCCTCCACGAGCATGGGCGCGCAGAAATCCACTCCGAGAATGCAGACTCCCGGTGACAATCCGCGGGCCAGCGCAAACGCCACGTCGCCGCTGCCCGTCGCAAGGTCCAGGACGTCCTTTGGGTGGGTGTCCCGGACGGCCGAAACCAGCCGAATTCGCCAGTAAATGTCGATTCCGCAGCTCAAAACCCGGTTGGCCAGGTCATAGCGGTGGGCGATGCGCCCAAACATGGATTTTACGGCGGAGGGGTCAGGCACGATTGCTATGGTGATAAGTATTGACGCAATTCATCCCAGACGAATAATTTAAGACGTTTCAGTAAAGCAAACACCCAAAGGAACAATTCATGTCCACGAACCTCACAAAACGCGAGATCGTGTTGGAGATCTACCGCAAGGCTGGATTCCCGCAAAAGCAGATAGTCGACACGGTCCAACAGACCCTCGACATCGTACAGAAAGCACTGTCAGAGGGTCGCAATGTTGAGTTGCGTAACTTTGGCGTGCTTGAAGTTCAGGTGCGGAAGCAGCGTGTCGGACGCAATCCCAACAAGCCCGAAGCCGAAGTCATCATCCCCCAGAGGGCCGTAGTTAAGTTCAAGGCGGGCAAGATCCTCAAACAGCAGCTCAAAAAGCTCGACCTGACCACCCTCACCTGAGGCTGAGCAGTGTCGCCCCACTTTTGGTTCGCCCTATGAGGGGCGGCTTGCAACGTGTCCGTCCCTGATGGCCATGTTTCAGACGCTGCCCGGGTTTCGCGATTTCTACCCGGATGATCTCGCGAAACGAAACCACATCTTTCGCGTTTGGCGGCAGACCGCCTGCGCGTTTGGGTTTGTCGAATACGACACGCCAATTTTGGAGCCCCTGGACCTCTACAAGGCCAAGTCGGGCGATGAGATTGAGGCGCAACTCTTTAGCTTTGTAGACAAGGGAAAGCGCGAGGTCGCCTTGCGCCCGGAGATGACGCCGAGCGTCTGCCGGCTGGTGGGGGAGCGCGCAGGATCTCTCAAGCGGCCCATCAAGTGGTTCAGCATCGCTGAATTCTACCGCTATGAGCGGATGCAGAAGGGCCGCGGGCGGTGCTTCTTCCAGCTCAACGCCGACATCTTCGGAGAGGCGGGCCCGGAGGCAGAGATCGAGCTGGTCGCGCTCCTTATCCAGTGCATGCGCGCCTTCGGCCTCACGGACAAGGATTTCTGCGTTAGGCTGAGCGACCGGAACCTGTGGTTCCACTACCTGGGGGCGCTGGGCCTTGATGATGCGCGCATCCGCGCCCTTCTGGGGGCCGTGGACAAATACGAGAAAAACGGCGACTCCGCGTTCAAGAGCTATGAGGAGGCCTTCGGCCCGCTTGACGGCGACTTGAAGGCGCGCGTCCTCGCCTTCCTCGGCATTCGCTCGTTTGAGGAGCTCGAGAAGGCCCTTGGCGCCGGCGCAGCGCCGGCCGTCGAGGCCCGACTCGGGGACTGGCGCAAGCTCCTGGGGGGCCTTGGCGCGATGGGCCTGCGGGACTACGTGCAGGTCGACCTGAGCGTCGTGCGCGGCCTCGCCTATTACACGGGCTTCGTCTTCGAGGCGTTCGACCGCAAGGGCGAGCTCAGGGCCATTGCGGGCGGCGGCCGCTACGACACCCTAGTCGGAAAGCTCGGCGGAAATGAGCTTCCCGCCGTGGGCTTCGCGATCGGCGACATGACCTTTGCCCTGCTATTGGAGGAACGGGGGCTCTCGCCCGTCATTTCCCAGGCTCCCGACGTTTACTTCGTGATTGGCGGCGAGGCCGAGCGCAGGGCCGCCTTTGCCGACGTCCACGCGCTTCGCTCCGCCGGCTACAGGGTCGAGTATCCCATGCGCGAGTTGGCCTTTGGCAAGCAGTTCAAGGCTGCGGCGGACTCCGGCGCCAAGATCGCGCTGATCTACGGCGCGGATGAGATCTCCAAGGGGGTCGTCAAGATGCGCGACCTGGGTGATCGCACCGAGCGAGAATTCCCGGCGGGCGAGGTGAGCGCCGCCGTCCGCGCGTTCTTCGGAGCCAGCTAGGCGAGGTCGCCCGGCCCGAATGCTCCGGGCAGGAGCGCGGAGAGCGTCGTCTCTATCCTGTTCTTCGAGTCGCAGACGCTGATCACCACGGCCTCGGGGCCAAACTCGTTGATGACCTGGCGGCATGCGCCGCAGGGGGCCGTCGGCAGCGCGGTCGGCGTGTAGATGGCCACGGCCTTGACCGATCGCTCTCCCGCGGCAATGGCGGAGAATATGGCGGTCCGCTCGGCACAGTTGCACAGCCCGAAGGCGGCGTTCTCGACATTGCAGCCCGAGAAGACCTTTCCGGAGCCCCCGATGACGGCGGCGCCCACGGGGAAGTGGGAATACGGGGCGTAGGCGCGCGACCCGGCCGCGCGTGCGGTCTTCTCCAGGCGTCGGATGGCAGCGTCGGTGATCTTCGTCATGGTGCTCCCTGATTTGGCCGTGAAAACGCGCTATCCGGCGAGCTCTTTCCGCGTCTCGGCGAACGCCCTGATGGCGGTCCGAAGGTTGTCCTCCGAGTGGGCGGCGCTCACCTGCGTGCGGATCCTGGCCGCCCCCTGCGCGACGACCGGGAAGAAGAATCCGACGACATAGACGCCCTTTTCGAGCATCCGGGCGGCGAACCTCTGCGCGAGCTGGGCGTCGCCGAGCATCACCGGGACGATGGGGTGCGTGCCGGGCTTTATTGAGAGGCCGGCGTCGGCGAGGCCCTGGCGGAAGAACCGGGTGTTCGAGTGCAGGCGCTCGCGAAGCTCCGGGCTTCGCGTGATGAGGTCGATGGAGGCGATCGATGCGGCGGCGATCGCCGGGGGCAGGGTGTTCGAGAACAGGTAGGGGCGCGAGCGCTGGCGCAATAGCTCGATGATTTCGCGCCGGCCGCTCACGTAGCCTCCGGCGGCGCCTCCAAGGGCCTTTCCGAGCGTGCCGGTGAGGATGTCGACCCTGGAGGACACGCCGAAGTGCTCGGGCGTCCCGCGGCCGTTTGGTCCCATGAACCCGACCCCGTGGCTGTCGTCCACCATCACGATCGCATCGTGCCGGTCGGCGAGGTCGCAGATCTCGCGCAGCGGCGCCACGACCCCGTCCATCGAGAAGACCCCGTCGGTGACGATCAGCTTGAAGCGGGCGCCGGCCTTTGCCGCCTCATCGAGCTTGGCCGCAAGGTCGGCCATGTCGCTGTTGCGGTACCTCAGGCGCTTCGCCTTCGACAGGCGGATCCCGTCGATGATCGAGGCGTGGTTGAGCTCATCGCTGATGACGGCGTCCTCCTCGCCGAGGAGGGTCTCAAACACGCCCCCGTTGGCGTCAAAGCAGGATGAATACAGGATCGACTCGTCGGTGCCGAGGAACGTGCTCAGCCGGGTCTCCAGATCCTTGTGGATCTCCTGGGTCCCGCAGATGAACCGGACGGAGGCCATGCCGTAGCCCCACCGGTCGAGCGCCGCGTGCGCCGCCGCCACGACCTCGGGGTGGTCCGCAAGGCCGAGGTAGTTGTTGGCGCAGAAGTTGAGCACGCGGGCGCCGCCGGCGACCGCGATGTCCGCGCCCTGGGGCGTAGAGATTATCCGTTCCCGCTTCGAAAGCCCGGCCGACGAGATATCGGAGAGTACCTTCTGCAGGTGCGCCTTGTAGGAGGGGGGCATGGGGCGGGAAGGCTCAATCCCAGTTGAGCACGATCTTGCCGCTCTT
>Ga0265320_10001111_pt1 | contig 19847 bp, 15 predicted proteins | sample 4827metaG_FD_202087 | JGI IMG/M metagenome (GOLD analysis project Ga0265320, IMG submission 202087) | Rhizosphere microbial communities from Carex aquatilis grown in University of Washington, Seatle, WA, United States - 4-8-27 metaG | ecosystem: Host-associated > Plants > Roots > Rhizosphere >...
TGGGGAGCTTCGGCTACTTCAGCCTGCTCACGATCGTCGATTGCCTGCCGCTCCTCGACAACGTGACGCCACGCGCACTGCACGTGTCGGAGATGTTCTCGTCGGGCGCGCCGATCTTCACGAACGCGTTCGTCGTGCTCCACACGGTGGCGGCGATGTTCGCGTTTCCGTTCAACAGTTGGATCGCACAGAGCTGGCACCTGTGGGCGTTCTGGTACCGCCTGAAGTGGCCGCTTCAGCTCCCATTCCATTTCTTGCGATTCATGCACCCGCTTCGATGGGTGCACCCTTACGGGGTGTTTCCGCCGAATAACCAGCCCGGGGTGAAGGTGACGTTGGTCGTCGAGGCGACGTGGGACCGGGAGCACTGGGAAGAGCTCGAGCTCGCCTATTCGCCGTCGAAACCGACGTCACCACCCAGATTCGTCGCGCCACACCATCCGCGCGGCGATCAAGCGGTCATCTACGACACCTTCGGCCTGAACCCGCAGAGCCTGATCAGTAGCTTGCTCGGACCGTGGGATCCGTATCCGTTCGGCGCGAAGAGCGCCGCCGTCGGCTTCGTGCAGCGCCTCATGGAGGGCAAGACGCTCGGCTTCGTGAGCGACGCGTCGTTCAAGACGCACGGCGGTCCGCCGGTGTTGGCGCGTCTCACCACCGTCATGCTCGAGCCGGTGAGCCTGGCCGAACATCGCGCGACCGGTAAGTGGTGGAAGCGGACGTACATCGGCCCGCACACGCCACCGAACGAGCTCGATCCGCACTTCTGGGACGATTATCTCCCCGATCCGGAGATGTGGCACTTCGACGCGATTTTTTGGCGGCGTCGCTCGCGCCTTCGGCCGATACTCGACCGCGCTGCGACGGGCATCGAAGATCCTCTGGCCCTCGCGCTGGTCGATCTGGACGGCGTGACGCCCGAAGACGTCGAGCGGTTTTGGACCGAGTTCGTCCCGATCATCGGCGGGCCGCACCGGGCCGACTTCGACACGTTACCGGAGGTCGTGAACGATTTTCGCGCGCGCTTCGACCGCGTCGAGCAACGCAAATTCCAACGCTTGCTCGGGCGCTATTGCATGGTGCTTGCCGCTCGTTTCGAACCACTCTATCTCGGGCGCGGCTTGAAGCCGCCGCTCCAGGCGAAGACGTATTTCCATCTCTGGATGCTTGCGTCGCAGCTCGTTGGAGACGGCAAGGAGGCCTATCTCGCCGTGTACCGCGACCCGTTGTCGGCAAACGAGCACCTGCCGAAGATGACGACGCAGACCGGGCTCTACGCGCTCACCTTGTTCCGCTTCGAGCAAACGACGTTCGAAGCGCAGAAGCTACGCCTGCTCCTCGCCGTTCTCTATCCGCACGACGAGAAGGTGAAGATGGCAAAGGCGCGAATGGAAAACATCAGCAGCACCGAGCGGCTATTCATCCGCATCGCCATCGCCCTGTCGGCGTTCTTCGACGTTACCCCGGCGATTCGCGACAATTTCAAGGGGCCGCGCTACGACCGCGGCTATCCGGAGCTCTATCCGAAGTTTCACGAGTTCGAGTCCGGCGAGGTCAAGGTTCGTGCCTATGCGGATCCGCCCGCAGGTGTGCCAATTCCGCTCGGGGGCACGAACGCCGCGGAGTGACTGAGGCGGGCGAACCAATCGTGCCGACCGAAAGGAAGATCGACGTGCCGTTCGGGGTGGCAGCTGGGCGACACGGGGGCTAAGTAGTTTGTGAACATCGCGTCACGAGCTCCGTCGGCGCGGGTTCCCCGAGGTGGATATGGCGAGCACTCCGAAGAAGCCCAAGCCCGGCGCCAAGGTCGCCGCGAAACCCGCAAAGGTCGCTCCCGTTCGGCGGCGTGACGGGGCGGGGCACATCGATCCCGAGCATGCAAAGCGGCTGCTCGCGCTCGCCGGCGAACACGACGGAGCCGCGAAGGATCGCAGCTTCTTCTCGAAGCCGCGCTCGGGCGATAGTCTCGCCGAGGAGGCCGGCGAGGAAGCCGTGCGCGCCATGACCACCGGCGAGGACGAGTTTCCGGATGATCGGGACGCCACGGTGGAAGAGGAAACGGGTGGCCCGTTCGTCGAGACGACCGGCGCCGAAGAGTACGCGCGGGGAACCGACGAATCGAACATTCGCGGAGCGACGCGCGAGCCGTTTCCACGAACCTCCGGCGGCGACGACTAGGACGGAAGCTATCTCAGAAACCGGAGCGAGCACCGCTGTCACGATGCCTAGGAAGGCCGGCGCAGGCATACGCTGGTTACGCTGTATTTCGATGGGGCTGACCGAAGCAGCGGGGGGCGCAGTAGGTTGATGAGATAGCTTCGATGTCAGGCCCCGTCGTCATCGTGGGTGCGGGGTCGAGCGGCGCCGTGCTCGGGCGTCGCTTGACCGAGCGAAGTGATCGCGAGGTCGTCCTCATCGAGGCAGGGCCGGACTACGTGCCGTCCGAGTTGCCGCGCGATCTCGCGGACGGAACGCGGAACTCGATGACGGCTCACGACTGGGGCTATCGGCACAAGCCGAGCTCCGCCGCGTTCGTATCGCCCTTGCCGCGCGGACGCGTCGTGGGCGGCTCGTCGGCAGTGAATACCTGCATCGCGCTCCGCGGTCAGCCCGAAGACTTCGACGAGTGGGCGGCGCTCGGGCTCGACGAGTGGAGCTTCGACCGCTGTTTACCCGCGTTCCGGCGTCTCGAGCACGACCTCGATTTCGCGGGCGATCATCACGGCACGAGCGGTCCGTTGCCCATTCGCCGGCACCCGGTCGGCGAGCTCGTGCCGTTTCAAGCGGCGTTCATGGAAGCCTGCGCCGAAGTCGGGCTCCCGCCGTGCCCCGACAGTAACGCCCCGGGCGCGTGGGGCTACGGACCGCACGCGATGAACAAGCTCGGCGGGCGACGGGTCAGCGCCGCAGAGGCGTATCTCACTACCGAGGTGCGCGCGCGGCCGAACCTCCGGATCCTCGCCGACACGCTCGTCCGTCGCGTCGTGTTCCAGAACAAGCGAGCGGTCGCGCTCGAAGCGCTGACGAAGAACGGCGTCGAACGCATCGAGGCGTCGAGCATCGTCTTGTGCGCCGGAGCGATCAACACGCCGGGCGTCTTGTTGCGCTCGGGGATCGGACCGGACCGCGACGTGCGCCGCCTTCAGTGCGAGCCCGTGGTCGACGCGAGCGCCGTCGGGCGCCGTCTCCTCGATCACCCCGGGACGGGCATTTTCGTCTGGGCGCGCCGCGGCGTCCGGGTCGACCGCAGCGCGCCGATCATTCAGACCGCGCTCCGGTATTCGTCCGGGCTGTGCGATCACCCGGCCGACGTGTTGCTCCAGCCCGTCTCGTTCACGATGATCCTGCGGCGACTTCCGCTTTTCGGTCTGGTCATGCAGGTCGGGAAGCCGCGCGGCACCGGCGTCTTGCGATTCACGGACGCCGACCCGCGTTCGCGTCCGCTCATCGAGTCGCGGTTTTTCGAAGACGCTCAGGATCGCCGGATCGCCCTCGACGCGCTTCGGCGTTGTCACGCGCTCCTCGAAACCCGGGCGCTCTCGAAGATGGGACGCGCGGTTCTGCCGTCACCGGTGATCCTGCGAAACGGCGCTCTCCTCGACCGCGCGCTTCGCGTGCTGTGCGACTCGGGCTATCACCCTTCCGGAACCGTGCCGATGGGCAAGCGTCCGAGCGCGAACGCCGCCGTCGACCCTCACGGCAAGGTATTCGGCGTGGAAGGCCTCTACGTCGTCGATGCGAGCGTCATGCCGACCATCCCGTCGAGCAACATCCACTTACCGACGTTGATGATCGCCGAGCGCATGGCAGAGTGGCTCGCCGACGCGGTGTGACGCGCCGAACGCCGTTCACTTCGGTTCTGGCGCCGGCGACGGGGTCTTGCCGGGCTCGGACGGTGCAGCGGCACCGCCGCTGGTCGGATCGGCGTCGTCGTTCTCGATTTGGATCACGTTGTCGCTCGCGGCCTTGATCTTGGCGTCCGCGGCGGCGAGCGTGCGCTCGGTCTCGACGAACGTGAACCCGAGCGTCCCGGCGCATCCGAGCCCGAGGACGACCGCGGCGATCCACATGAACTGACTCGAAAGGAGGAGCGCGATCGACGCGACGACGATCCCCACTTCGGCCGCGAGCTGCGCGAGCTCGAACCGCTCCGCCGACTCGTGATGGGCGTCGATGACGGCTTCGTACGCCTCGGCGTCTTCTTTCGCTTCGAGCATGTCGCGCTTGTACGAACGAGACATCTTGCCGAAGCGGGTGATCTCTTCCGGATCGGGAGTCAGAAGATCCGCCATGTCCTCGGTCGCCGACGCGATGAGTTCCTTCAGTTCGGCCGTATCTTCGTCGTCACCCTTGCCGCCCGCGCCTCGCTTCTTGCGGAGCGTGTCTTCGACTTTCTTGATCTCGTCGGGCTTCGGCGAAATGGACTTCAGAAGCTCGAGATCCGCGGAAATCATCCGAAATTTCGTCGTCTCGCCCTGATAGAAGCCGTACTTCGTCGACTGCATCACCATCGCGCGCATGAGCTCGGTGCGCTGAGCGCCGACCTGCGCGGAGCAGAAGGCGAGCATCACGCCGAGCACGGCCATCGTGATGCCGACGACGCGTCCCGAGGCCTTCCCTTTCGGATGGCCATGCCCGCCATGTCCGCCGGGATGCTCGCTGTGCGCGACGTGTTCGATCTTCTCCGCTAGCTCGTGCACTGCATTCATGAATCACGATCCGAAAAAGGCGGTCGTCAGGGACGATGGGCGGGTTCGGCGTGTGCCGGATGCGGAGCGCCCGGCACGGGCTCGCGGCGGGGTTCGGCCGCTCGGGGTCGAACGGTGTTGTGATTGAGAGGGATGGGTTGGGCGACACCGGCCGCCGGCACGGGGGCGGCCGCGGGTGGCGCGACGCCGTTCGCCGGGTCGGTAGGGGTCGCCGCGGATGCTCCTGCGATCGCGGTCTCTGTCGCGCTGCTCGCCGCGGCGAAGCCCGCGACACCGGCGACGACGATTCCGATCAAGAGCACCACGACGCCGCCTGCCTTACCCCAGAACCCCGTGTACGACGAAATGGTTTCTCCACTCGCCGTGCGCATCTCCTTCAAATCGATCTGCTGCGAGACGCTGCGCCGGAACCACCCGACGACTTCCACCTGCTGCTGCATCAGCTTTCCGACGCGACGGATGGCGAACCACCAATTGCCGATGAACGAAAACGGGGACTCGTAGTTGATCGCCACGAGACCACCGGTCGGGTCTTCCAGCGTGACGTCTTCGCCCACGTAGCTTCCGGCGGCGACTCTGCCGACGACCGTTCCCCCGACGTGGACCGGACGGCCCTTCAGCGGCGAAGCGTACGGATCGCTCATGAGATCGATGACCGTCGTGCGCTCGGGGTTGCCGAGCGACCCGAAGCGGTAAAAGCCCTTGATCGTCATCCCGAGGCCGATGCCGAACACGATCATTCCCGCAGCGACCGCGGCGAGCGTGGTCTGCCCGAACAAGGCGAGCCCACCGGCGGCCATGGCGAACCAGGCGCCAAAAATAAAAGGCGCGAAGTAGATGGCTATCTCGAAAAAGAACGTGCTGTACATCCGCGTCATGTCGAGGGCGCGGCCTTGCGCGTCCACTCGCTCGAACGACAAGAGCGGCGGCCTGCCGAGCGCGGCCGATTGCGCGCCGAGCGCCTGGATGCGCTTGCCGGTGAGCGGGTGCGTCGACCCGAGCTCGCTGACGCTCGCCCACGGGTTGTAGAGGTCGAACAGCATCACTTTCTCGATGCGGCGAACGCCGTCGAGGGTGATCGGCATGGCCGGGCCCGCGGCGCGCGGCACACCGTCGGCCGTCGGCGCCCAACCACCGGGGGCGACCGCGGCTGCGCCGCTCGGGTTGTTGCTCACTGCCCGGTACGCCGCGCCCGTCGTTCCCGCCGACTTGAAGTCGCTGATGCCGAGCGCGCGCGTACCGCCCATGAGGCGCTGGCTTACCGGAGTGAGCGATTGCGACGTGATGCCGTACGCGATCTTGATGAGCGCGAGCGACAGGGCGTTCGGGTTCCCGGTCTCCTCCGCGGAGAACTGGTCGGCGTAGTACTCACGCGCGCGCGATAGATAGAGGAGCATGTACTGGCCGACCCAGTAGAACGCGAGCGCGGCGAGTGCGACGACGTAGAGCGGACGCGAATTCTTGCGCCCTCTCACGTTCTTGCCGATGACGTAAACGTTCCAGAGAATGCTGAGCAAGGTCGCCGCGACGGTCATCACGATGAAGTCGCGATGGACGATGTGACCGAGCTCATGGCCGTAGACGGCCTTCGCTTCTTCGTCGTCGAGGTAATGGAAGATGCCGCGGGTCACGACGAGGCGCGCGCTGTTCGCGGTGCTGCCGTAGCAATAAGCCTGCGGCGTTTGATCTTCGATGATCTTGAGCCGCGGGACGCGAATGCCGTGCCGCTGGCAAACCTGTGAGACGAACGCGGCGACCGCCGGCCGTTCGCGGGCGAGTTCGTCCAGCGAGATTTCGCGCGACTTGTAAGCGAAGCGCTGGATCAGGTCCATGATGAACGGGGAGATCAGCCACACCAGGAGCGACCACAACGCCGTCAAACCGATGCTCAGGAGGAGCGCGAGGGGGACGCTCACCGTTTGCGACGCGATGGCGAGAGCCGAGCACGTGGCGAACACGAAGCCCGTCAAAAAGACGAGGGTCGCGGCCGATGCAAAGACGGTTTTTCCACGCATGATGGTCCTTATCTGTTCTCCGCGTTGCCCCCGCGAACGGCGCAGGATAACCCGAAATTCTCCGACATTGCTACTCGCAGATCGGCGCCTCCGGCCGCGCCGTCATCGACGCTCCACACGCCGTCGCTTGTTACAGATTGGTTTTCGACCCTGCCGCCGGCTCAAACGAAGTTGGGCGACCCGTTGAACACCGGGGAGCTCGTGCACGTCGAACGCACGGCTATTCGCCGGCGCCGAGCTCGCCGCGAGCGTCGATCGCCGTCCAGGGCATGCTGCTCGTCGTGCGCGCGAGCGCGACGTTGCCACGCGCGTCGACGACGATGAGGCCGCCGGTAGAACCGACGCGGGTGCGCATCAAGGCGAGCGTGTCGCGCGCAGCGGCGGCGGGCGCGAGGCCGCTCTGAATCCCAGCGAGGACCCGAGACGCGAGCGCCACGCGAAGGATCCCTTCGCCGTGGCCCGTCGCGGAAACTGCGCCTGTGGCGTCGTCGGCGTAGGTGCCGGCGCCGAGGATCGGTGAGTCGCCGATCCGTCCACGTCGCTTGCCGATGATGCCTCCGGTGCTGGTCGCGGCGGCGACCGTTCCCCTGGCGTCGCGCGCGACCGCGCCGACGGTGTTTCCTTGTCGCTCGCGGCCGTCGGCGACGAATCGCGCGAGCCGTTCACGCGCGCGTTCGGTCACGAGCTCACGCGGGTCGATCGCCGAAAATCCGTGGGCCCCGGCGAACGCCGCGGCGCCGTCGGCGGCGAAGAGCACGTGCCGCCCGTCATCGAGGACCGCGCGCGCGATGCGGATCGGATTTCCAAAACCGCGAAGCGACGCGACGGCGCCCGCGGCGAGTTCTTTGCCGTCCATGATCGCCGCGTCGAGCTCGACGTCACCATCGGCGTTCAGCGCCGCCCCGAACCCCGCGTTGTAGCGCGGGTCGTCCTCGAGCACGACGACCGCGCGTTCAACGGCGTCGAGCGCGCTCCCGCCCGCTTCGAGCACCCGGGCGCCGGCAAGTGCCGCGGCGCGGCACCCCGTGACCTCGTCGCGCGCCTCGTCCGGCGCGCGCGTCCCCGCGCCGCCGTGCACGACGATGACGAACTCGCTCGCCGCTCCAGACCAGGAGGCTAGTTCCGAAGCCATAGGTCGAGCTTAGCGCCGTTACAGCGCCGTCGGCGCCGGATTCATTTTCGAGATCCGTGAGTAGCGTCGCGCGACCAGCGCGTTCTGCGAGCGACCCGCGCCGGAGATTTTCTGAAGACTCGCTGGCAGCGTTGCTCGATCTTGGTGCGCTGCGAGCGACCCGCGCCGGGTCGTTAGCAGCACGAAAATGTCGCGCGGCATCTCTACCCAATCACAAAAATTCAAAACCCTAAAAACTCTGATGCACTACGTCTAGCTTCGCGTTCGACGGCCAACTGAGCTTTCGCGTCGCGCGATCGATGCATGCGGCGAGACGCTTGCTCGACGGGCTCACGTTGACGGTGACGCCGAGCGGCTTTCCGTATTTGATGGCCACGCAGATTTGCGCCTTCTGACTGTCGGCGAGGCCGCAGTTGGAGAAAAAGGACGTCGTTTGAACGGGCCCGCCGAGCTGGTCGTCGGTGAGATCCGGCACGCCGGAGGGGCCGGCGCCGATGTCCATGGTTTGCGGATTTTCGTCGATGGCCTTTTCGCAGCTCATCCCCGTGCTGACGTCGACGTGGACGTGCATCTCTTCGTGCTCGGTCGCGCCGCTGTCGTGGTCGAACACGCCGACGTCGAGCTTCGTCCCCGCGTCGGTCAACGTGTCGAGCTCGTCGTAGGGGATCAACTTGTCGCCGTGATAACCGTCGGCGGTGCGGGCCAGCGGAACCTCGACGGCCTTGGCGTTGCGACCCTTCGGATAGACGAGCACCGCGTCGCGCCCTTTCAAATCCGAACCAAACACCCCTTCCTTGAAGTCGTCGTCGGTCGCGTCGATGGTCACTCGAATGCCGTCTTTTTCCGATTCGACGTGCACGACGCCCGAATAGTCGTTCGCGCCGTCCTTCGAGCACGGGACGAGGGCTGCGGTTTCACCGGGCTCGTCGGGGTCGAGCTCGTGATGATGCGCGTCTTGTTCGTTGCCGCAAGCGTGCGGCGCGGGCAACGCAGCGCCGGCTCCGGCGTTCGAAGCACCGGCGGAGTTCGCCGAGCCTCCGCCGCACGCGACCGCGAGCAGCGCGACCAGCGAGAGTGTGTAGCGAGAGCCCGCGAGCACGATCGCGCGACTCATTTCGGCCTCGCGTAAACGCCGACGACGTAGTTGCCATGCCCCTCGCCCTTCACGGCGACGTTCAGGTCGTACTCGATGTCGTCGTCCATGCACCAGGGCTTGTCCGACTGAATGATGGCCACCGGGCCCTTCGTCTGATCGTCGCCGACCATGTCGCCGCCGTAGCGTTCGACGAGAATGTCGAGATCGTCGATGCTCGAATCTGCGACGGCGAAATAGCGATAGCAGTAGCCGCCGGCGAGCTGGAGCTTGAACTCGTCGCGCTTGTCGTGGTCGTGGTGCAGGTGACCGGTCGCGGGATGCGCGTACTCGACGACGCCGGTCGGCGTGCCGCAATGCGAGACGAGATTGTCGTAGTCGACCTTCGCGGTGCCCGAGAGCTCGAGCCCTTGCCAGCACTCGTGGTCGCTGATCGTGGCCTTCGGGAACTTCGGCGGATTGTGCTTCGTGAACAGCGGCGTGAGCACGATCGGCGCCGAGCTTTCGTTGGGGTCCGCTTCTTCGTCGGCGACCGCTTTGGCCGCCGGTGTGGAAGGCGCGACCGCTCGAGGCGCGGGGGACGCGGACGCTTCGTTGTTCGGAACCACGGGCGGCGACGAGGGCGAGCCACCGCACCCGGTCACGAGGACCAGAGCAACGAGCCCGCTGAGAGTGGTGAATGAGTGAACCGAATCGCTGGTGAGTTTGCGCACGATCCAAAACTATAGGGCGAAGCGTCGTCGCTTGACGAGCGCGAACCATGTCTCTCACTCCGTCACACCGGGTGCGACATTTCGGACGTTCGTTGTTTTCTCAAGCTCTCGCGCGTTCGACCGTTCATCACGACGTGCGCTGGTCTCGTACGCTTCACGCCATGCTCCTCGTCGGCCTCCTCGCGGGCTGCGACAAGGTACAGGCGCAGCTTTGCCCGACCCCGGCGAAGACCGAGGCCAAGCCGGAAGCATCCGCCGCGCCCGAAGGGAAAACCGACCAGAGCGAGTCGCCAACCGCTCCGACCAAGTCGGAACACGACGACGGCGACCAGTACATGCTTCCGTTCGCCTGGGAGTCTTCCGACGCGGAACCTCTCGGGAAAACGCGCAACTTTCTCGCGGAAGCGCTCGGCGCCAATTCCAGCTACGCAAAAAACCAAGCGAAGCTTTTTCCGTCACTCGTCGCCCCTCAAACGCCGCGCGCGACGGTCGTCACGTGTTCGGATTCCGCCGTTCAATCGTCGGCGTTCGACGCCACGCCCGAGAACGACGACTACGTCATTCGAAACTGGGGAAATCGCGTCGACGCCGATGTTCGATCGCTCGAATACGGCGTCGAGCACCTGAACACGCCGTTATTGCTCATCGTCGGCCACACCGGATGCTCGGCGATGCACGAAGCCAAGAGCGGCGGGGCCGCGAAGAAGGACGCGAAAGACGAAGCGAAGGCCGACGACAAGAAACCCGCCGACGCCGCGGAAGACGCGAAGGACGCGAAAGACGCGAAAGACGCGAAAGACGCGAAAGACGCGAAAGACGTCGAGAGCGACAAAGCCGAGAAGCTGCATCCGCTGTCCCCCGACGCCAATGCCGTCGTCGCCAACGTCCACGCGCAGGTGACGAGCGCGCTCGCGCACTTCGGAAAGCGCGTGCAAGCCGGACGACTCACCGTGGTCGGCGTCGTGCTCGACATCGACGACTCGTTCAAGACCGGCGCCGGACGCCTCGTCATCGTCGACGTGAACGCCAATCGCGACCCCAAGCGACTCGCGGCGTTCGTCTCCGCCGTCATGAGCCGTGGCAAAGACCACGGAGTCGTCGACGAGCACTCGGACGAACGCTCCCAGTTTCGTCACGCACTCCTGGACGGACTCGCGAGCATCGGCACGGGCGGCGATCCAGGCGCGCACGAGTGAGCCGCGCGAGACTCAGTCCTTCGAGTACACCCGCACGTAGTCGACCGACATTTGCTGCGGGAACACCGTCGTGCCGTCGGGGCTACCGGGCCAGGTTCCGCCCACCGCGACGTTCAAGAGAATGAAGAACGGGTGGTCGTACACCCACGGCGCGTTGCTCGGCAGATCGCTCGTGACGTGCGTCCCGTAGAGCGTGCCATCGACGTAAAAACGAATGGCGGCGGCCTCCCACTGCATCGAAAACACGTGATAGTCGTCCGCGACCTTCGCGCCGTTCGGTAAGGTGAAGGACGTCCCGTTCGAGTAGTTCGTGCCGTGGATCGTGCCGTGAACGATCGACGGCTCCTTGCCGATGTTCTCCATGATGTCGAGCTCGCCGCACGCGGGCCAGCTCACGGTGTCGATGTTGTTGCCGAGGAGCCAGAACGCCGGCCAAAGCCCCTGCCCGCGCGGAATCTTGATCCGCGCGTCGAATCGACCATATTTCTGGTCGAATTTGCCGGCCGTCTTCATGCGCGCCGACGTGTAGTCGCTCCCCATGTACGACTCTTTTTTCGCCGTGATGACGAGGTAACCGTTGCCGTCGAGGGCCGCGTTGTCCGTGCGAGCCGTGTAGTACTCGAGCTCGGAGTTACCCCAGCCGTTACCGCCCGTCTCGAATACCCAGTTGTCCGCGTTCGGCGACGCGCCGCTCGGGCCGTCGAACTCGTCGTGCCACGTCAGGGTCCACCCCGGCAATGAGCCGACGCCTCCGTCGGTGCTCGCCGTCCCTCCGGTCGACGTCGACGTCGCGCCGCCCGAAGCCGCGCCGCCCGAAGCCGCGCCGCCCGAGGCTGCCCCGCCCGTACCGCTCGCGCCCGAACCCCCGCCGGTGCCGCCGCTCGAGGTCGTACTCTGTCCACCCGTGTTGCCGGAAACTCCGCCGGAGCTCGCCGTTGCTCCACCGCTACTCGTCGAGGTGCCGCCAGTGCTCGCGCCCGCGCCGCCCCCGGTCGACGTTCCGGCAGGGGCCGCGTCGGGCGAGCCCGACGACGAGGACGAGCTGCTGCATCCGGCGATGAGCGACGCGGCGGCCGCGACCAACACGAGACGAACCTTGGACATGAAACGAATTACAGCACGATCGATGCCGATTCGTGCGCATTTCGGCCGTCTCGGATCGGCGACACTGTGGTCGCGCTGCAACACGTCGCACGCCGGTGCGATCGACCGGAACGCGCCTCCGGGGAAAGCGTCGCGATTCCGCGGCTCGAATACCGCGCTCGTTTTGGCCGCGCCCGGCGCCGTGCGAGGGATCGCTTCTTGCTGTGACCGCGACCATGCGTTCGCTTTTTTTTGGTTGCCTCTTGCTCCCGTTCCTAGCGTTCCTTCTTCCTGCGTGCGCCGGGGACTACTGTCAGATCGGGCCGAAGTCCGGCACGCAGTGCTATTCGTCCAACGAGGTCGAGCGGCAGGAGACCCAGGTTCACGGCGAAGGCGACTCCTCGAGCGGAAAGCGCGTCCCGGCACCGGGCGCAGTTCGCTAGATTTGGGCTCCCTGAGCGGACGCGTCCGTCGGCGGTTCGTTGGTGTAAGGTCCCGAGCCCGATGTCCGCGCCCCACTCCGGTGACTCGCGAAAAGTCGTGCTCGCCGCGCTCGGCGGCAACGTGCTCATCGCGCTCGCAAAGATCGTCGCCGCGACGTTGTCGGGAAGTGCCGCCATGCTCGCCGAAGGCGTGCACTCGGTCGCCGACACGGCCAATCAGGCCTTGCTCCTGGTCGGGATGGGCCTGTCCGCCCGGGAAAACCGCGAGCGCTACCCGTTCGGCCGTGCGATGGAGACGTACTTCTGGGCGTTCGTCGTCGCGCTCATGCTCTTCACGCTCGGCGGCGCGTTCGCCATCTACGAAGGCGTCCATCGGTTGCTCGCGCCGCCCCGCGAGCCCGAATCCCTCGTCGTCTCCGTCGTCGTGCTCTTCATTTCCCTTGCGATTGAGGGCACGAGCTTTTCGGTCGCCGCGCGCGAATTCAACCGGGCGCGTCAGGGCCGGTCCATTCGAAGCGCGCTGTTCGAAGGACGCGACCCGACGATCGCCATCGTGCTCCTCGAAGATTCGGCTGCGGTGGTCGGTCTTGCCATCGCGCTCGTCGCGGTCGCGGTCAGCGCGTTCACTGGAAGTAACGTCGCGGACGCCGTCGGGTCACTCGCCATCGGCGTCTTGCTGTGCGGCGTCGGCGTCGTGCTCGCCCTCGAGACGCACGGCCTTCTCATCGGCGAGAGCGCGACCCCGGAAATGCGCGAGCGCGCGTTCACGCTCGTTCGCGAAACGCCGGGCGTAGACGACGTCACCCAGATGCTCACGATGCACCTCGGTCCGGAGACCGTCATTCTCGCGCTCAAGGTCCGGTTTCAGCGGCACACGCGCGTGGAAGACGTCGAGCGCATCACCGACGACCTCGAAGCCCGCGTTCGCGCCGAGATCCCCCAGATGAAGAAGATCTTCGTCGAAGCCGACGGCCACTACGACGAATCCCGCGATCCGTCGGTGCACCCGCCGGCGTGATGGGGCTCGAGCGCGGCGTCGCGGCACCCGACCCCCGCACCCGCCGCGACGCTCCGGGCGCGCACCGTCTCGAGCGCGCGAGTGCGCTCCCTACTGGCTCGCGGCGTTCACGATGACGATCCACTCGGCCGCCGTAGGGACGAATGCCCCCACCGACCGCGGATAGAGGATCACCACGGCACTGGTGGCCGTTTGACCCGCTTCGGGGAGCGCCTCCGGCAACGCCGTTTGCCACACGACGTCGAGAGCGTGGCTGCTCGCGGTCGACAACGGCGCACCAGATTGGCTCTCGCTGAGATCGAACGCTTGCGCCGGGGGCTTCGTGGCGAACGAGCAGCTCCGTCCGAGCTCGTCCGGAGAGCGCCACGTCTTCGGGTACGCGATATCGCCGTGGCCGGCGAAGACGATCGTGGCACCGAACGCCGTCTGCCCAGTGCCCACGCTGACGGCCGCCACCTCGCCGAAGTCGCCCGGCGATTTCTCGAAGATCCACTCGTCGTCGGGGGTCGCGCCCGAGAGCAACTTCGCGTCGCTCGGAAAACCGGTGTCCGCGCCGAACCCGGTGTCCGTCACCGCGCGCGAGAGTGCACCCGCCTGATCGAGTGTCGCGCCCGCGTCGGCACCGGTGGCGCCGTATTGAAAGCCGAGGACGCGATACGTCGTGAAATCGAGGCGCACGGTCGTCCATGACGCCCGCGGCGCGGAGCCCGAGTCGGCGCCGCCAAAGAGGTTCACGAGCGCCGTCGGGACGTTCGCGACGCAGTTCGCATCGCACGTTCCCGCCGCGCAAGCGTCGGTATCCGGAGCGCCGCCGGAATCGACGGAACCAGCCGAACCCCCGGTGCCCGGTTCCGTGCTCGGCCCGGAATCGACCAGCGGAGAAGAACCGCCGCTGCCCCCGGCTCCGCCGTCGACAAAGGTTTCGCGACAAACATTCTGGACGCACGAGTAGTTGGCACCGTAAAGCGCGACGCATTTTGCGTCGGTCGTGCACGTGTTGAAGTGCGTCTCGCTACTGGTCTGGGGCCCCTTCGACGAGCACCCGAATCCAACCAAAAGAGAAACGAAAGCAACGGGGACTAAGCGACGGCTCATTCTTCTCCTCCTCGAGCGTCTTCTACGATCACGCACTGGCCTGCGTAAGAAACGAATTTTTGATGGCGCGGAGGGATCCCCGCCGAAGCGTTGAAGGCGTCGACGCTCGCGCGGAGCTCGCTCCGCCGGCGCCGGTAGTCGGCGAGCTCGCCGGAAACGGCGTCGAAGTACGGATGGCCGGGCCAGACGACGAACGTGTAGGTGCTGCCGCCGACGAGCTCCGGCGAGACGTCGCCGGGCGGGTCACGCCGCAGCTTCGACGTCACGGTCTTCACGAGTGCCTGGAAATGGTCGAAGACCGCGGCTTCCCAACCCGCCTTGGCGTCGAGCGAGATCACGAGCTCGGAAGAACGATAGACGACGGCGTCGTCGACGGTCTCGGCCGTAATGCGACCAGCGTCTTCGAGCCGCGCGAGCGAGCCGTCCAGGCGATCGGCCACTAGCGTGGTCAGACGTGAGAGGCTCGCGTGCGAGACCGGACCCTCGCGGTACACCAGCGTCCAGACCAACGCGTCGGCGCCTTCGGCGTCGTCCGGAGCCACGTCGTCGAGCTCGCTCCGCGCGGCAACGCGGTACTCGGTGTTCGGACCGCGACCGGAGGCGAACACGACGCCGCTGTCCGTCAGATCGTGAAGGACGCCCGCGACGAGCTCTTCGTCGTCGCGATCGAATCTCGTGAGCACCTCGGCGCGGGTCACTTCGCCGCGCTCCACCAGGAAGTCGAACACGGCTTCCCAGAGCGAGCGGCCGCGCACGGTGGAGCTCTCTCGGAGCCGGGCGATTTTCCGTTGGTAGCTCCGGAGCGCGAGCCCGAACATGTCGGCGCTCACTTTGCGACTGACCCCTTGGCGATCGAGCTCGCGAGCCAACTCGAGAAATACCTGGTTGGCGACGTGGGCGAGCGGCGCCCGAGCACCCCCTGCCGTCGCGAGCTCGGCGATGAGCACCGTCGTTTGACGCACGATGGCGTCGATCAGGAGCTGAACGTTCATGGCGACTCCCCGAGCCTATTGGCACGTGAATCGCCTCGGCAGTGACAAGAATGTCGCCCCCTCGCCTTCGTCCCGACGCGAGAACGAAAGCGCTAACGCCGCTCGCCGCGTCGAGTCCCGATTGGACCCGAAGTGGTCTTCGCCGCTACCGGCCGCGACCGATGCAGCAGGGCTCCTGCCCGCAGATCTGGCTACCGAGCGTCGTCGTGTCACCAATCGGCAACCAGCAACAGCACCCGTTGCAATCGGTCCACGCCGGGTTCGTCGCGCTCACATGGCAGACGGCGTCGCACGTCGAGCCCGCAGCGCCACCCGCGGCCGCACCGCCGGACGCCGTGACGCCGCCGGACGCCGTGGCTCCGCCGGTCGCGGTCTCGCCGCCGGTACCCGTCGAACTCCCGCCGCTGCCGTCGCTACCGCAGCCAACGATTCCGACGGTCGAAGACGCGCCGGTTACCACGAGCACTTGAAAAAGCCGGTCGATCTTCATGGGGAACCTCACAATACCTTCCCCTCTTGTTTGAGCGGCACAACGGCTCGGTTACACGCTTCGCCGTCCGAACGAGCCGCACTCATCGAGAATCGAACGATGGGCTCCGAAAATCGAACGGTCGCCAAGCGATGCCCGTGTTGCGGCGCGCGCGGAATGAGCACGTTCTCTGCCGGTTTTCGACGCATGACGACTGGTTCGTGAGTCACGCGAACCTGGCGTGAGGCTTGCGTCTGGCGGGCCGGCGCGCCCCTCGGCGCGACCTCGGAGGTCCATCGTGATTCGAAGAAATAACAAATCCATTTTGGCGATCATTTCCGCCACAGCCTGCATCCTCGGAAGCGCCTGCTCCGGCGAAGAAGGACGTTCGGCGCCGTCGGCCTCGAACGACTCGGACAGCGGCAGCATCAACCTCGCCCTTCAATCGGGCGGCATCACCCTCAACGCCCTCACCTATACGATCACCGGACCCAATGGGTTCACGAAAACCGGCACGCTGAACCTCGTCAGCGCAACGAAGATCGCCGGTCTGATCGGCGGCCTCCCCGCGGGCACCGGGTTCACGATCACCCTCACCGGCACGGCGACCGACGGAACGACCACCTGCGCGGGCAGCGCGACGTTCAACGTCACCGCACACGGGACCACGCAAGTCGCGGTCAGCCTCGACTGCCACCAGAACGCGAAGACCGGTTCGATCAGCGTCAACGGCACGATCAATGTCTGTCCGACCATCCAGGCCGTCTCGGCGACGCCGAGCTCCGTGCTCGTCGGGGGCAGCGTGGCGCTGGACGCCGAGGCCACCGACCCGGACAACGGGCCCTCTCCCCTCGCGTATGCATGGACCGCGACCAGCGGCTCGTTCGACGACGCGACGAAACCGAACCCGACCTTCACCTGCACGACCGCCGGCACGGCGTCGTTGACGCTCACGGTTTCCGACGGCGATCCGCTGAAGAGCTGCGCCGACACGTCGACCGTGACCGTGTCGTGCAGCGGCCACGTCGACGCCGCGCAGGCGTTCCCGACCGCCACGAAGATCAAGCACCTCATCGTCGTGTTCGGTGAAAACGTCTCGTACGACCACTACTTCGGCACCTACCCGACTGCTCAGAACGCCTCCGGCGAAACCGCATTCACCGCGGCGCCGGGCACGCCGAGCGCGAACAACCTGTCCACCCCGCTGGACGCAACGAACGCCTTCAGTCCGGTTTCGGGCGTCGACCTCCTGAACCACAACCCGAACCTTTCGAACACGGGGAACGGCACCGGCGCGGCCAATCCGTTCCGGCTCGCGCCCTCGCAGGCGGCCACGCAGGACCAGGGTCACAACTACAAGCCCGAGCAGCAGGCCTCGGACAACGGCGCGATGGACCTCTTCCCGGAGTTCACCGGAACGGCCGGGCCGCCCCCCGGCGCACCGGCCGCCGCGACGACGAAGGGCCTCGTGATGGCTTACTTCGACGGCAACACGGTGAGCGCGATGTGGAACTACGCGCAGAACTTCGCCATGAACGACAATTCGTGGACGACGACGTTCGGTCCGTCGACGCCCGGCGCGATCAACCTGATCGCGGGACAGACGAACGGCTTCGCACAGACGAACAAGGATCCGACGACGATGTCGGGTAGCCACGTGGTCCCCGACGGCAACGGCGGCTTCACGCTCATCGGCGACACTGACCCGCTCGGTGACGTGTGCAGCTCCGCGGCCGATCAGAACTCGTTCAAGGGCAAGAACATCGGCGACCTCCTGAACGCGCAGCAGATCAGCTGGGGTTGGTTCGAAGGTGGCTTCGACTTGACCCTCACCAACACGAACGGGACCACCGGATGCGCCCGCTCGACACCGCAGACGGTGGCAAACCCGGCGTCGATCTCGACCGACTACATCCCGCACCACGCGCCGTTCCAGTACTACGCGTCGACCGCGAACCTGACCCACGCTCGGCCGAGCTCGATCTCCGCGATCGGAAGCAGCGTCGAGAACGACGGCAAGACGGCGGATCCGGCCAATCACCAGTACGACAGCCACGACTTCTTGGACGCGCTCAACGCCGGGAATCTACCGGCGGTGTCGTACGTGAAGGCGCCGGCCTTCCAGGACGGCCACGCCGGCTACTCGAACCCGATCGACGAGCAGAACTTCATCGTGAACCTCGTGAACACGGTGCAGGCGAGCCAGGAGTGGGACTCGACGGCCATCGTCCTCGCGTACGACGACTCGGACGGCTGGTACGATCACCAGGCGCCCCCGATCGTGAACCCGTCGACGGGCGTGGCCGACGCGCTCAACGGCGCGGGCGTCTGCAACAGCGGCGCGCAACAGACCGGAGCCGCGCCGACCACGCCGCTCCTCGGCGCCGACGGCAAGCCCGCGCTCGGGCGCTGCGGGTACGGCACGCGCATGCCGCTGCTCGTCATCTCGCCGTTCTCGAAGAAGAACTTCGTCGATCACACGCTGACCGATCAGTCGTCGATCTTGAAGTTCGTCGAGGACAACTGGCTCGAGGGCCAGCGGATCCAGCCCGGCGGATCGTTCGACACGATCGCCGGCACCATCGAAAACATGCTCGACCTCTGAGACGACGCGAGCCTCGCCGCCAGCGGTCTGCACCGGGGCGGCGGGGCTCGTTCTTTTTTGTCACCGGCGGGCGGGGCTGACGACGCCGTGACGCCGTTCCGCTTCGGCGCCGACCGCGCGCCACCACGGCGTCGGGCCCTCGACGAGATCGGGCTCGAAGGGTCGACCGAGGATCGGCGTGAGGAGACGCGCCTCTCTTTTCGACGCGAGGGCGAGCAAGGTCTCCGCGGGTTCGTCCCAGCGATGGAGCGCAAGGTCGAAGGTGCCCCAGTGGATCGGCAGAAGCGTCCCACGGCCGAGCATCTCGAACGCGGACAGGGCGTTCTCCGGGCCGAGGTGAATGTCGCCCCACGCGGCGTTCCAGGCGCCGATCTCCAGCATCGTGACGTCGAACGGGCCGAGGCGCGCGCCGATATCGGCAAGCTCGGTGGTCAGACCGGTGTCTCCCGAGAAGAAGAGCTTACGCCGTTCGGTGGTGATGACCCACGACGACCACAGGCTCAGGTTTCTGTCGCCGAAACCGCGCCCGGAGAAATGCTGGGCCGGCGCCGCCGTGAACGCGAGCGCCCCGCCGGGCAAGGTGAACCCTTCCCACCAGTCGAGCTCGGTGATCATGCGTGGGTCCACGCCGAGCGGCTCGAGGTAAGCCCCGACGCCGAGCGACGTGATGATCGGCACCTTCGTCCTCGCGAGCTCCACGAGGCTCGATTTGCAAAAGTGATCGTAGTGGTTGTGCGAGAGGAGCACCGCGTCGAGCGGCGGGAGCTCCGCGATCGACGCGGGAACCGGGTGAAATCGCTTCGGGCCCGCGAACGAGAAGGGCGACGCCCGCTCGCCGAACACCGGATCGGTGAGCACACGCACCCCGTCCGACTCGATGAGGAGGGTGCTGTGACCGAGCCAGGTGATCCGCAGGCCCGACGCGCTCGGCTTCGTCCAGGCGGAGAGCGGACTTTCGACGGGGAGCGGTCCTTTCGGCGCACGCGCCTTGCCCCCGAAGAAGAATTCGCCCATCACCGAAGGCGACGGGCCCTGAGCAGAAACGCGGGCGCCGGACGTGTTGCGGAAGCTCTCGTCGCGATATTGCTTCGACGCCTGTGCGCGTTCGAGACGAAGACCCGTGAGTGACGGCATCGCTTGGTACTAGTGCAGCGCCCGCGAGATAGAGTCAATGAAACGACGACGCTGCACTAGACGCTTGCGAAGCAAGCGGGGGCGCGGGGCGCAGCCCCGCCAAGAAAAACTAGTGCAGCGGCCGGCCGCGAAGCGGCACCATCCCGAAGG
>Ga0265320_10001112_pt1 | contig 19841 bp, 16 predicted proteins | sample 4827metaG_FD_202087 | JGI IMG/M metagenome (GOLD analysis project Ga0265320, IMG submission 202087) | Rhizosphere microbial communities from Carex aquatilis grown in University of Washington, Seatle, WA, United States - 4-8-27 metaG | ecosystem: Host-associated > Plants > Roots > Rhizosphere >...
TACGTCGTGGAAATAGGTCCTGGCGGGGGGCCGGAGGGCGGCGAACTGCTCTACCAGGGACCGCTGGCGGGGCTCCTCCGGGCGCCACGGAGCCCGACCGCACCCTATCTGCGGAAAAAGCTCCGCGTGGCCGGTCGCCGGCCGGCTAGCCCTGGACGGTGGAGGCGTCGTGCGCCTTGACGGCGTCCTGCACGACCTTGATCAGCTCGGCGATCGCGACGGGCTTCAGCAGATAGCGGAAGAGCGCGGCCTCGTTCACGCTGCGCATGAGCATCTCGGGCTTCATGTAGCCGGTGACCAGGACCCGCTGCGTGTGCGGAAATTCCTCCCGCACCCGCACGAGGAAATCCATCCCGTTGCCGCCCGGCATCAGGTGGTCGGCCACCACGACCTTGAACGACTGCTTCTGGAGGATGAAGTCGGCCTCGCGGACCGAATTGGCCTTGGTGATCTGGAAGTGAGGCGACAGGGCGGCCTCGAAGACGTCGAGCAGCGCCCGCTCGTCGTCGACCAGCAGGATCGAGTCTTTGACTGGCTCAGATGGTTTGGTGTCGGGGGCGCTCATCCGGTGTTTTACCTGTGTACGGGCTAAACCCCGGCAAATCCATTCAATTTTCCGCCAATCGATACCGAAAAGTACGTAGCGATTCCGGGCTGTCTGCGCGCAGCAAAACCTTGCCTCGTCCCGGACACGCGCTTCTAGTCGGCGCGGGCTTTCGCCCCGTTCCCTCCCATGGCCCACACCGAACTCTACGCCGCCGCCGCCGCCGGCAAGCTGCGCGAGGTGCCCCCGGAGTCCCTGACGGCGGAAAACCTGCGGGCCCCCAATCCGTCCGGGAACACGCCCCTGCATGCCGCGGCGAAGCAGGGCGGGCTGAAGGACCTTCCGGCCGGGCTGCTCACGGTCGACCTGTTCACCGTGAAGAACGTGGCCGGCTACACGCCCCTGCACCACGCCGCGATCGGCGGGCACCTCGACCAGCTGCCGCCGGAGCTCCTGACCCTTGAGACCCTTTCCTGGCGCAGCAACGCGGGCTACACGGTATTTCACCTGGCCGCCGCGCACGGGCACCTGGCGCAGATTCCCGCCCGCCTCCTCACCCTCGAGATCGTCCTCGGCAAGACCGACGTCGGCAACACGCTGCTCCATGAGGCGGCCGAGAAGGGCACGCTCGACCGGATGCCGAAGGAATACATCACCGCCCAGAATTTCGCGCAGCGGAACCTCGGCGGCGAGACGGTGCTGCACGTCGCCGCCTTCAACGGGCACCTGGATCAGGTGCCGCGGGAGCTGCTCACCACCGCGGCCATGCGCGAGACGACCAGCGCGGGCGACACGGTCTTCCACGCCGCCGCCATCGCCGGCCACCTGAAGCAGGTCCCGGGGGAGCTGCTGACCGAGGAGAACCTCGTCCTGGCGAGCAAGAGCGGCTTCACCGCGATCCATGCCGCGGCCGAGACGGGGCAGCTCGACCAGATTCCGCCCGCCCAGCTCACCACCGTCCTCCTCCAGACCCGGAACGACAACGGGGACACGCCCCTGCATGCCGCGGCGTACGAGGGCCACCTGGACCAGGTGCCGCCCCGCCTCCTGACCCGCGAGGCCATGGCGACGCGCAATTTCGACGGCATCGCGGTGGCGCGCATCGCCCTGGACCGGGGATTTCTTGGCCAGATCCCGGAGGCCTCCCGCCCCAAGTCCGTCGGCCCCGTCCGCCGGGCCCTCCACCGCCTCGGGCGGATGAAGCTGCCCTTCTAGGTCTGCCCGCAATTTTCAGCTTTCCCTTGCGGCGGGGGTGAAGTTTGCTGGCTGTTCATCGAATTACGCATGAACACCTCCATCACCGCCCTGACCGCCCGCGAGATCATTGATTCCCGTGGCAACCCGACCATCGAGGTCGACGTGAAGCTCGCCTGCGGCGCCTTCGGGCGCGCGGCCGTCCCCTCGGGCGCCAGCACCGGGGAGCACGAGGCCCTGGAACTGCGCGACGGCGACAAGGCCCGCTACGGCGGCAAGGGCGTGCAGCACGCGGTGGCCAACGTGAAGGCCGCGATTGCGCCCCTGCTGATGGGCCACGACGCGTGCGACCAGGTGGGCGTGGACCGGGCCATGATCCGGCTCGACGGGACGAAGACCAAGTCGAAGCTCGGCGCCAACGCCATCCTCGGCGTTTCCCTTGCGACCGCCAAGGCGGCTGCCAACGCGCTGGGCCAGCCCCTCTACCGGTACCTCGGCGGCCCCAATGCCAAGGTCCTGCCTGTGCCGATGATGAACATCATGAACGGCGGCGCCCATTCCGACGCCCCGATCGATTTCCAGGAGTTCATGATCATGCCGATCGGCGCCCGGTCCTTCGCCGAGGCCCTCCGGCAGGGCTGCGAGGTCTTCCACGCGCTCAAGAAGGTGCTGAAGGAAAAGGGCCTCTCCACCGCGGTCGGCGACGAGGGCGGCTTCGCGCCCCGGCTGGAGTCCGCCGAGGCGGCGCTCGACGCCATCGCCCTCGCGATCAAGAATGCCGGCTACAAGCTCGGCAAGGACATCGCCCTCGCGCTGGACCCCGCCGCGTCCGAGTTCTACGTGGCGGAGAAGAAGCAGTACGTGTTCAAGAAGTCCGACGGCCGGAAGCTTTCCGGCAGCCAGATGGTCGAGTTCTACCGGCAGCTCGTCGCCAAGTACCCCATCGTCTCCATCGAGGACGGCTGCGGGGAAAACGACTGGGATACGTGGAAGAAGCTCACCGACGCCATCGGCGACAGGATCCAGCTCGTCGGCGACGATCTCTTCGTCACGAACACCGAATTCCTCAAGAAGGGCATCGAGACGGGCACCGCCAACTCGATCCTGGTCAAGGTGAACCAGATCGGCTCCCTGACGGAGACCCTCGATACGGTGGAGATGGCCAAGGACGCCAACTACACGGTCGTCATCTCCCACCGCTCGGGAGAGACCGAGGACGTGACCATCGCCGACATCGCCGTGGCCACCAATGCCGGCCAGATCAAGACGGGTTCCCTCTGCCGCAGCGACCGGGTGGCCAAGTACAACCAGCTCCTGCGCATCGAGGAGGAGCTGGGCGCCAGCGCCATCTACGGCGGCAAGATGTAAGCGGTTTGAACCGGGTGCTTCCGCTGAGCGGGCGCCCGGGCTCCTACTCGACCCGCAGGATATAGCCGCGGAGGTACTCGCTCTCGGGCATCGTCACCAGCACCGGATGGTCCGGCGGCTGGTGGGACCATTCGAGGACGCTCACCCGGCGCCGGGCGTCGGCGGCGGCCTCGGCCAGGATCCCGCGCAGCTCGGCATCGTGCATGTGATGCGAGCACGAATAGGTGGCAAGGACGCCGCCGGGCGCCAGCCGCTGCAGCGCCCGCAGGTTGATTTCCTTGTAGCCCCGGAGCGCCCCCTCCATCGCGCTCTTCGACTTCGCAAAGGGGGGCGGATCGAGGATGATGACGTCCCAGGCGGGCTCGTCCCTGCGCTCGGCGGCATTAAACCAGTCGAAGACGTTGGCGACGGCAAAGGTAGCGGGGGCGCGGTTCCGCTCGGCATTCCGGCGGGCCGCGGCGATCGCGTCCTCCGCGCTGTCGAGGCCGAGCACCTCGGCCGCCCCGGCCCGAGCTGCGTGCAGCGCGAACGGCCCCTGGTTGCAGAAGGTGTCGAGCACCCGGCGGCCGGAGCAGTAACGCGCCACGGCGGCGTGCTGCGGGCGCTGGTCGAGATAAAACCCCGTCTTCTGCCCGCCCTGCAGGTCGAGCCAGTACTCAAACCCATCGATCTCGACCCAGCGCGGGGCCCAGGGCGCGCCCGAGCGGGTATGCACCTCCAACGGCAGCCCCTCCAAACGGCGGATCGGCGCGTCGTTGCGGAAGATGATCTCGGCCGGCCCGAGCAGTTCCGCCAGGAGGTCCCCGAGCAGCGACGAGCGCTTCTCCATGGCGATCGTCTGGAGCTGGACGACCAGGACGTCGCCAAACTGGTCGACCACGACGCCCGGCAATTCGTCGGACTCCGACCAGACCAGGCGGCGGGCGGAGGCAGGCTGGGCCGCGGCGCCCGGCGTCCCGTTCCGGCGGGCCAGGGCGCGCTGCAGTGCGCCGCGCAAGTAGGCGGCGTCGAGCGCCAGGCGCTCCCGGCCCAGCCGCCGCCACACGATTTGGGAACGGCTGTTGTAGATGCCCGTCCCCAGCAGGCGGTTGGCCCGGTCGCGGCACTCCACCGCCTCGCCGTCGCACTCCGGCGGGAGCAGGGCCTCGACCTCGTTGCCGAAGACCCAGGGGTGGCCGCGAAGGACGCGGGCCGCCACGTTGGCCTTGAGCTTGAGCGAGGGAACGGACATGCCCGCCGATTCTCTCCCGGTCCCGCGGCGTTGTCACGTATTACGTGACAGGGTCCCGCCAACCTTTCGACTCGCTCCGCGCTGCTGAAATCCCCTTCTTCTGGTGCATGTCTTTGCCTCGCGTGACCTTCGCCGCCGTCTGCCTGGGCCTCGGCCCGCTGGCCGCCGGGGCGGCCCCCGCCCGGCCCGCGCCCTACAAGGGGGCGATCGTCGAGGAGGCCGTCACCGGCCAGGTGATCTTCGCCAACAATGCCGATGAGGTGAGCCCGCCCGCCAGCATGACGAAGCTGATGACCTTCGCGGTCCTGCAGGACGCGATCTCCCGGGGCGCCCTCAGCCGGGAGACCCGCGTCAAGGTCGTGGCCGCCGACACCCGGGCGTCGCCCTCAATCATTGGCCTGAAGGTGGGAGAAGTCTTCCCCATGGAGGAGCTGATTTACGCGATGATGCTTCCCTCCGCCAACGACGCCGCGCTGGCGGTCGCCCGCGAGGTGGCGGGGTCCGTCCCGGCCTTCGTCGAGCTCATGAACGCGAAGGCCCGGGCCCTCGGGATGAACCACACCACCTTCCGCACCCCGAACGGCCTGCCCGTGCCCAGCCACCGCGTCGTCGACGGGGACCTGACCACGCCGCGGGACTTCGCCCTCCTCTGCCGCTTCCTGATCCAGCACACCGACATCCTCAAGTACACCTCGGTGCGGACCCGGATTTTCGGCGCCGGCTTCCGGTTTCCGCCGACGCCCATGACGAGCCACAATCACCTCCTGGGCAAGATCGAGGGCGTGGACGGCCTGAAGACCGGCTTCACCAACGGCGCCGGCTTCTGCCTGGCCGCCACGGCCCTGCGGAACAACCGCCGCATCATCGTGGTGATGATGGACAGCCCGGACTCCAAGAGCCGCGACCTGGCGGTGACCGACCTGATCCGGCGCGGGTTCACGACGATGCCGGTCTTCGGGCCGGAGGGCCCGATGCACGATTCGGCGCCCGCCCCGGCCCCTCCTTCAGCCGCAATGCCCGGCGTCGCGCCCGCCCCGGTTTTCGCGCCGCCCACCCGCCCGGCCCCGGCCGGGACCATGCCGCCGATCCAATTCACCCCCCCGCGTTGAGCGCCCCCAACATCATCAGCTTCCGGGACGTGACCGTGGGCTACGGCCGGTCCCGCGGCGGCCAGCCGGCGCTGGAGGATGTCACCGTGGACATTCCCTGCGGCAGCCTGACCGCCATCCTCGGGCCCAATGGCGCGGGGAAGAGCACCCTCCTGCGGGCGACCCTCGGGTGGCTGCCCCTCGCCCGGGGCGAGATCCGGATCGGCGACGCCCATCCCGAGCACGCGCTGCCCCGCCTGGCCTACCTGCCGCAACGGCACGTCGTCGACTGGGACTTCCCTATCACCGTCCGTTCCGTCGTCGAGCAGGGGCGCTACCAGGCGCTGCGGCCCTGGCAGCGCCTCGGCGCGAAGGACCACGGCCGGGTGGAACGGGCCCTGGCCGAGCTCGGCCTGACGGCCGTGGCCGAGCGGCAGATCCGCCGGCTTTCCGGCGGGCAGCAGCAGCGCGTCTTCCTGGCGCGGGCCGTGGCTCAGGGGGCGGACATCTTCCTCCTCGATGAGCCCTTTGCCGGGCTCGATCTCTTCGCGGTCGAGGAGCTGACCCACATCCTGCGCTCGTGGGAGGCGCAGGGCCGGACCGTGCTCGCGGCGGTGCACGGTCTCGACCTGGCCCGCCGCGTCTTCGCGCGGGGAATCCTCCTCGCCACCCGGCTGATCGCCGACGGTCCCCTCGATTCCGTCCTGAGCGAGGCCAACGTGGACCTCGCCTTCCGCCGCTCGCACTGCGTGCACGGCGAGGCCGCTCCGCCCGGCCCGCTCCCGTTTCCCGCATGAGCGTCCACGAGCTCCTCGTCGCGCCGTTTTCCTACGGCTTCATGCAGCGGGCCGTCCTGTCCGCGGCGCTCCTCGGCCTGAGCGGCGGACTCCTGGGCTGCATCCTCATGCTGCGGCGGCTGGCGCTGATGGGCGACGCTCTCTCGCATTCCCTCCTGCCGGGAATCGCCGTTGCCTGGCTTTTCTTTGGGCCGAGCACGCCGGCGCTTTTTGCGGGCGCGCTTTTCGCCGGCCTCCTGACGGCGCTCGGCAGCGGGCTGATCAGCCGGCTGACCCGGGTCAAGGAGGACGCCGCCTTCGGCTCGCTCTTCATCGTGTTCTTCGGTGCCGGCGTCGCCCTCCTCAGTCGGCTCCCGACCCGGCTCAACCTCGAGCACTTCCTCTTCGGCAACATCCTCGGGGTGTCCGGCTCCGACCTGCGGCTGGCCGCGGCGACGAGCGGCGCCACGGTCCTCGTCTTCGCCGCCTTTCACCGGACGATCCTGCTCGAGACCTTCGACCCGGTCTTCCACCGGGCCACGGGCGGCCGCGGCGGCCTGGCCCACTTCGGCATCCTCGCGCTCACCGTGCTCAACCTGGTGGCGGCGCTGCAGACGATGGGCGTCGTGCTCGCCCTCGGCCTCTTTCTCCTGCCGGCGGTCAGCGCCTACCTCTGGTGTGACCGGTTTGGCCGGCTCCTGGCCACCGCGGTCGGGATCGCCCTGGCCTGCTCGGTGGCGGGGATCTTTCTCAGCTACCACGCCGGCATCGCGAGCGGGGCGGCGGTGGTCCTCTGCCTGGGCGCGGTTCTCCTCTTCTCCCTCGGGTGCAGTCCGCGCTACGGGGCGGCGGCTCGCCTCCTGGAATTCGTGCGCGAGCGCCGCAGCGTGCGGCACTCACCCTGACCATGGCCGCTTCTCCCGATCTCGCCACCGTCAGGACCTGCCTCACCGGGCTCCAGGAGATGATCGTGGCCGGACTTGAGGCCGAGGACGGCTTGGGACGCTTCGGCCGCGACTCCTGGGAACGCGCCGAGGGCGGCGGAGGCTGCACCCGCGTCCTCGCCGACGGCGCGGTCTTCGAGAAGGCGGGGGTGGGCTTTTCGCATGTCAAGGGAGCCCAGCTGCCGCCGGCGGCGACCGTCCACCGGCCGGAGCTCGCCGGCCTGCCGTGGGAGGCTATGGGGGTTTCGGTTGTCGTTCATCCGCGGAATCCTTACGTGCCGATCAGCCACATGAATGTGAGGTTTTTCATGGCGGGGGCTTCTTCGGCGGCTGACGGCCCGGCTCCGCTGCGCTCCGCCGTGGCAAACCGGCCCGAGGGGCCGGTTTGGTGGATCGGCGGCGGCTTTGACCTCACGCCCTGCTATGGCTTCGCCGAGGACGCGGCCGGCTGGCATCGGTCGGCCCGGGCCGCGGTGGCGCCCTTCGGCCCGTCGCTTTACCCCCGTTTCAAGCGCGCCTGCGACGACTACTTCGTCCTGAAGCACCGCGGGGAGGCCCGGGGTGTCGGCGGCCTCTTCTACGACGACTTCAACGAGCTCGGATTCGAGCGATGCCTCGAGCTGACCCGGTCGGTGGCGACCGGCTACCTCGGGGCCTACCGCGAGATCGTGGCGCGGCGGCGGGCGCAACCGTTCGGCGAGCGGGAGCGGAATTTCCAGCTCCTGCGGCGCGGCCGCTATGCGGAGTTCAACCTCGTCTGGGATCGCGGCACCCTCTTCGGGCTGCAAAGCGGCGGCCGGACCGAGTCGATCCTGATGAGCCTCCCGCCGCTCGTCCGCTGGGACTATGCCTGGCAGGCCGAAGCCGGCAGCCCGGAGGCGCGGCTCACCGAGGACTTCCTCCGCCCGCGGGACTGGGCCGACCTGCCCCTTTGACTATGACCAGCCGCGAACGCTTTCTCGCCGCCTGCGCCGGCCAACCCATCGACCGCCCTCCCCTCTGGATCATGCGCCAGGCCGGGCGGTACCTGCCGGAGTACCGCAAGCTCAAGGAGCAGCACGGCTTCCTGCAGATGGTGCGGACGCCTGCCCTCGCGGCCGAGGTCACCCTGCAGCCCCTGCGCCGGTTTCCCTTCGACGCGGCCATCCTCTTTTCCGACATCCTGGTGATCCCGGAGGCGCTCGGCCAGGGCTACCGCTTCCGCGAGGAGGGCGGCATCGCCATGGAGTTTCGCCTGGAGACCCGCGCGCAGGTGGAGGCCCTCGCCCCGGCCGCGGCTGTGCCGGAGCGGCTGGCCTACGTCGGCGACGCCCTCGGGCTGCTCAAGCGCGAGCTCGCCGGCCGGAGCGCCCTGCTCGGCTTCGGCGGCTCGCCCTGGACTCTCGCCACGTACATGGTCGAGGGGGGCGGGTCCGACGACTTCAGCCGGATCAAGGGGCTCTTCTACACCGATCGGGCGACCTTCGACGCCCTGCTGGAGAAGCTCACGGCCAGCCTCATCGCCTATTTTAAAATGCAGATCCGCGCGGGCGCGGATGCGATCCAGATCTTCGATTCCTGGGGCGGGGTCGTGGCCGGGTCCGACTACGAGGCGGCCTCGCTGCAGTGGATTCGCCGCATCGCGGCCGCCCTCCCGCCGGGCTTTCCCCTGATCCTCTATGCCAAGGGCACGTCCGCGCACCAGGCGGCGCAGGCGGCCGCGGGGATCCGGGTCCTCAGCCTCGACTGGACGGTCGAGCTCGCCGCGGTCGCGCGGAACCTCCGCGGGAAGGTGGCGGTGCAGGGCAATCTCGACCCGGTCCTCCTCAACACGGAGCCGGAGGTCGTCCGGCGCGAAACCGGCCGGCTCCTTGAGTCGATGCGGGGCCTGCCCGGCTACATCTTCAACCTGGGCCACGGTATCCTGCCGCAGGCGAAGCTCAGCTGCGTCGAGGCCCTGGCGGAAAGTGTGGTCAACTGGAAGTAGGTTCGGCTAGCTGGAATCACCCACCCCATGGCCATCGTCCTTCCCTTCAGCACCTCCACGAAGAAGGTCGCCGTCCTCGGCGGCGGCGTCACCGGCCTCGCCGCGGCCTACCGCCTGGCGAAGATGGGGCACATTGTCCGGCTCTTCGAGCAGACGAACCGCCTGGGCGGGGTCATCCGCACGGAGATGACCGACGGGTGGCTGATCGAGTCCGGGGCGCAATCGCTGCGGGAGACGTCCCCGCTCATCTCCATGGTGATGCGGGGCATCAGCGTGCACAAGGTGCGGGTCGAGGCCGCCCCGGCGGCCCGGCGGCACTACCTCGTCCGGCGCGGCCGCCCCGTCGCGGTCCCGAGTTCGCCGGGCGGCCTCGTCTTCTCCCGGCTGTTCACCCCCTGGGGCAAGCTCCGGATCATGGGCGACCTCCTCTGCCGGAACCGGCCCACGGCGCCCGACGTCAGTTTCCACGAGTTCATCCGGAGGCATTGCGGCCGGGAGGCCGCGGACACCGTCGGCCAGGCGATGGCCGCGGGCGTCTATGCCGGCGACGCCGAGCTGCTCTCCGCCCGCCACGCCTTTCCCCAGCTGTGGGACTACGACCACCTGCACGGCTCGTTCCTGCGCGGCAACGAGGAGCGCATCAAGGACTGCGAGAAGCGGCATGAGAATTCCACGTCCCGCACGTTCTCCTTCCAGCGCGGCATGCAGACCCTGACGCACGCCCTGGTCCTCCAGCTTCCGGCCGATGTCATCGCCCTCAATGCCCGGGTCGAGGCGCTCGTGGCCGGCCCCCGCTGGCAGGTCATCTGGCGCGATCTGAACGGCCGTCCAGGCTCGCCCGACGACGCCTGGGCGAAGGAGGACGACACCGGCCGCCAGGTCGAGGGCTTCGACTCCGTCGTCTGCGCCCTGCCCGCCACGGCGATGTCCCGGCTGGAATTTGGCGAGCGGAACGAGTGCCCCATGGCCGCGATGTCCGAGCTGCCCCATGCGCCGCTGGCCTCCCTGTTCCTGGGCTACCGGCGCGACCAGGTGTCGCACCCGCTCGACGGCTCCGGGCTCCTCTCCCCGCCCCGGGAAAAGCGGAAGCTCCTCGGCGTCGTCTTCTCCTCCAGCACGTTCCCGGGCCGCGCCCCGGACGGGCACGTCGCGCTCACGGTCATGGCCGGGGGCATGCGGCAGCCGGAGATCGCCGCGCTTTCCCAGGCCGACCTGCTCGCCGCGGTCACGCCCGACCTGCGGGAGCTGCTGGGCGTCAAGGGGGATCCCGTCTTCCAGCGCCACGCGTGCTGGCCGCGGGCGATCCCGCAGTACAACATGGGGCACATCCGCTTCAACCAGTCGATGAACCAGTGCGAGAAGAAGTACCGCGGGTTCTTCATCGGCGGGCATGCCCGGGACGGGGTCTCGGTCGCGGACTGCATCCTCAGTGGGGAGCGGCTGGCGGAGAAGGCGGCGGCGTACGAGCCGCTGGGGTAGCGAGCAGTCGGCGGGGTGGATTCTGTTGAGCCGCAGTTCGGAGGGAGAGGACCCCTCCGGGGCCACGCTCCGCCAAGGCCCAATCTCCGCGTCAGCAGGCGGCGCCAGTCGACGCCGCCAAGAGACGCGGATGAGGCTGCGCTATGCCCCTGCGGGATCCTCTCCCTCCGAACTGCTCACTCGCAGGTGTTCCGCAATATCCAGGGAGCGCTGTTGCGCTGGAGCCTTGATGGTTAGGGCGTGGATTTTTCACTCGTAACGAGGGGGGTGGAGGGTAGCGTCGGTGCCCCTTTATTTGGACCCTTTTTGGCATGGCCAAGGACCTCAAAGACACCCTGCAGCTTCCTCAGACGGACTTCCCGATGCGGGCCAACCTGGCCCAGCGGGAGCCCGGGCGGCTGGCGCATTGGGACAAGCTGGGGCTGTATGCGGCGATCCAGAAGCGACGGGGAAAGGACAGCCCCCTGTTTGTGCTGCATGACGGGCCGCCGTTCACCAATGGCGATGTCCACATCGGAACGGCGCTGAACAAGACGCTCAAGGAGCTGATCGTCCGCTACAAGTCGATGCGGGGGTTCCGGGCGCCGTATGTGCCGGGGTGGGACTGCCACGGGCTGCCGATCGAGCAGAAGGTGTCCCTGGCGCTGCGGGAGAAGAATGAAACGGTGACGACGGCAGAGCTGCGCGCGCGGTGCGACGCCTTTTCGGAGGAGTGGATCGGCAAGCAGCGGTCCCAGTTCCAGCGCCTGGGGATCCTCGGCGACTGGGCGAACGAGTATAAGACGAAAAACCCCGCCTACGAGGCGGACATCCTGCGCACCTTCGCGGCCTTCATCGAGAAGGGCCTCGTCTACCGGGCGAAGAAGCCCGTCTATTGGAGCATTCCCTTCGAGACCGCGCTGGCGGAGGCCGAGATCGAGTACCAGGACCACGTTTCCCCCTCGATCTGGGTGAAGTTTCCCGTGCCGGAGGCTGAGGCGAAGAGATTCGGCCTGCCGTCGGACAAGCCGCTCAGCGTCGTCATCTGGACGACGACCCCCTGGACCATCCCCGCGAACCTCGCGATCGCCGTCAACCCGGCGGTGGAGTACGTCGTGGCCGATCTTGGCACCGAGCGGATCGTGGTCGCGGGGGCGCTGCTCGGCCAGGTGGCCGCAGCCGCCAAGCTCGATCCGGCTCCGGCCGTTGTCCATGCGGCTGCCGGTGCCAAGCTGGAGGGACTCCAGCCCCGCCATCCCTTCATCGACCGGGGCTCGCCGGTCGTCCTGGCCGACTACGTGACGACTGAAAGCGGCACGGGGGCCGTCCACACCGCGCCCGGTCATGGCGCGGAGGACTACCAGAGCGGCCTCAGGTACAAGCTTGAGATCTACTGCCCAGTTGGGCCCGACGGCCGCTATCTCGACGACGGCCGGATTCCGGCCGAGCTCGTCGGCCTGAGCGCCCTGGAATCGGTCGAGGACCTGGAGAAAAAGCGGACCTCCGCCGCCAACGTGGGCGTGCTCAAGCTCCTGGCCGCGCGGGGCGCCCTCCTGGCCAAGCAGAGCTACAAGCACAGCTACCCGCACTGCTGGCGCTCCAAGACGCCGATCATCTTCCGCGCGGTCGACCAATGGTTCGTCGCCCTGGACCGGGCCGGGACCAGGGCGCGGGCGCTGGACCAGGTGGGCGCCGTGCGCTGGATCCCGGATTGGGGCCAGGCGCGGATTCGCGGCGCGGTCGAATCCCGCCCGGACTGGTGCGTCAGCCGCCAGCGCGCCTGGGGCGTGCCGATCCCGGCCTTCTACGACGCCCAGAAGCAGCCCTACCTCGACGCGGGCGTGGTCCGCGCCATCGCCGACAAGGTGGAAAAGGTCGGCTCGAACCTCTGGTACGACGCGACCCCGGGGAAGATCCTCGAGGGCGTCGCCCTGCCCGCCGGGTGGCCTGCGCCCTCCGCCCTGACCGGCGGGCGGGATACCCTCGATGTCTGGATCGACTCGGGCTCCTCCCACGCCGCGGTCCTCCGCCGGCACCAGGGCGGGACGGCCTGCCCGGCCGACCTCTATCTCGAGGGCAGCGACCAGCACCGTGGCTGGTTCCAGTCTTCGCTCTGGACCAGCGTCATCGCCTACGGCGACGCGCCCTACCGGGCGGTCCTGACCCATGGCTTCATCGTGGACACGGACCGGAAGAAGATCTCCAAGAGCTCCTCCTACGAAAAGCCGCAGACGAGCGATGCCTACATCGCAGAGCACGGCGCCGACCTCGTCCGGCTCTGGATCTCCTCGCAGGACTTCCGGGACGACATCCCGATCTCGAAGGAGATCCTCTCCCACGTCGGCGAGACCTATCGGCTGATCCGGAACACGCTGCGCTACCAACTGGCCAACCTCTTCGACTTCGATCCCGCGCGCGACGCCATCGCCGTCGGGAACATGGATGCCATGGACCGCTGGGCGCTGCACCAGGCCGCGAAGCTGGTCGAGGCGGTCACGGCGGCCTACGAGAACTACGAGTTCCACCGGGTCTACCAGCTCTGCAACCAGTTCTGCTCGGTTACCCTCTCGGCCACCTACCACGACATCCTGAAGGACCGTCTCTACACCCTGCGCGGCAGCGATCCACGCCGCCGGTCCTCGCAGACGGCCCTGCACGCCATCTTCCAGGCGCTGGTCCGGATGCTGGCCCCGATCCTCACCTTCACCGCGGACGAGGCCTGGGCCTTCGGCACCGCCCGGACCGAGTTTGCCGGGGACTCGGTCCACCTCCAGGACTGGCCAGTCGCGCCCGCGGCCTGGACCGACGCCGCGCTGGACGCCGACTTCGCCGCCCTGCTCCGCCTGCGGGCTCGGGTCAACGAGGCCATCGAGCCGGCCCGGGCCGCGGGCCGGCTGGGCAAGTCGCTTGACGCGGCCGTCGCCCTTGCGCCCAACGATTCACTCGCGCCGGTCCTCGCCCGCCATGCCGGTCTTCTCGAGGAACTGTTCATTGTCTCGCATGTCTCGATTCAGCCGCCGGTTGGCTCTGAATCGGCCCTGGTCACGGTCCGCCCGGCGCAGGAACTCGACCGGGTCCGCTGCCCGCGCTGCTGGCGCTGGGTGCCGGGCCTGGAACCATCCGAACACGGCAGCGTATGTTCGCGTTGCGTTGAGGCCCTTAAGTCGTAGTGTCCGCCCCCTTCCCAAAACTCCCCATGGCCAAGAACAAAACCAAAATCACCGCAGCGAAGCCCAAACCCAAGGCCAAGCCTGCGCCCAAGAAAGCGGCTCCGCCTCCCGCGAAGCCCGTCGTTCGTTCCGCCACCATGGAAAAGCCCTCTTCAAAGAAGACCGCCCTGCGCGAGAGCATCCTCGCCCGCAAGGCCGCCATCAAGCCCATCACGTTCAGCCTCGATGAGGTCCGCGCGATCGCCAAGACCAACGCCGCCAAGGCCCCCGAGGCCACCAAGGCGAAGGCCCCGGCCAAGCCGATCCTGCCCAAGCCGCTGACGCTGGAGCGCCCGGCCAAGCCGAGCCACATCAAGCCCGCCTCCCTCGCGGACATCCTCGGGTTCAATCCCAAGAAGGCCAAGTCGGTCGAGGCGATCGTCGAGAAGGAAGTGCCCGAGAAGTACAAGCGCTACTACAAGATCCTCGTGGACATGCGCCGCCAGCTCACCGAGGGCATCGAGCGCCACTCGGAGGAGTCGCTCAAGCGCTCCGCCAAGGACGATTCCGGAGACCTCTCCGGCTACGGCCAGAACATGTCCGATGGCGGCATCAACACCTTTGACCGCGACTTCGTCCTCAGCCTGGTCTCGAGCGAGCAGGAGGCCCTCTCGGAGATCGATGCCGCGATCAAGCGCATCCACGACGGCACCTACGGAATCTGCGAGGTCACGCAAAAGCCGATCGCCAAGGAGCGGCTCCTGGCCGTGCCGTTCACCCGCCACTCCGCCGAGGCCAAGAAGCAGATCGAGCGCAACCACTATCGGAGCCGGGACCAGCCGGGCATCTTCGGCGAGCTCAGCGAAGAGGGCGTGAAGATGGAAGACGACAGCGGCGGCGATGAATAGCCCCGCGGCGGCGAGCCCCGTCCGCCGCCTGCTCGCCTACCGGTGGCTGCTGCTGCTGGCGGCGGTCATCTTCGTCCTCGACCAGCTGAGCAAGGCCTGGATCGCGACCCGGGTTCCCTATGACCCGAGCGGATCCGGCGCAGGTGCGATCACGGTCATCGACGGCTTCTTCTACCTTTACGACGTCGGCAACACCGGCGCGGCTTGGAGCATGTTCAGCGGCGGCAGCGTCATCCTGGCGGGTCTGGCGGCGGCTACGCTGGTGGCGATCGGCCTCTGGCGACGGGCCCTCGGTCTCCGCGAACCCGCCACGCAGGTCAGTTTCGGCCTCCTGTGCGGCGGCATTGCCGGGAACCTGGCCGACCGGCTGCGCCTCGGGCACGTGACCGACTTCATCAGCCTGCATTTCGGGGGTTATGCCTATCCCACCTTCAACGTGGCCGACTCGGGCATCTGCGTCGGCATCGCCCTCTACCTCTGGCGCTCCCTGCGCCAGCCGCAGGAAGAGCGATAGCGCCGGCGCTCAGGCGCGGCGGAGGGTGAGATGCACGATTTCCGCCGGCGCCTGTACGCGGAGGGGAAACCAGTTGCCGACCCCGTTCGAGACGATCAGCCGGCTGCCGCCCCGGGAATAGAGGCCCGACCAATAACGGAAGAGGATGGGGCCGGCCCCGGCATGGTCGCTGAGCATGAGTTGTCCCCCGTGGGTGTGGCCGGACAGGGTCAGCGGCAATCCCGCCGCCGCGGCGGTGTCGAAGGCGTGGGGATGATGGGAAAGAAGGATCGGAAAGGCGTCGTCCTGCCGCAGCGGCAGGACCTGCCGGACCGAGCGGGCGATGGCCGCCTCGCGGGACTCCCGGGGCGTGCCCTCGCTCCAGCGGACGCCAAGCAGCTGGACGGGATGGCCGTGCACGCCCACGACCAGGGCCTCGTCGCGCAGGAAGGGAATGCCGGAGGCGCGCGCCCGCCTCTCGAACTCGCGGGGGCTCTCGAACAGGTCGTGGTTGCCCTCGATCAGCGCCTGGCCGTAGCGGCCGGGCATCGCGCGGGCGAGGTCGAGCGAGCCCGCGAGGTCGCTCAGCTCCCGGTTGATCAGGTCCCCGGTGTGCAGGACGAGGTCCGCCCGCAGCGCGTTGACGGCCTCCACCACGGCGCGGAGCAGGCGATCGGAGGTAAACGGCCCCACATGGATGTCGCTCACCTGGGCGATCGTCATCCCATCCAGGTCGAGTGGCAGCCCGGAAATCGGCAGGGTGAGGCGGCGCACCCGGAAGTGATCCAGCTCCGATTCCGAGACGCCGGTCAGGCTGAAGGTGAAAAGGGGCGGCAGCGCCGCGGCCGCTAGGCCCAGGAACTGCCGGCGGGTCGTCCCTCCCGCGCCCGACGGTGCCACCGGGGCGGACCGGCCCGGCTGGCAGCGGCGCAGGGCCAGGATGAGGGCCACGACCGCCGCCACCGCCAGGGCCAGCGTGAGTCCCAGGAAGTACCAGATGAGTTCGCTCGCGTAGACCCAGCCGGGGAGGGACCGCATGAACTCCGAGTAGAGGAGGCCGTCGCCGAGGTTGAGCAGCAGCCCCAGGATCTCGCCCCCGAGGAAGATCCGGGCAATCCAGACCCACCACCGGCCTCGGGCCAGCCGCTCGGTCAGCGCCCACCAGGCTACCGTGAGCACCAGCGTGGACCCGACGATGATCGAATAGAGGCGCATACGCGGCAAGGCCCGGCCGGGCCTGGTACCCGCCGGTTACTCCACGTTTGCCATCTGCTCGCGCACTCGCTCGAGTTCGTTCTTCAGCTCGATGACCTGCTTGGCGATCGCCAGGTCGTTCGCCTTGGCGCCGATCGTGTGGGCCTCCCGGCCGATTTCCTGCAGGATGAACTCGGCCTTGCGCCCCACCTCGCCGTCGGAGCGAACGAGGGCCGTCAGCTGCTCGAGGTGGCTGCGGAAGCGGGTGATCTCCTCGCTGAGGTCGCAGCGGTCCGCGAAGAGGGCTAGCTCCTTGAGGACGCGCTCGTCGTCGACGTCGAGCTCCAGCCCGGCCTCGCGCAGCCGCCGGTGCAGGTGGTCGCGATAGGCGGGCGCGACGAGCGGCGCGCGCTGGGCCACGATCTCGAGCATCCGCCGCACGGCGGCGATCCGCCCCAGGAAATCGACGAGCAGCGCCTCGCCCTCCTTGGCCCGCATGACGGAAAAGTCCTGCAGGGCGGTGTCGACCGCCGCCAGGACGGCCGCCTGTCCCGTCTCGACGGGGAGGACGTCCCCTCCCCGCCGGGTGGAGGTCGCGATCTGCCAGAGGAGCTCGGGAGTCGGGGTGAAGGCTACGCCCTGGGCATCGGCCAGCGCGGCCAGCTTGTCGAGGGCGGCCGTAACCGCGCCTTCGTTCCAGCGCAGGTCTTCGCCGCCGGCCGTGCCGGTCAACTCGACGTCGACATGGACCTTGCCGCGCACGGCGAATTCGCGGACCCGCTCCAGGATCGCGGCCTCGAGGAGTTCCCAGCCCTCCGGCAGGGAGACGGTGAGGTCCAGCGTCTTGCGATTCACCGAGCTCACCTGGACGGTCAGGGTGTGCCCGCCGATCGCCCCGCTCGCGCGGCCATAGCCGGTCATGCTTTTCACGGGAAAAGTAACCGCCAGCAGCCCCAAAATCACAAGGCAGAAGCGTCGTCCCGGGGATTGGTGTGCAAAGAATTGCCAAGGCGGACACGAGTCTTCATTTGTCGGGACCCCCCATGAAACCCCGCCTGCCTTTCCTCCTCGCCGCTGCTGCCATCGTCGCCGGGTGCGCCACGGTGCCGGCCTCATCCACCGCGGTGGCGCCTGCGCCGGCGGTCATCGCCTTGCCGCCGCCCATCGTCGCTGAGCCGGGCGACGTCGCCCCGGCCCAGCCGGTCATTCCGGCCCGCGCCTTCGACCTGCGGGACTTCGGCGCCGTGGCGAACGTCGCCATCGACAATGCCGCCGCCTTCAAGCGCGCGGTCGCCGCGGTCGATGCGGCGGGCGGCGGGACGCTGACCGTCCCTCCGGGTGTCTTCCGGACCGGCCCGTTCGCGCTCTGCAGCCGGATCAATCTCCATCTCGAGTCCGGCGCGACCATCCTGTTTTCGCCGAATTCCGCGGACTATGGCGGCGGCGGCCGGGCGCGCCAGCTGTCCGTGAACTCGGCCCATGACGTGCTGATTTCGGGCGCGGGCACGATTGACGGCCATGGCGACGGCTGGTGGGGCGCGGCGAATGCCCTGCGCGATCCGGTGACCGGCAAGCAGTTCCCGGGGGCCCACCCTCCCCGGCCGACCCTCCTCGGTTTCTCCAACTGCCAGCGGATCCGGGTGGAGGGAATCAGCCTCGTGAATTCCCCCTCCCTCAACTTTGGCACGAACGCCTGCGACGACGTGACGATCAATGGGATCACCCTGATCAACCCGCCGAATTCCCCCAATACCGACGGCATCGACCCGGGCGGCGGCTCGCGCCGGATCGTGATCGCCCACTGCCATATCGACACCGGCGATGACGACATCTGCCTGAAGGGCGGCATCCAGGACATGCTCGTCACCGATTGCGCCATCTTCCACGGCCACGGCGTCTCCATCGGCAGCAACGTCGACCAGATCAGCAACCTGACCGTGCGCCGCTGCACCTTCGAAGGAACGGCGACGGGGATCCGGATCAAGTGCTATGCCGGCCGCGGCGGCCAGGCGGAGAACCTCGTCTACCAGGACCTGGCGATGAAGAACGTCCAGGTCGCCCTCTCGATCAACAGCAACTACCAGGGGACGACGATCGACACCGAGGGGATCGGCATCGACCACGTTCCCGCCAACCCCGCGAACGCGAGGTCGACGAAATGGCGCCACATCCTGATCCGGAATATCCAGGCCACGGGCTGCACGCTCACGGCCGGTCTCATCGTGGCGGTGCCCGAGGTGCCGGTTGAGGATGTGACGCTCGAGCACATCTCCATTGATGCACCGACGGGCCTGCGCATCGGCTACACGAAGGGCGTCACACTCCACGATGTCCACGTGAACGTGAAATCGGGCGAACCGATCGCCATCGCCGACACGGTCGAGGGCCTGGTGCAGAAATAGGGCGCCTCGGGGTCAAGTCAGGCCCGTTCCGCCGACCTCGCCAACTTCGTGCCCGTCGGCTATCCTGCTAGCCGGCTTTTTTCGGGACGGGCCCCAGCAGCTTCTCCACCTGCTGGACATCCTTGTCCCCCCGGCCGCTGAGGTTCGCGATGATGATCTTGTTCGCGGGCAATTCGCGGGCGCGGCGAAAGGCATGGGCCAGCGCGTGGCAGCTCTCCAGCGCCGGGATGATCCCCTCGTGCTCCGCGCAGAGCTTGAAGGCCGCCAGGACGTCGGCATCGACCGCGTAGGAAAAGTCGATCCGGCCGCGGTCCCGGTAGAAGGCGTGCTCGGGGCCGACGGCGGCATAGTCCAGGCCGGCCGACACCGAGTGGGTGCCCTCGATCTGGCCATCGCTGTCCTGGAGGAGGAAGGTCTTGCAGCCCTGCAGGACGCCCAGGCGGCCTCCGGCAAAGCGCGCGGCGTGTTCCCCCCGCCGGATCCCGTGCCCGCCCGCCTCGACGCCCGTCAGCCGGACGCCGGGCTCCTCGAGGAAGTCAAAGAACAGTCCCATGGCGTTGCTGCCGCCGCCGACGCAGGCGATGAGCTCGTCGGGCAGCCGGCCCTCCCGGGCGAGGATCTGCGCCTTGGCCTCGCGCCCGATGACCCGGTGAAAATCGCGCACCATCATCGGATACGGGTGGGCCCCGTAGACCGTGCCCAGGATGTAGTGGGTCGAGCGCACGTTGGTCACCCAGTCGCGCATCGCCTCGTTGATCGCCTCCTTCAGCGTCCGCTGGCCGGCGTCGACCCCGCGGACCTCCGCACCCATCAGCCGCATCCGGAACACGTTCAGCGCCTGGCGCTCCATGTCCACCGCCCCCATGTAGACGACGCATTCCAGGCCGAACTTGGCGCAGACCGCCGCCGTGGCGACGCCGTGCTGGCCCGCGCCGGTCTCGGCGATGATGCGCTTCTTCCCCATCCGCCGGGCGAGCAGGGCCTGCCCGATCGCGTTGTTGATCTTGTGCGCGCCGGTATGGAGGAGGTCCTCCCGTTTGAGGTAAAGTTTCGCCCCCCCGAAGTGCCGGGTCAGCCGCTCGGCGAAGGTGAGCTCCGTCGGCCGCCCGGCGAACTCCTTCAGGTG
>Ga0265320_10001113_pt1 | contig 19838 bp, 19 predicted proteins | sample 4827metaG_FD_202087 | JGI IMG/M metagenome (GOLD analysis project Ga0265320, IMG submission 202087) | Rhizosphere microbial communities from Carex aquatilis grown in University of Washington, Seatle, WA, United States - 4-8-27 metaG | ecosystem: Host-associated > Plants > Roots > Rhizosphere >...
CTGGAATGGACGCTGCCCTCGCCGCCGCCCTTCCACCAGTTCAACGAGCTGCCGAAGATCACGTGAGAGCACAAGGCGCCATAGCTTTCCTCCCCCGTTTGCGGGGGAGGGGAACCGCGAAGCGGTGGAGGGGGGAGAAGCACCGGCTTGTCCTCGGAATCCCCCACTTCCGTCGCACCGCTACGCGGCGCGCCACCTTCCCCGTAAACGGGGAAGGAAAAGAGGTCGCGTAGATGGCTCTCACCACCACCTACACCGACACCCGCGCCGCGACGGTCGGCGACTATTTCGCGCTGCTGAAGCCGCGCGTGATGTCGCTTGTGATCTTCACCGGATTGGCCGGTCTGGTTGCGGCGCCCGGGCATATCGACCTGCCGACGGCGTTCGTGGCGCTGCTCTGCATCGCGGTGGCGGCGGGCGCGTCGGGCGCGCTGAACATGGCCTATGAGTCGGACATCGACGCGCTTATGTCTCGTACCGCCAATCGGCCCATTCCCGCCGGACGCATCGCGCGCGGCGAAGCGCTCGGCTTCGGCTGGACGCTCAGCGTCGCCGCCGTGGCGCTGATGGGTCTGTTCGTGAACTTCACGGCAGCGGCGCTGCTCGCGTTCACGGTCTTCATTTATGTCGGCGTCTACACGCTCTGGCTCAAGCGCCGCACGCCGCAGAACATCGTGATCGGCGGGCTCTCCGGCGCGCTGCCGCCGGCCATCGGCTGGGCCGCGGTCACCGGTTCGCTCTCGCTCGCGCCGCTGCTGCTCGTGGCGATCATCTTCCTGTGGACGCCGCCGCATTTCTGGGCGCTGGCGCTGTGGCGCTCGGGCGACTATGCCCGCGCCGGCGTGCCGATGATGCCGGTGGTGCGGGGCAAGGCTTCGACCCGCCGCCAGATCCTCGCCTACACCGCCGCGCTGATCCCGCTGGGCCTGTCGCCGGCCGCGATCGGCATCGCGGGCCCGCTCTATCTCGCCTGTGCCGGCGGCATCGGCGCCTGGTTTGCCGCCGAAGCGGTCTCGGTGTTCTTCGAGCGTGACGAAGCGAAAGAGCCGGCGGCGCACCGGCTGTTCCGCGTCTCGCTGATCTACATGTTCGCGCTGTTCGCGGCGTTGATCGCCGAGCACGCGCTGCATATCGCGCCGTTCGGGGCTTGGGCGTGATGGCGGTGGCGGCGATGGACGAAGGCAAGGCGCGTCGGCGCCGCAACATCGCGCTGGCGCTGGCGCTCGGCGCGCTGGTGGTACTGTTTTACATCATGACGATGGTGCGGGTTCACCCGTAGGAGAGGGCTTACGATCATGGCCAATACCGAGGTCAAGCACGACTATCATCTCGTCGATCCGAGCCCCTGGCCGATCGTCGGGTCGATCGCCGCCTTCACGATGCTGATCGGCGCCGTGTTCTGGATGAACAAGGACTACACCGGCTTCTGGGGCCTGCCGGTGAACGGTCAGCCTTACATCTTCGCGATCGGCGCGGTGCTGGTGCTGTTCACCATGGCCGGCTGGTGGCGCGACGTCGTCTCGGAGTCGGTGGTCAAGGGCGACCACACGCCGGTGGTGAAACTGCATCTGCGCTACGGCATGCTGCTGTTCATCGCCTCGGAAGTGATGTTCTTCGTCGCCTGGTTCTGGGCCTATTTCAATTCGGCGATCTTCTTCAACGACGTGTCGATCGGCTCCTGGCCGCCCTCGGGCATCGCCACGCTCGACCCCTGGCACTTCCCGCTGCTCAACACGCTTATTCTGCTGACCTCGGGCACGACGGTCACCTGGGCGCATCACGCCATCCAGCACGGCGACAAGAAGGGCGCGGTGCAGGGCCTGCTGCTCACCGTGATCCTCGGCGCCTCCTTCACCTGCGTACAGGCCTATGAGTACGCGCACGCGCCGTTCACCTTCGGCTTCAACCATCTGGCGCTGGCGCCGTTCACCGATCCGGCGCATGCCTCGCTGGCGGTGGGCGTCGGCAATTTCGACGCGATTTACGGCTCGACCTTCTTCATGGCGACCGGCTTCCACGGCTTCCACGTCATCATCGGCACCATCTTCCTGACCGTGTGCCTCGGCCGCGCCATCGCGGGCCAGTTCACGCCGACGCGCCATTTCGGCTTCGAGGCGGCGGCCTGGTACTGGCACTTCGTCGACGTGGTGTGGCTGTTCCTGTTCGTCTGCATCTATGTCTGGGGCGCCGGGCCGGTCACCGCCGGCTAATATGTCCGGCGGCAGCCCCGGCGTTTTCGGTGCAAGCCTGCTGGGGCGCTGTCCGCGTTGCGGCCAGGGCAGGCTGTTCGACGGCTATCTCTCCATCGCGCCGCGCTGCACCGTCTGCGATCAGGATTTCAAATCCTTCGACGTGGGCGACGGTGCCGCCGCGCTCGTCATCCTGATCGTCGGCGCCATCGTCTGCGGACTGGCGCTCTGGGTCGAGTTCACGTTCTCGCCGCCGCTCTGGGTTCACGCGCTGCTATGGGCGCCGCTGATCGCGCTGCTGACCTTCGCCTTCCTCCGCCTCGTGAAGTCCGCGCTGCTGGTGCTGCAGTACAGGCACAAGGCCGGCGAGGGCAGGATGGAAACGTGACGGCGTTTGCTCCGATAACCTCTCCCGCTTGCGGGAGAGGTCGGAAATGCGAAGCATTTCCGGGTGAGGGGATGGCTGTGGCGTTGCCCTCACCCGAACGTCGCTTCGCGCCATTCGACCTCTCCCGCAAGCGGGATAGGTAAACATGCGCTTTCGCCCGCTTCCCGGCATCACCCTCGCGGCCGCGATCCTGTTCGCGTTTCTTTGCGGGCTGGGCGTCTGGCAGCTTCAGCGTCTGCAATGGAAGCTTGCCCTGATCGATCGGGTGAACCGCAACCTGACCGCGCCGCCGGTCGACCTCGACGATATCCTGGCGCTGGGCAAGGACGCGGAATATCGCCGCGTGACGCTCCACGGCCGTTTCGACAACGCCAAGGAAACCTACATCTACGGCATCGGCCTTCAGGGCGCGCCGGTGTTCCATGTCGTGACGCCGCTCCGCACCGACGACGGCCGCGAGTTCCTGGTCGATCGCGGCGTGGTGCCGCGCGACCTGAAGGATCCCGCCACCAGGCCGGAGGGTATCGTGGCGGGTGAGACGGCCATCACCGGCGTGTGGCGCTGGGGCGAGGCGCCCGGTGCCTTCACCCCGCCGCCGGAGCCGGCGCGGCGCATCTGGTTCGTGCGCGACGTCGCCGCCATCGCCCGCGCCGACGGGCTCCATCTGGCAGCGCCCGCGCTGATCGAGGCGGACGCGACGCCCAATCCCGGCGGCTGGCCGAAGGGCGGCCAGACTGTCGTCACCTTCCGCAACGAGCATCTGCAATACGCGATCACCTGGTTCCTGATGGCGGCGGGTTTGCTCGGCGTCTATATCGCCTATCATGTGTCCAAAGGGCGGTTGAGCTTCGGAACGGGCAAGTGAGCGATCTGCATTACATCAGCACGCGCGGGCAGGCGCCGAGGGCGAGCTTCACCGACGTGTTGCTTACCGGCCTGGCGCCGGACGGCGGGCTTTACCTGCCCGAGACATGGCCGCAACCGACACCGGCCGAGGTCGACGGGCTCTGCCGCCGCGCCCATGGCGACTACATCGGCATCGCCACCGACATCATCGACCGGTTCACCGCGGGCGCCTTCACCAAGGCGGAGCTGCATGCCGACGTCGCCGCGGCCTATGCCGGCTTCGACGACCCGCGCATCGTGCCCATGCGCGCCCTGGCTCCCGGTCTGTATCTTCTTGAGCTCTTCCACGGCCCCACGCTCGCGTTCAAGGATTTGGCGCTGCAGGTTCTGGGGCGGCTGTTCAGCCGCGCGCTCGCCAAGCGCGGCGGCAAGGCGACGGTGGTCGTCGCGACCTCGGGCGACACCGGCTCGGCCGCAATCGCGGCGCTCGGCGGTCTGCCCAACATCCAGCTCTTCGTGCTCTATCCCGAGGGCCGCGTCAGCGAGGTGCAGCGGCTGCAGATGACGACGAGCGGCCACGCCAACGTCCACACCATCGCGCTCGAGGGCACCTTCGACGACGCGCAGAGCCTGGTGAAGGCGCTGTTCGCCGACACCGATTCCGCGCGCCGCGCCGGTCTGACGGCCGTCAACTCGATCAACTTCGCGCGCATCGCCGCGCAATGCGTCTACTATTTCGCCGCGCGCCAGATCGGCGGCCGCCCGATCTTCGTCGTCCCCACGGGAAATTTCGGCGACGTCTTCGCCGGCGAGGTCGCCGCGCGCATGGGACTGCCGATGGGCGAGCTCGTCGTCGCGACCAACGCCAACGACATCCTCGCGCGCACCTTGGCGAGCGGCGTCTATGAGCGCGGCGCGGTGCATGCCTCGCTCAGCCCCTCGATGGACATCCAGGTCGCGAGCAATTTCGAGCGCGCGCTGTTCGAAGCCTCGGGCCGCGACGCGGCCTGGGTGCGCGAGGCGATGGCGGCTTTCGCGCGCGATGGCCGTCTTGTGCTGCCGCCCGCGGTTCTCGCGGCGCTGCGCGCCCGCTACAGCGCCTATGCTTGCGACGACGCCGAGACGATCGAGACCATGGCGCGGGTGAAGCGCGACTTCGACACGGTGATCGATCCGCACACCGCGGTCGCCATGGCGGCGGCCCTCAAGCGCTGGCCGAACCCGGAGGAGGACCAGGACATCGTGGTTCTCTCGACCGCCCATCCCGCCAAATTCCCCGATGCGGTAAGTCAGGCGACCGGTGCCGCGCCGGAGGTTCCGGAGCGTCTCAAGGGGCTATTTTCAAGGGTCGAAAACGTCACGCGTCTGGCCAACAACAAGGACTTGGTGCGGGCCCATATCGAGGCTAAGCTCCGGTCCCATGTCCCCTGAAATCACCAAACTTTCCAACGGCTTGACCGTTATCACCGACACCATGCCCCAGCTCGAGAGCGCGATGCTGGGGGTCTGGGTCAACACCGGCGGCCGCAACGAAACCCGTCCCGTCATGGGCATCAGCCACATGCTGGAGCATATGGCGTTCAAGGGCACGACCACGCGCAGCGCGCGCGATCTGGCCGAAGAGATCGAGGCGGTCGGCGGCTATCTCAACGCCTATACGAGCCGCGAGCAGACCGCCTTCCACGCCCGCGTGCTCAAGGCCGATGTGCCGCTCGGCGTCGATCTTCTGGCCGACATCCTGATCAACCCGACCTTCGCGCAGGACGAGTTGGAGCGCGAGCGCCACGTCGTGCTGCAGGAGATCGGGCAGGCGGCCGACACGCCGGACGACATCATCTTCGATCACCTGCAGTCGGTGCTCTATCCCGATCAGCCGATGGGTTGGCCGATCCTGGGTCTCGTCGAGACGGTCAGCGGCTTCAGCCAGGATCATCTGCGCACCTATATGGGCGCGAACTATCGCGCGGGCGCCATGACCTTCGTCGCGTCCGGCGCGGTGGCGCATGACGCGATGGTGGCGCTGGTCTCCGAGAAGTTCGCGCAGCTGACGCCCGGTCCCGTATCCACGCCGCTGCCGGCGCGCTATGCCGGCGGCGACATCCGGTTCGAGCAGGATCTCGAACAGGCCCACATCGCCTATGCGCTGCCGGGCGTGTCGATCACCGATCCGGATTTCTATGTCTCGCAAGTCTATGTCACCGCGCTCGGCGGCGGCATGTCCTCGCGCCTGTTCCAGGAGGCGCGGGAGAAGCGCGGCTTGTGCTACGCGATCTCGGCCTTCGGCCAGTCGTCGAAGGATTCCGGCGTCATCGTCGTCTACACCGGCACGGGCGAGGCGGAAGCCGGGCAGATCTCCGCCTTGATCGCGGGCGAGATGGAGAATCTGGCGCTGGGCGCGACCGATGCGGAAGTCGCGCGCGCCAAGGCGCAGATGAAATCGAGCCTGCTCATGGGTCTGGAACGTCCGGGCCAGCGCGCGGAGCAGATCGCCGGCCAGATGTTCTCCCATGGTCGCGTTCTGACGATCGAGGAGCTGACGGCCCGGCTCGACGCCGTCGATGCCGCCGCGGTCCGCCGCTTCGGCGAGCGCGTGATGGCGGCGTCAAACCCAGCCATCGCGGCGGTCGGTCCGGTCGGCGAACTGGAATCGCACGATCGCTTCACGCGCCGCTTCGGACCCGGACGCACGCTCAAGGCGGCAGAATGAACGCGGGCCCCATGGCGTTCATGCGGGGCCTCACTTTTCCCGGCGGCCAGCAGCCTGTCATCAAGGCCGGCGCGGTCTATCTGCGCTATCCGCGCATGGCCGATTTTGCCGCCTGGGGGCGGCTGCGCGGCGAGAGCCGGGCCTTCCTCGAGCCCTGGGAGCCGGTTTGGGCCAGCGACGAGCTGACCAAGGGCGCCTTTCGCCGCCGCATCAAGCGCTACCAGAAGGAGGCGCGGCTCGATTCGGCCTATGCCTTCTTCGTCTTCCGTTACGAGGACGACGCGCTGATGGGCGGTTGCACGCTCTCGAATGTCCGGCGCGGCGTGACGCAGTGCTGCGCTCTGGGCTACTGGGTCGGCGAGCGCTTCGCGCGCCAGGGCTATATGTTCGACGCGGTCCGGGCGTTGGTGCCGTTCGTGTTCAACACGCTGGGCCTGCACCGGATCGAGGCCGCCTGCCTGCCGTCGAACCAGCCCTCGCGCAACCTTTTGTCCAAGGTGGGGTTTCGTCAGGAGGGCGTCGCGTTGCGTTATCTGCAAATCAACGGCGAATGGCGCGATCACGTCCTGTTTGCCCTGTTGGCCGACGAGGCGAAGCAGGCATGACGCTCGCGTATGTCATGGCCCGCGAATGCGGGCCACCCAGTTGAAACCCTGTGCCGATGTCGAGGGGTTGGGTCGAGCGTGGCGCCGCCGGAATCGAAATCTATGGCGCCTGGGTGGCCCGCATTCACGGGCCATGACAATAAGGTGGTGATGAAACGATTCGCCTTCATCGCGGCGCTGCTCGGCGCGCTGACAGCCTTCGCGGCGGCCGCGCCGGCCGCGCGTCCGTCGATCGACTTCGCATCGCCCGACGGCGCCATCGCGGTCACCGACGGATTGGCGCCGTATCATGCGCCGACCGCCAAGCCCCAGCCCGACGGATCGGGCTGGTATCTCGTCACGGCCACCAATTCCTCGATCCGCCCGGCGGCGCGCGTGCTGGTCGCGGCCCAGCCGCAGAGCGTCAGCTTTCGCATCCTTCCAAGGCCCACGCGACCGTCGATCCTCGCGGCGGCGAGTTCGGATTCGCTCGTGATCGTCGATCATATGAGCGCCTATGGCCGGCGCGCCTTTCGCGTCATCGTGCCGCCCGCGACCACGGTCGCCATCGCGGTGCAGATCGCCAATGCCGCCGATCCGCCGTCGATCCTGGCGTGGACCGAGCCGGCGCTCGCCGCTCACAATCGTCAGCTCGCGATCTTCACCACTGCGGTCTGGGCGCTGATCGCGGCAGCGGCGCTCTTGGCGGCGGGCCTTGCGATCACGCTCGGCCACGCGCCGGCACGCTGGGCGGCCATCACCTTGCTGCTGCTTCTTTTCGAACGGCTGTCCGAGACCGGGTTGTTCGACGCCAGCCTGGCGACGGCGGTCGGCGGACCCTACGGGCTGACGGCCATGTTCGCGGGCCTTTCGCTTGCCGCGGGTGCGATGCTCGCGGACGCCATCGTGCCGGTCGTCGATATGTGGCCCCGCGAGTTGCGCCGCTTGCGCTTCGGCCTGATCGGCATCTGCATCGTTTCCGTCCTGGCGTTTCTCGGCATCCCGGCCGCGGCGGTCCTGACCGACACGATCGTCGTTCTGGGAATGCCGGCTCTCGCCGCCTATCTCGTCTATCGCGGCCGCGACGGTGCGCAGGCCGCCCGCGTCGCCGCGCCCAGCGCTCTGGTCTTTACCCTGGTGGTGTTCGCCTCCGTCATCGCCACCGTGAACAACAGCGGCGAGTCGCTCGCGACGTCCGCGGCCGGCGGGTTCGCGGCCGCCGGCGCTTTGCTGCTCGCCCTGGCGGTCGCGGCGGGGGAGGGCATCGCGGTGCTGCCGTTCCAGTCGGTCGCGGTTCATCCGCAGATCGATCCCGCGCCGGATCGCGCACCGCCCGAGATGCCGTCCGGCGGCGGCTTCACCAGCACCGCGGTGCAGGCGATCGGCGCCTCGCACCAAGGCGTCTTCGATCTCGATTTCGAATCCGAAATCGTCAGACTCAGCCGCGAAGCCGCCCTGCTGCTGGGTCTGCCGCCGTCCGCCAACCGCATCGGCCATGGCGAATGGCTGGAGCGCGTGCATCCCGACGACCGCGACGTCTACGCCCAGGCGCTCGACGATTATCGGAGCCATCCCGGCATCGCCTTCCGCATCGAATTTCGCGTGCGCAGCGAGAGCGGGCGCTATGCCTGGCTGGAGCTGCGCGCCACGATGCAGGGCGATCGCGCCCCGTCCAGCCGCTGTCTCGGCCTGATGGCCGACGTGACGATGCGCAAGGAAACCGAGTCCGAGCTGCTTCAGCGCACCTTGCGCGATCCGCTCACCGGCCTCGGCAACCGCGTTTCGCTGATGGAGGAGCTGGAACAGCTCGGCACAGGCCTGGCCGCCGCGACCTTCGTCCTGCTCGACGTCGACCGCTTCAAGTCCATTCACGCCAGTCTGGGCGACACGGGCGGCGACCAATTGCTGGTGCAGGTGTCCGAACGGCTCGCCAAGCGCTTCCACGGCGTGGCGGAGGTGTTCCGCGTCGGCGGCGACTCCTTCGCGCTGCTGTTCAAAACGCCGGTCGGCGATCTGACCGCCGTCGGCAACGAGGTCTTGGAGAGCTGCGCCGCGCCTTACGCCCAGGACGAGCGCAACGTCTTCGCGCCCGCCAGCATCGCGGTCGCGGCCGGCCACGACGCGCGCGATCCTTTGGACATGATCAAGAACGCCGAGCTTGCAATGCTGCAGGCCAAGCGGGCGGGCGGGACGTGCGTGCGGGTCTATTCGCGCGAACTTGAAATGCTGGCGCCGGGCGATGCGGTGGCGCTCGAGACCGATCTGCGCCGCGCCATCGAGGACCGCCAGCTCGACGTGTTCTATCAGCCCATCGTGCGTCTCGACGACAACACGGTCGCGGGCTTCGAGGCGTTGCTGCGCTGGAACCATCCCACCAAGGGGCTGATCTCGCCGTCGGATTTCATCGCCCATTCGGAGGAGACCGGCACGATCGTCGCGCTGGGGCGCTTCGCGCTGGAGCGTGCCGCGCACGAGATGGCGCAATGGCAGCGCTTCTTCCCGCTCGACCCGCCGCTCTTCGTGAGCGTCAACGTCTCGCGACGCCAATTGCGCGACGAGGATTTTCTCGTCTTTCTCGGCGGCCTGTTGAACAAGGAGGGCGTGGCGCCCGGAACGCTCAAGCTCGAAGTCACCGAAAGCACGATCGCCGCCAACCAAGACGTGCGTGCCGCCCTGGAACGCTGCCGTTCCTTGGGCGCCGGCCTCTCCATCGACGATTTCGGCACGGGCGTTTCGAGCCTCAGCCAGCTCAAGACGCTGCCCTTCGACACGATCAAGGTCGATCAGAGCTTCCTCGCGCGCCACGCCAATGCCGACACCGAGGCCGACGGCGAGACCATCCTGCGTTCCATCATCTCGCTCGCCCACGATCTCAAACGCAGCGTGGTGGTCGAGGGCGTCGAGAATGCGGGCGATGCCGACTGGCTGCGGCAACTCGGTTGCGAATTCGGACAGGGATTCCATTTCGCGCGCCCGCTGCAGTCGGCGAAGGCGCTCGAATACATCGCGCTGCACTTCGACAGCCGCGCCTCAGGCGCGCCCGGCCTCCGCGGACAGGCCTGAAAGACCCGCGCCCAGCTTCTCGAAGGCCAGCCGCCATTTCTCCTCCGCCGGTGCACGGAACACCAGCGCGGGATCGGCGTCGCAATGGATCCACCCGTTCGACGCGATCTCTCCCTCGATCTGGCCCGGGCCCCAGCCGGCATAGCCGAGCGCCAGCAGCCATTGCGACGGCCCGCGGCCGTCCGCGATGGCCCGCAGCATGTCGACGGTCGGCGTCAGGGAGATTTCCGGCGTCACCGCCAGGGTCGAGCCGCGGGCGCTGCCGTCATTGTCGTGCAGGACATAGCCCCGGTCGGTCTCGACCGGACCGCCGAACAGCACCGGCCGGTTTGAGGTCTTGGGCGTCACCTCGATATCCATGCGGATCATAAGGTCGCGAAAGCCGAGCTGATCGATCGGCTTGTTGATGATCAGGCCCATCGCGCCGGTGTCGGAATGGGCGATCATGAAAATGACGCTGCGCTCGAACCGGTCGTCCGGCATGCCCGGCATCGCAATCAAGAGCTTGCCGTGCAGAAAGCCCTGTGCGTCCTGGGGGTGTTGCGGTTCGCGCGATCCCATGGCCTGAAGGCTACAGGCTTCCGGAAGGCTTTGCGACCGGGTGGCGGCTGAGCTAAAACGCTGCACCGCCCCCACCGTTCAGGAGAATTTCATGACCATTCACGTCGGCGACAAGGTTCCTTCCGCAACCCTGATGGAGATGCAGGACGGCGGGCCCAAGCCGGTCAAGACCGACGATCTGTTCGCCGGCAAGAAGGTGGTGGTGTTCGCGCTGCCCGGCGCCTTCACGCCGACCTGCTCGGCCAAGCACGTGCCGGGCTACGTCCAGAACTTCGACGCGCTGAAGGCCAAGGGCATCGACGACATCGTCTGCGTCAGCGTCAATGACGCTTTCGTGATGGGCGCCTGGGGTAAGGATCAGCACGCCGGCGGCAAGGTCCGCATGCTGGCCGACGGCAATGGCGACTTTACCCGCGCCGTGGGGCTGGAATTCGACGGCTCGCGCTTCGGCATGGGCAAGCGCAGCCAGCGCTACGCGATGATCGTCGACAATGGCGTGGTCAAGGAACTGAACGTCGAAGAGCCCGGCGCCTTCTCCGTCTCCAGCGCCGAGCACGTGCTGGGACAGCTGTGACGAATTTCCTCTCCCGCTTCGCGGGAGAGGACGCAAAATCCTGCACTTGGCGGAGCGCGTAGCGAAGCCAAGTGCTTGGATTTTGCTGGTGAGGGGAACATGACTCGGCGCGCCCTCACCCGATTGTCGCTTCGCGCCAATCGACCTCTCCCGTGAAGCGGGAGAGATAATTCTACGGTATCGCGCTTCTCGCCAGCTTGTCCGCCCGCTCGTTCTCCGGGTGGCCGTCATGGCCCTTGACCCAGCGCCATTCGATGTCGTGGCGCGCCAGTTCGACGTCGAGCAGCCGCCACAGATCGTCGTTCTTGACCGGCTTCTTATCGGCGGTCTTCCAGCCGTTCTTCTTCCAATTGGCTAGCCACTTGGTCGCGCCGTCGAGCACATAGCGCGAGTCCGTATAAAGCGTGACCGTCGAAGGCACTTTGAGCGCCGCCAGCCCCTCGATCGCCGCCAGCATTTCCATCCGATTGTTGGTCGTGGCGCGATCGCCGCCGGTCAATTCCTTCTCCGTGCCGTTCGCGGCGCGCAGAATCGCGGCCCAGCCGCCCGGCCCGGGATTCCCCGAACAGGCGCCGTCGGTGAAGATCGACACGCGCGGCGTGCTCACAAGCCGTACTCCGCCGCCGACTTCACCTTGCGGTGAAAGCGCAGCCGGCGCGAGAAATCGCGCGGGTCCTTCGGGCGGACCAGCGCATTGGGGTCGTGGTTGATCCGGTCGTAGAGCCGCGTCAGAAGAAAACGCAGCGCCGCGCCGGCGCAGAGCACCGGCAGGGCCTCGAGCTCGGCCGGCGTCAGGGCGCGCACTTTGGCGTAGGCGGCGCCGAGCGCGCGGCTCTTGGTGATATTGTAGCTGCCGTCGGTCTCGAAGCACCAGGCATTCAGCATCACCGCCAGGTCATAGGCGAACGCGTCGTTGCAGGCGAAATAGAAGTCGATCAGCCCCGACACGCTGGCATTCATGAACAGCACGTTGTCGGGAAAGAGGTCGGCGTGAATCACGCCGCTCGGCAAATCAGACGGCCAGGCCGTCACGATGTCGCGATGGCTTTGCGCGATCAGATCGCGCAAGCCCCCTTCGATACCGTCCGCGCCGTCTGCTGTCTTTTCCACCAACTCGCGCCAACCCGAGGGGCCCAGCGCGTTGGGCCGCGTCAACGCGAAACCGGCACCGGCCGCGTGCAGCTTGGCCAGCGCCTCGCCGGCCGCGGCGCAGTGCGCGACGTCCGGTCGGCGCAACGACAGGCCGTTCAGGAAGCTCACCAGCGCCGCCGGGCGCCCGTTCAAGACGCTCCATTGGGTGCCGTCCTTGCGCCGAATCGGCTGCGGGCAGGCGATGCCGCGGGCGGCCAGATGCTCCATCAGGCCCAGGAAGAAGGGCAGGTCCTGCTCCCGGACCCGCTTCTCGTAGAGCGTGAGGAAATAGCCGCCGCGGTCGGTCTGCAGATAGAAATTGGAGTTCTCGACGCCTTCGGCGATGCCCTTGAAGCTCAGCGGCTGGCCCACGTCGTAATGCGTCAGCAGCGCCTCCAGCTCCTCGAAGGAAACGTCGGTATAGACCGCCATTTGGCCCGTGCTTCCCTCAAGGCGCTCGCTTGGCTATTGTCCGGCGCGTTCGTGAACGGACGGTCCGGATATTTTGCAGAAGTCGGCCGGGTCCGGCGAAAAGTCAAGCGAAGGGCGTATCGATGTCGCAGCCGGTAGTGGCGCAGAAATCTCCGTACGCGGCCGAGGTCGTGGCCGGCCGATCCTATTGGTGGTGCGCCTGCGGTCAGTCGCGGCGGCAGCCCTTCTGCGACGGCAGCCACAAGGACACCGCCTTCACGCCGGTCGAGTACACGGCCGACGCCGACAAGACCGTCTGGTTCTGCGGCTGCAAGCACACCCATGCCGCGCCCTTGTGCGACGGCTCGCACAACACGCTTTGAGTGCCACCATGATCGCGATTTTCCGTGCCGCCACGCTGGCTTTCGCGTCGGTCCTTCTTCTGTCCGGGTGCTCGACCAAGCTGGAAAAAGCCGTGTGCCCGAATTCCAACGTGCTCGGCAACACGTCGGAAGTGACGGTGTTCAAGAAAGGCATGGAAGGCGATCCGGCCGGCGAGCTCTTCACGGTCGACATCACGGGCGTCAAGGCCACCTGCAGCGTCGACATCGACGCCGGCACCACGGACTCCGAGGTCGAGATCAGCTTCCGCGCCACCCGTGCGCCGAGCGGCGAGGCCGGCAGCTACACGGTTCCGTACTACGTGGCGTCACTGCTGGACGGCACGAATGTGCTGCAAAAGCAGATCCTCGCCACCGCCTTCTCCTTCCAGCCCGGTGACGTCACGACGACGTTCACAGTCGAAGTGCCGTCCACCGTGATCCGGCTGGAGAACGGCAAGAAGCCCTATCAGTACAGCCTGCTCGTCGGCCTGCAGATGACGCGCGAGCAACTCGACTATTCCAAATCGCGTGGGCGATACGCGCTATGACCGCGCTCCTCGCCGAGTTGAGCGCGATCGCGGGTGCCGCGTTCGCGGCCGAAAACCTGTCGGAATCGTTCGGCCAGGTGCAACGGTCTGACCGTCCCGACCTCGCGCAGTTTCAGTGCAACGGCGCGCTCGCCGCGGCGAAGCATGTCCTCCGGTCCGCCGAAAGCGGAGCCGGGGGAGCCGCCAGGGCCAATCCGCGCGCCATCGCCGAGAAGATCGCCGCGCGGCTGAAGGCCGATCCGCTCCTCGCCAAAGTCGAGATCGCCGGTCCAGGCTTCATCAATTTCGACGTGACCGACGATGCGCTCGCGGCGCGTGGCCAGGTTCTCGCCCACGACGCGAAAGGCGGCGCGCCCGATACCGGCGCCGGCAAATCCCTGGTGATCGATTTCGGGGGTGCCAACATCGCCAAGCCGATGCATGTCGGCCATCTGCGCTCTGCGATTCTCGGCGACTGCCTGCAGCGCCTGTTCCGCGCCAATGGCTGGACGGTTACCAGCGACATCCATTTGGGCGATTGGGGCCTGCAGATGGGGCAGTTGATTTCCGAGATCGGCCATCGCGGCATCGCGCCGATCTATTTCGACGCCAATTTCACCGGTCCCTATCCCGCGCAAGCGCCGGTCACGATGGACGATCTGGAAGAGATCTATCCGGCGGCGTCCGCGGCCTGCAAAGCCGATGCGGCGCGGCTCACCGACGCGCGGCAGGCCACCGCCGAGCTGCAAGCCGGCCGACCGGGTTATCGCGCCCTGTGGAAGCATTTCTTCGACGTTTCCAAGGTCGGTCTCGACCGCGAATATGGCAGCCTGGGCGTGCATTTCGACCTGTGGAAGGGCGAGGCGAGCGTCGATCCCCTTGTTGCGCCGATGATCGCCGATTTGAAGGCGCGCGGCATCGCGGCCGAGAGCGAGGGCGCCCTGGTCGTGCCGATCGCCCGCGACGACGACAAGAAAGAGATGCCGCCGCTGATCCTGGTGAAGCAGGACGGCGCGGTGCTCTACGGCACCACGGACCTCGCGACCGTCATCGACCGCGTCGCCGAGCAGAACCCCGATCTCATCCTCTACGTGGTCGATCAACGCCAGCATCTGCATTTCGAGCAGGTGTTCCGCGCCGCGCGGAAGGCCGGCATCGCGGGCAACGCCGTTCTCGAGCACGCCGGCTTCGGCACCATGAACGGCACCGACGGCAAGCCGTTCAAGACCCGCGCCGGCGGCGTGATGAAGCTGTTCGATCTCATCGCCATGGTCACCGCCGAGGCCGAAAAGCGCCTGGCGGAACAGGGCATGGGCGCCGACTTTTCGGCGGAGGAACGGGCCGACATCGCCAAGAAGGTCGGCATCGCCACGCTGAAATTCGCCGATCTGTCGAACTATCGGCTGACCGACTACGTCTTCGATCTCGAGCGTTTCTCGAAATTCGAGGGCAAGACCGGGCCCTATGTGCAATATGCCGCAGTCCGCATCCAATCGATCCTGCGCCGCGCCGTCGACCAGGGGTTCACGACCGCCGATCCGGTGATCCGTTCGAACGAAGAGCGCCAGTTGCTGCTGCAGCTTCTCGCCTTGCCCGATGCGATGGCGGCGGCGGAAAGGGGCCGCGCGCCCAACATCCTGTGCGACTTCGCGTTCACGCTGGCGCAGCTCTACAGCCGCTTCTATGCCGAGCATCACATCCTGTCCGAATCGGACGTCGCGCTCCGCGCCGCGCGGCTGGGTCTGTGCCGGTTGACCTTGGACATATTGATAAAGGTTTTGGCGCTTTTGGGCATTGAAGTGCCGCAGCGGATGTGAACCCACAGTATTTTTTGCGCGTTTCGTTGACTTGCAGTTCGCTCTTTCTATGATGATCCCAACGCAGCCGTCCGCCTTGGGGCGCGCGTCTGTGGCCATCCAATCGATCCCTCGCGGGAGACGTTTGACTTCGTGGAAGGCCGACCCGTCGGCCGGAGCCGAAGGCGAAGGCCGAAGGAGCAACCGCCCCGGAAACTCTCAGGCAAAAGGACCGCGACAGGTGATGAACTTCTGGAAAGCAGGGCGCCCGTTTTCGGCGTCCTCACCGAAGGGGTAATCCGTCGACGCTCCGTGTGGGGGCCGCGCGGGGAAATCTCTCAGGTCCCAATGACAGAGGGGCGCGAGTTTCGCGAGATGCGGGCGCGCCGGCTAAACCTCTGTATACGGACTGTCAGTGACCGATATCGATCAGATCCTGAAGCGCACGCCGCTCCACGCGCTGCATGTGGAGTTGGGCGCGCGCATGGTGCCGTTCGCCGGCTACGAGATGCCGGTGCAATACTCGCCGGGCGTGCTCAAGGAACATCTGCACACGCGCGAGAAGGCCGGGCTGTTCGACGTTTCGCATATGGGCCAGGCGTTTCTTTCCGGCGCCGATCCGGCGCGCGCCCTGGAGCGGCTGACGCCGGCCGATGCGGTCGGATTGCGGCCAGGGCGCCAACGCTACGGCCTGCTGCTCAACGACCATGGCACGATCAAGGACGACTTCATGTTCTCGCGCCTCGTCGGCGAGGACGCGCTCTATATCGTCGTCAATGCCGGCACGAAAGACGGCGATTTTGCCTACATCGCCGATGCGCTGACCGGCGTCGCGACGATCGAGCCGCGCCCCGATCGCGCGCTGCTTGCGCTCCAAGGTCCCGCCGCGGCCGCCGCTCTGGAGCGTCATGCGCCCGGCATGGATCGGCTGGGCTTCATGCAGGTCACGCGCGCGACGGTCGCCGGCGCGCCGGCCATCGTCAGCCGCTCCGGCTACACCGGCGAGGACGGTTTCGAGATTTCGCTTGCCGCCGACGATGCCGAGCGTGTTGCCAAGGCGTTGCTCGCCGAACCCGACGTTCTGCCCATCGGCCTGGGCGCGCGCGACAGCCTGCGGCTCGAGGCCGGTCTATGCCTCTACGGTCACGACATCGACGAGACCACCGATCCGGTCGAGGCGAACCTGGTTTGGTCCATCGCCAAACGTCGCAAGATCGACAAGGACTTTCCAGCCGCCGAAGCGATCATGGATCGCGTCTTCCATGGCGCGGCGCGCAAGCGCGTCGGTCTTCGCCCCGAGGGCCGTGCGCCGGCCCGCGAGGGCGCAGAGATCGCCGACAAGTCGGGCCGCATTGTCGGACGCGTCACCAGCGGCGGCTTCGGCCCGACGCTGAACGCCCCGATCGCCATGGGCACTGTCGCGACGAAATTCGCCGGCGACGGCACCGAACTCGACCTCATCGTGCGCGGCAAACCGTTGCCTGCGCGCATCGTGCCGCTGCCTTTTGTTCCTCATCGCTACCGGAGAGCCCAATGAGTGAAGTGCGTTACACCGATCAGCACGAATGGGTCCGCCTCGACGGCGACGAAGCGACGGTCGGCATCACCAAATTCGCCGCCGAGAAGCTCGGCGACGTCGTGTTCGTCGAATTGCCGGAGGCCGGCCGCAAAATCGCTCATGGCGGCGAAGCGGCGGTGGTGGAAAGCGTGAAGGCGGCGAGCGACGTCTTCGCCCCGCTCGGCGGCGAGGTCACGGCCAGCAACGACGCGCTGGCGCAGGAGCCCGCCAAAGTGAACGAGGATCCCGAAGGCGCGGCCTGGTTCTTCAAGCTCAGGCTCGACGACAGGAACGCCTTCGCCAAGTTGATGACGGCGGAGCAATACGCGGACTTCGTGAAGGGACAGTAGGTGGAGTTGTCATGGCCCGCGAATGCGGGCCACCCAGTTGGTGCGCGCACATCGATTGGAATGGATCTCGGATCATCTATCGACACCAGCGCAGGTGTCACCTGGGTGGCCCGCATTCGCGGGCCATGACAAGTGTGGGAGTGAGAGCGTGAGATATCATCCTCTAACGAGTTCCGACCGCTCGGCGATGCTCGCGAAAATCGGCGCGCCTTCCATCGACACGCTGTTCAAGGACGTGCCGCAAGCGGCCGTCGTGCCGCTCTCGGTCTTCGATCTGCCGGATGGTCAGGGCGAGATCGAGGTCGAGCGCAAGCTCGGCCGCATGGCTGCCAAGAACACCGCCGCTGGGGCCGGGCCCTTCTTCCTCGGTGCGGGGGCCTACAAGCATCACATCCCGGCCGCGGTGGATCATCTGATCCAGCGCTCGGAATTCCTCACCGCCTACACGCCCTATCAGCCCGAGATCGCGCAGGGCACGTTGCAGACCCTGTTCGAATTCCAGACGCAGGTGGCGCTGCTCACCGGCATGGAGGTGGCCAACGCATCGCTCTATGACGGCTCGACCGCCACCGCGGAAGCCGTGCTGATGGCGGCGCGCATCACGCGGCGCTCCAAGGCGATCCTCTCCGGCGGCCTGCATCCGCACTATGCCGAGACGGTGGAAACCGTCGCCATGCTGTCGGGCAAGGTGGTGCGCGCGCCGGTGACGCCGGGCCGTGCGGAGGATATCGCCGCGCTGATCGACTCCGACACGGCCTGTGTCGTCGTGCAGAGCCCCGACGTCTTCGGCCTGATCCGCGACCTCAAGCCCATCGCCGCCGCCGCTCATGCCAAGGGCGCGCTGCTGATCGCCGTGGTGACGGAGATCGTATCGCTCGGCCTGCTCGAAGCGCCCGGCTTCCAGGATGCCGATATCGTCGCCTGCGAGGGCCAGTCGCTCGGCAACGGCCTGAGCTTCGGCGGCCCTTATGTCGGCCTTTTCGCGACGCGCGAGAAATTCCTGCGCCAGATGCCCGGCCGCCTTGCCGGCGAGACGGTCGATGCGAGCGGCAAGCGCGGCTATGTGCTGACGCTCTCCACCCGCGAACAGCACATCCGCCGCGAAAAGGCGACCAGCAACATCTGCACCAATTCCGGCCTGTGCTGCCTCGCCTTCACGATCCATCTGTCGCTGCTGGGCGAGGAGGGATTCGCGCGCCTGGCGCGGCTCAATCATGCCAAGGCGAGCGCACTGGCCGACAGGCTGGCGCGCATCCCCGGCGTCGATCTCGTCACCCGGTTCTTCTTCAACGAGTTCACGCTGCGACTGTCGAAGCCTGCGAGCGAGGTCGTCGATGCGTTGGCCGCCCGCGATATTCTCGCCGGTGTACCGGCGTCACGTCTGCTGCCGCACGATCCGTCGCTGCGCGATCTTCTGATCGTCGCCGCCACCGAGACCACCACCGATGAAGACTGCGACGCCCTGGCCAGGGCGCTGAACGAGGTTCTTTCATGACGATGAACACCCAGGGCCGCCCCACTGCGCCAGGCACCATCGAAGCCAACGAATTGCCCACGATCTCCGGCGACCGCGGTCTCGACCATGAAGAGCCCCTGATTTTCGAACTCGGCCGTGACGGCATGACCGGGGTCGATCTGTCCGACGTGCAACGCTCCGATACGCGCCTCGGCGGTATGAGACGCCGCGCGGCCATTGGACTTCCCGGTCTCTCCGAACCCGAAGTGATCCGGCATTACGTCCGGCTCAGCCGCCAGAACTATGCCATCGACGCCGGTCTCTATCCGCTCGGCTCCTGCACCATGAAGCACAATCCGCGCCTCAACGAGAAGATGGCGCGGCTCCCGGGATTCGGCGATCTGCATCCGCTCAGTCCGCGGTCGGCGACGCAGGGCGCGCTGGCGCTGATCGCGGAGCTCATGACCTGGCTCACCACGCTCACCGGCATGGCGGCGGTGGCGATGAGCCCGAAGGCCGGCGCCCATGGCGAGCTCTGCGGCTTGCTGGCGATTCGCGCCGCCATCGCCGCGCGCGGCGAGACGCGCAAGCGAATCCTGGTCCCGCAATCGGCGCACGGCACCAATCCCGCCACCGCCGCCTTCGCCGGCTTCACCATCGACGAGGTGGGCGGAACGGCCGACGGCCGCGTCGACATGGTGGAGCTGGAAGGAAAGCTCGGCCCCGACGTCGCCGCGATCATGCTCACCAATCCGAACACCTGCGGCCTCTTTGAGCGCGACATCCGCCACATGGCCGACGCGACGCATCGCGCGGGCGCCTATTTCTATTGCGACGGCGCGAATTTCAACGCCATCGCGGGGCGCGTGCGGCCGGGCGATCTCGGCATCGATGCGATGCACATCAACCTGCACAAGACCTTCTCGACGCCGCATGGCGGCGGCGGGCCGGGGGCGGGGCCGGTGGTGCTTTCGGCCGCGCTGGCGCCCTTCGCGCCGCTGCCGCTTCTGGTGTCGGACGCCAACGGCTTGCGTCTCATTGAAGACCGCGACGAACTCCCCGCGGGCGCGCAGCCCTTCGGCCGCCTCAGCGCCTTCCACGGTCAGATGGGCATGTTCGTGCGTGCGCTGGCTTACATGCTGAGCCATGGCCGCGACGGCGTGCGTCAGGCGAGCGAGGACGCGGTGCTGTCGGCGAATTACATCCTCGCCAGCCTGAAAGACGTCATGAGCGCGCCGTTCGGCGACGGACCCTGCATGCACGAGGCGCTGTTCGACGACCGCTTCCTCGACGGCACCGGCGTCACCACGCTCG
>Ga0265320_10001116_pt1 | contig 19808 bp, 15 predicted proteins | sample 4827metaG_FD_202087 | JGI IMG/M metagenome (GOLD analysis project Ga0265320, IMG submission 202087) | Rhizosphere microbial communities from Carex aquatilis grown in University of Washington, Seatle, WA, United States - 4-8-27 metaG | ecosystem: Host-associated > Plants > Roots > Rhizosphere >...
CTCGGAGGTAGTGAGATGACTAGGTTCGGGCATTTTTTACGGGTTCTAGGAGCACTGGAGCGGGGTGTGGGTTCCACGACGACCGTTGCCCGCAGGCCTCTTCGGCCCCATGCTTTGTCCATGAGCGCGTACGCCGGCCCGTCCAGATTCTTCGCGTGCGCTCTCGCTGCTGCCCTGAGCGTGACCGCGGGAATGGCGCATGCCGATTCCACGGCGCCCGCGTACGGCGTCGAGACGGGCGCTGCGCCGGCCAACTCGGTGCCGCTGAATGCGTCGGCCACCGCAGGCGGTTCTGCCGCGGCTCAGGCGTCGGTCGCAACGGCGCCGCCGAGTGCACCCGCACCCGCGGCACCTCCCGCACCCGGCGTGTCTCCACAAGGTCCAACCGCGCCTCCCGTGGCGGGTACGCCGCAGGTCGTCCAGAGCGCGCCCGTCGGCGCAACCGACATGTCCGACGACGATCCGCGCGCGCTCGAGCAATTCAAGCCGCAGCTCGATCAGTACGGCTCGTGGGGACAAGACCCGAAGTACGGGCAAGTCTGGGTTCCGTCGCGCTCGGTCGTCGGGGACGACTTCGCTCCGTACGTGTCGTCGGGACACTGGGCGATGGACACCGAGGACAACTGGGTCTGGGTGAGCGACTACCCGTTCGGCGACGTGGTCTTCCACTACGGGCGCTGGGTCTGGACGTCGTTCGGCTGGTCGTGGATCCCCGGCGCACAATACGCTCCGGCATGGGTCGACTGGCGCGTCCCCACCGCTGACTACGGCTACGTCGGCTGGGCGCCGATGCCGCCGGACTACTACTGGTGGGGCGGCGCCGCGGTCGGGCTCTGGTGGGCGCCGACGTATTATTGGGCCTTCTGCCCGAGTCGCTACGTGTTTGCGAGATATCCCGGACTCTACGTCGTGCACAACCCGGCGTACGTTCGGACCATCGCCGGCTACACGCGGCGCTACACGCCGGCAACGGGGCGCGTCGCCGGACCGACGTTGCAAACGGCACGCGTGCCTCGCGGGGCCGGGCCGGCGAGTCGTGTCGCGACGAACGCCCACTTCAGCGGATTCGAGAGCACGGCTCGGTCGTTCAATCGAACGACCGCCTATTCGAGCGCGCGTGTCGGCGGCTCGGTGGCCTACCGCGGTTATGGAACCCCGGCGCGCGCATACGCCGGCCCGGCGCGCACGTACGGCTCGTCATTCTCCGTACGGCCGTATTCGACGCCACACACGTACTACCCAGCTTCGACAACGCTCGGCCGTTCGTACACGCCTTCGGCGTACGCGCCGCGTTCGTACGCGCCCGGGTACAGCCCCGCGCGTTCCTACTCGTCGCCCTACTCGGGGTCGCGGGTGTACGCTCCCGCGTCGCATGTTTATTCGCCCTCTTCTTTCCGCTCCGGGCCTTCGTATCAACCGTCGTACAGCGCTCCGCACTATTCGGGCGGAGGCGGCGGAGGCTTCCACTACTCGGGCGGGGGCGGCGCGCACTTTGGTGGAGGCGGCGGCGGAGCCCACTTCGGTGGGGGTGGCGGCGGGCACGGCGGCGGTCACCGCTGAGCGCCTCATGCGTGCGGCTCTCGTCGGCGGCGCCTTACTTCTCGCGGGGTGCAGCAGCGACGACACCGGCTACGTTCCGATCGGCGGCTCGGCCCCGAACAACGTGATCACCGAGAGCATCGACACGGGCGCCGCGCTCGACGTCGATCCCGGCAAAGGCGTGGGGCTCTTCGTCGAGTACGTCGCGGGCGGCACCTGGCACATCTACGCGACGTGCGACACCGTCACGAGTGGGTACGACTGCAGCTGGGACCTCGTCGCGAGCGTCGACCCCACGACGCGCCTCAAGGTCGCCGATCAGATGACCGAGTTCGACGCGACGAACGACAAGGTGCTCACCGTCGACAAGGGTTCGATTCGGATCATCTTCGGCGACAACTCCACGAAGATCGACGGGGTGAAGCTCGCGGGTCCGGCGGGCGCGCCGCTCACCCTCGACTGGTATTGGGACGACGACCGCGACCCGTCGCTCGTGAGCTTCGTTCAAGGCGGTGCGGCCATCCCAGGTGCCGCATCGGATCCCGCGGTGTTCGAGCCCACGACGCCGTAACGCAAACGCGCCAACGCCGTAGCGCAACGCCATCCTCCGTTGCGCTGTGAACGGAATTGATTCCGTCGTCGATCGACGACGCGCGTCGTCGCGGTGAGAGCGTGCGCCGAAATGCTCGAAGTCGCGGGTTGCGACTTGGGAAACGGATTACTAAGGTCGCGGCCCCTCGAAGGCCGCGCCCCAGGAGTCTCCATTGGCGAACGAGCTGTTACTCGCTCTCTACATCTTCGTACTGGCAGGGTTTCTCGGCCACCACGTCATCAGCAAGGTGCCGCCGCTGCTTCACACGCCGCTCATGGCCGGCACCAACGCGATCGCCGGAATTTCACTGGTCGGATCGCTGGTCGCTGCCGGCGGTGACTTCTCCAACGCGAGCACGATCCTCGGGTTCATCGCGGTGGTTTGCGCCGCGATCAACGCCGTCGGTGGCTTCTTGATCACCGACCGCATGCTCCGCATGTTCCGCAAGAAGGGGGAGCGTCGCTCGTGAACTCCCTCATCAACGCCTCGTATCTCGTCGCGTCGGTTTGCTTCATCCTGACGCTCCAGTTTCTGTCGTCGCCGAAGCACGCGCGTCAGGGGCTCCTCATCGGCGCGTTCGGGATGACCGTCGCGGTCGTCGCGACGCTCTTCAAGCCGGAGATCGTCACTTACAAGTGGATCATCCCGAGCTTCCTCGTCGGTTCGCTCATCGGCACCGCCATGTCGGCCTGGATCCCGATGACGAAGATGCCGGAACGGATCGCGCTATCGCATTCGTTCGGCGGTCTCGCCGCGTCGCTGGTCGGCATCTCCGAATACATCCGACACGATCCGATGGAAATGTCGCGCGTGACGGTCGCGGCGCTCGGCTTCGAGACGTTCTTCGGCTTCCTCACGTTCACCGGAAGCATGATGGCGTTCGGGAAACTCCAGGGTTTCATCACCGGCGCGCCCATCACGTTCAAGGGATTGAACGCCATCAACATCGCGGCCTTCCTCGGCTCGATCGTCGCGCTCGTCATCTTCGTGATTCATCCGGAGATGAAGGAGATTTTCTACACGGTCAGCGCGACCGGCCTGATCATCGGCGTGACGGCGGTCATTCCGATCGGCGGCGCCGACATGCCGGTGGTAATCTCGCTCTTGAACTCGTACGCGGGGCTCGCGTCGAGCGCGACGGGGTTTGCGATCGGGAACAACGTGCTCATCATCGCCGGCGCCCTCGACGGGACCAGCGGCTTCATCTTGTCGATGATGATGAGCAAGGCGATGAACCGCTCGTTCGCCAACGTGCTCTTCGGCGCATTCGGGACCGGCGGAGGGTCCGCACCCGCGACGGCAGGGACCGATGCGCGTGCCCCCCAATACAACCAAGGCACGATCGAAGACGCGGTCTCCACCCTCGAGGCGGCGCAATCGGTCATCATCGTGCCCGGCTACGGCATGGCCGTGTCGCAAGCGCAACACGCCGTTCGCGACCTCGGCGCGGCGCTCGAGAAGCGCGGCGCGACGGTGCGTTACGCAATTCACCCGGTCGCGGGTCGCATGCCGGGCCACATGAACGTGCTCCTCGCCGAAGCCGACGTCTCGTACGAGCAGTTGTTCGACATCGAGGACATCAACGACGACTTCGCGCAGAACGACGTGGTGCTCGTCGTGGGCGCCAACGACGTCGTGAACCCGGCGGCCAAGACCAACAAGCAGAGCCCGATCTACGGGATGCCGGTCTTCAACGTCGAGCAATCCCGGACGGTCATCGTGCTCAAGCGGAGCATGAACACCGGATTTTCCGGCCTCGACAACGAGCTTTTCTACCAGCCGAACACGATGGTCGTCCTCGGTGACGCCAAGAAGACGATTCAGGCGTTCAAGGCCGAGCTCGAGACCCGCGAATAGGATGGGGCGCCGAAACGCTCCCGGAACCGCCCAAAAACCGAGCGTTCGTCGACGGAGACCGCCAGGGCGCCTCGGCATCCGCCGGGCGCCATCGAGGCCCAGGCGGAAGCGTTCTCTCCCGGATGCGATCGTCGGCGTTGACGGCGCCGAGTTTCCTCGCCTAGATGACGCCCGACCGCTGGCCGGACCCTCGATTTTCCGGGGAAACGACCAGGGAGGTATGTGTTGGTGATCTACCTGATTTATGGGTGCGCTGCCTTGGCGCTCATCGCCTCGGCCGCCTACGCGCGACGAGTCATGGCCGTTTCCATCGACGGACCGGGCTCGGACCCGGAAATCACCGTTCGCTTCAAGGAGATTTCCGGAGCGATCGCTGAGGGCGCGATGGCGTTCCTATCGCGCGAGTACACGTACGTCGCGCTGTTCGTGGGCGTGTTCTCCGTCCTCATGGTGTTGCTCCTGAACCAGGGGGGCAGCGAGATCAACGAAGGGGTCTTCAGCGCCATCGCGTTCGCCGCGGGCGCCGGAACGTCGAGTCTCTGCGCGTTCCTCGGCATGAAGATCGCCACGCTCGGCAACGTGCGGACGACGGTGATGGCGCAGAAGGGCATCAGCGAAGCCTTCCGCGTGGCCTTCAACTCCGGCGCCGTCATGGGCTTCGGGCTCGTGGGCCTCGCGCTCGTCGGATTGACGAGCATCTATCTCATCTACACGATCTTCATTCACGACACGCATCTCCTCATGGAGATGCTCGCCGGCTTCGGGCTCGGCGGCTCGACGGTCGCGCTGTTCGGCCGAGTCGGCGGCGGGATCTACACGAAGGCCGCCGACGTCGGAGCGGATCTCGTCGGCAAGGTGGAGCAGGGGATCCCGGAGGACGACCCGCGAAACCCCGCGGTCATCGCCGACAACGTCGGCGACAACGTCGGCGACATCGCCGGAATGGGCGCGGACCTGTTCGGCTCTTGCGCCGAGGGCACCTGCGCGGCGCTCCTCATCGGCGCGACCGCGAGCGAGATCGTCGGACAACAGAGCGCGCTCCTCTATCCGATTCTGGTCACCGCCACCGGGATCCCGGTGTGCCTGGTGACCGCGTCGTTCGCGCGCCTCGGCGCGGGCGCGACGTCGGCGGAACCGACGCTCAAGCGCCAGCTCGTCCTCTCCACGGTGCTGATGAGCATCGCGCTGTATTTCGTCACCAACTGGGCGATGGTCGATTCGTTCACGCTCGGAACCAAGGTGGTTTCGCGGATGGGCGTGTTGGTGTCGGTGCTCTCGGGGCTCTGGGCCGGCCTCCTCATCGGCTACGTCACCGAATACTTCACGTCGCACGCTTACAAGCCGGTGCGCGAGGTCGCGGACGCGTCGCGAACGGGACCCGCGACGAACATCATCTATGGGCTCTCGCTCGGCTACGAGTCGTCGTTCATTCCGGTGGTCACGATCGCGGTCACCGTCTACGTCTCGTTTCACCTCGCCGGCATGTACGGCATCGCGATGGCCGCGATCGGGATGATCTCGACGATGGCCATCGGGCTCACGATCGACGCCTACGGCCCGGTCTCGGACAACGCGGGCGGCATCGCCGAGATGGCGCACCTCGACCCGGTGGTTCGAAAGCGTACCGATATGCTCGACGCCGCCGGCAACACCACGGCCGCGATCGGCAAGGGGTTCGCGATCGGCAGCGCGGTGCTCACGGCGCTGGCGCTGTTCGCCGCGTTCTTGACTCGCTCGCGCGTCGAGAGCCTCGACATTCTGTCGCCCGTCGTGTTCTCGGGGCTCCTCGTCGGCGGCGCGCTGCCCTTCTTGTTCACGGCGCAGACCATGAAGGCCGTCGGCAAGGCCGCGCTCGGCATGGTCGAAGAGGTCCGTCATCAGTTTCGGACCATCCCCGGATTGATGGAGGGAACGGCGCGCCCCGATTACGCGAGCTGCGTCGCCATCTCGACGACCGCAGCGCTCAAGGAGATGATCAAGCCGGCGATCCTCGTGATCACGACGCCGATCATCGTGGGGACGCTCTTCGGCGTGAACGCGCTCGCGGGTGTCCTTGCCGGGTCACTCGTGTCGGGCCTGGTCATGGCGCTCGCGTCGTCGAACGCGGGCGGCGCTTGGGACAACGCGAAGAAGTACATCGAGAGCGGGCAACTCGGCGGAAAAGGCTCGGACGCTCACAAGGCGGCCGTCGTGGGCGACACCGTCGGCGATCCTTTCAAGGACACGTCGGGCCCGTCGCTCAACATCCTCATGAAGCTCATGGCCATTCTGAGCCTCGTGTTCGCGCCGTTTTTCGAGCATCACGGTGGGATTTTGCTGAAGATGCTCGGGCTGGAATGAAGGGGCATGTAGCATGACGCCCAGACGTCATGGCGAACCCGCTCTTTGCGACGAAGTCCGTTGATCAGCTGCGAAAAGACGCGGGCGGTTCGCATCATCAGCTGAAGCGCACGCTGACGGCGCTCGATCTGACGATGCTCGGCATCGGCGCGATCATCGGGACCGGCATTTTCGTGCTCACCGGTCGTGCTGCGGCGGCGAACGCCGGGCCCGCGGTCGCGCTCTCGTTCATCGCGGCCGGCATCGCGTCGGTGTTCGCCGGGCTCTGCTACTCCGAAATGGCGTCGATGATCCCGGTCGCGGGGAGTGCGTACACCTACGCCTACGCGACGATGGGCGAGCTCGTCGCGTGGATCATCGGCTGGGATCTGATCCTCGAATACCTGGTCGGCGCGGCGACGGTCAGCGTGGGCTGGTCCGGGTATTTCTGCGCTTTCTTGAAGCAAGCCTTCGGCGTCGAGCTGCCCGCGACATGGACCAGCGCGCCCATCGTCTGGAGCGAAGCGGCGCACGAATTCAAGTTCACGGGCGCGGTGGTCAACCTGCCGGCGGTGCTCATCACCCTCGCCGTCACGACGATCCTCGTCGTCGGCATCAAGGAGTCCGCGCGAGTGAACACGATCATCGTGTTCGTGAAGCTCACGGTGGTCTTGCTGTTCCTCGCGTTCGCGGCGCCGTTCGTCCGCACCGAAAATTGGCATCCGTTCATCCCGCCGAACACCGGCGAGTTCGGTCACTTCGGCGTGTCCGGCGTCCTTCAGGGCGCGACGATGGTGTTCTTCGCGTACATCGGTTTCGACGCGGTCAGCACCGCGGCGCAGGAGTGCGTGGAGCCGCAGCGCGATCTCCCGATCGGCATCCTCGGCTCGCTCGCCATCTGCACGGTGCTCTACATCGCGGTGTCGCTGGTGCTCACCGGCGTCGTGCCGTACACGTCGCTCAACGTGCCGCACCCCATCGCCGTGGGCATCGCCGTCACGGGACGTCGCTGGCTCGAGACGACGGTCGACGTCGGCGCCGTCGCCGGGCTCTCGTCGGTCATGCTGGTCTTGCTCCTCGGCCAGCCCCGCATCTTCTATTCGATGGCCCACGACGGGCTCTTCCCGAAGTTCGCGGCGCGCGTCCACCCGCGGTTCGGCACGCCGCACGTCACGACGATCATCACCGGAGTCGCCTGCGCGATCGCCGGCGGTGTCCTGCCCATCGACATTCTCGGCGAGCTGACCAGCATCGGAACCTTGTTCGCCTTCGTGCTGGTGAGCATCGGCGTGATGATCCTCCGGCTCAAGCGGCCCGACATCCCGCGTTCGTTCCGCGTTCCCGGCGGCCCCTACGTGGTGCCGATTCTCGGCGCGGCGACGTCGGGCCTCCTGATGTACACGGCGACCACGTACACGCTGATCCGGCTTTTTGGGTGGATGGCGCTCGGGCTCGCCTTTTACGCTTTTTACGGCCGAAAGCATTCGCACCTCCGCCTCGGCACCTGACGTTCTCCGATCCGGGGCCCTCGGGTGGCGCCCGCCCGTTGAAAGGCGCTATCCTCTCGAGAAGAGTCGGAAGTCCCGAAGAAGCGGAGAACCAATCAGAATGGAAGAAGAGCGGACGACGGCGAGAACGAAGAGCGATGGAGGTCCGGCCCCGACGACGATGGTCGCGCGGATCGCAGCCCTGCAGGACTACGAGCGATATCGCGATCTCGCTTGGGAAGGATCGTTCGAGGAGTACCTGAACATCATCCGTGAACGACCCCAGGTGACGCGCAACGCGTTCCAGCGCGTCCACGACATGGTCATCTCCTACGGAACCGAAGAGTACATCGACAACAAGAAGAAGCTCGTTCGGTACAACTTCTTCCGCGATGAAATCGATGCCGGCAAAGACGGCGTCTTCGGACTCGATATCCCGCTCATGCGGCTCATGAACGTGCTCAAGGCCGCGGCCGAGGGCTACGGTCCGGAGAAGCGCGTCATCCTCCTTCACGGTCCGGTTGGTTCGAGTAAATCGACGATCGCGCGGCTTCTCAAGAAAGGCGTCGAGGCATATTCGCGAACGCCGGAAGGCGCGCTCTACACCTTCAAGTGGGTGAATCTCGGCGAGACCGGGCTCGCGAGCGGCGGCGCTCCCGAGTTCGCCTCGCCGATGCACGAGGAACCGCTCCGGCTCATCCCGCTCGATTGGCGCGTGCGCGTCATCGACGAGCTGAAGCTGTCGAACGACCAGTTCCGGGTTCGCGTCGAAGGCGACCTCGACCCCGCGAGCCGGTTCATCTTCCAGGGCCTGATGCACCAGTACAAGGGCGACTGGGGTCAGGTCGTGAACCACCATATCCGCGTCGAGCGCCTCATCCTGAGCGAGAAAGATCGCGTCGGCATCGGCACGTTCCAGCCGAAGGACGAGAAGAACCAGGACTCGACCGAGCTCACCGGCGACATCAACTACCGGAAGATCGCCGAGTACGGTTCCGACTCGGATCCGCGCGCGTTCAATTTCGACGGTGAATTCAACGTCGCCAACCGGGGCATCGTCGAGTTCGTCGAAATGCTCAAGCTCGACGTCGCGTTCCTTTACGACCTCCTCGGTGCCTCGCAAGAGCACAAGATCAAGCCGAAGAAGTTCGCTCAGACCGACATCGACGAAGTGATCATCGGTCACACGAACGAAGCGGAATACAAGCGCCTCATCAACAACGAGTTCATGGAAGCGCTCCGCGATCGCACAATCAAGATCGACATTCCGTACATCACTCGTCTCAAGGACGAGGTCCGCATCTACGACAAGGAATTCCACGCGTCGAAGGTGCGGGGCCGTCACATCGCTCCGCACACCTTCGAGGTCGCGGCGATGTGGGCCGTCCTGACCCGGCTCGAAGATCCGAAGAAGCACAATCTCCAGCTCCTTCAGAAGCTGAAGCTCTACGACGGCAAGGTGCTGCCCGGTTATACGCAGGACACCGTGAAGGAGCTCCGCAAGGAGGCGCGCCGCGAGGGCATGGAAGGCATCAGCCCGCGGTACGTGCAGGACAAGATCTCGAACGCGCTGGTGAGCGAGCTCGGCGAAGGGACCATCAACCCCTTCATGGTGATGAACGAGCTCGAAAAGGGTCTCACGCACCACTCGCTCGTGTCCGGCGAAGATCAGCGGAAGCGGTACCGCGACCTCATCGGGGTCGTGAAGCGCGAGTACGAGGAGATCGTCAAGAACGAGGTCCAGCGTGCGATCAGCGCGGACGAGGAAGCGATCGCCAAGCTCGCCGCGAACTACATCGACAACATCAAGGCGTACACCTTGAAGGAAAAGGTCAGAAATCCGTACACGGGCCAGTACGAGGAACCCGACGAGCGCCTCATGCGATCCATCGAGGAGAAAATCGACATTCCGGAGAACCGGAAGGACGACTTCCGCCGGGAGATCATGAACTTCATCGGAGCGAAGGCGATCGAAGGCAAGAAGTTCGACTGGCAGTCGAACGACCGCCTTCGCCGCGCGCTCGAACTCAAGCTGTTCGAAGATCAAAAAGACAGCATCAAGCTGAAGACGCTGGTGAGCGCCGTGGTCGACAAGGAAACGCAAGAGAAGATCGACATCATCAAGAGCCGCCTCATTCGCTACTTCGGTTACAACGAGGTGAGCGCGACCGACGTGCTCAACTACGTCGCGTCCATCTTCGCGCGCGGAGACGCAAAGGACTGAAGGTCGGGGTGTTTCGCTCGTGCGAGGCCCGTTGGGTGGCGGGCCTCGCGACCCTGCTCGCGCTGAGTGTCGTCACCGAGGAGGCGACCGCGCAGAGCACCGCTTCATTTCCCGTCGAGCCCGCGTCGTCCGCGGCGCCGCCCGCGCGCCCTCCGCCGCCCGCGCCGAGTCCGCCGCCCGCGCCAAGCCCGCCGTACGTGCCGTACGTCCCGAGCACGGCTCCGGGCCCGCCGCCGGGCCCGTATTACTCACCCGGTCAGCCCGTCGCGCCGTCGTATCCCGTCTCGCCGCTCCCCACGTTTCCGCCGCCATCTCGGGCGCCTTCGACCGCACCGGTCACCCCCCCGCCGGGGCCCTACTATCCCTCGTTGCCTTCCGACGCACCGGTGTCGAAACCACCGCCGAGCGCGCTCGTCGACGAAAATCTCCGTTACCGGCAAGTCCTCGGCGCCTACCAGCGGCCGTGGATGGTGGCGCCTCCACCGCCGCCTCGTCACGTCGCGTTCGTGCGCCTGAAGGATCGGACGAAGCGACGACACGACGGTTTCTACCTCCGGTTCGGCGGCGGCATCGGCGCCGGGCACGACTCCGTTCACGCCGGGGGTCCGATCCCGATTTCCTCCGATCTCGACCTCGGATTCTCTCCGGAGATCTATTACGGCGCGGGCACGACGTTCACGGCGCTGACCGAGCTCGCGGTCGGCTTCGCTCCGGCATCGGGCGTGGTGATCGGCATCGGTTCATACACCGCCAGCCTGCCGTCGCTGTCGGTCAGCGTGAAAGATCCCATTACCGGGAACTACGCGTATCGCGTCTCGCAACTCTCGGTGCTCGGGCCGTTCGTCGACTGGTACCCGCGCGACCAAGGTGGCTTTCACGTCGAGGGCAGCCCGGGTCTGGCCACTTACGTTGCCGGAGCCGCCGTGCCGGCCAACGCCGGGCCGATCGCGCGGGCCCACACCGCGGTGGGCTTCGGCTTCATGCTCGGCGTCGGGTACGAGTGGTGGATCGCCGATCAATGGAGTCTCGGCGTTCTCGCTCGCGTGACCTACGGAACCACGAACGGAACCGACGATCACGGTGTCGATTGGCATCACTCGACGTACTCGCCGGGAGTGCTCCTCACGCTCACGTATCAATGAGTGGTGGTCGGATTCGATGCGGCGTTGAGCGGGCAATCGATGATGAGATGACTCATGGCTTCGGGATCGCTCGGGCTCTCGATGTCGAACACCCAGGTGACCTGCGCCACGTCGTTCGGATCGTGGGTTCCGTAGCCGCCGGTATAGTTGTCACGATGCGATAGGATCATCGTGACGGTGTGGCAGCCGCTCAACGTTACATCGATCGGCGCCCACAGCCATCCGAACTCCCGGCCGTCCTGCTGGGAAAACGGGCGCGGGTCCGCCGGCACGTCGAATTGAATGAGCGCCCCCGGGGCACTCGCCGGATCCGCGGACGGATCGAAGTCGCGCACGAACGTCGCGAATAGATCTTTCCCGAGGTCGTCGGAGCGAAAGGGAATAGTGAACTGCAACTGAGGCGTCGTGAGCGGCTGGATCGCGCTCGTTAGAGGTACGACATTCGGAATCGAGACGACCGGGGGGATGAGCGCTGGCACCGAATATTGAGGCGTCGAATCGAGACACCCGGTGGAGAGGAGGGCCGCGGAAATCGCCGCGCAGGACACGAGCCATGGCGAGCTCGAAGCGGCTCTTCCTGCGGCGACGCGCGCTCGCCGAAAATTCACGATGGGCTCCGTGCTCGCACGACGACTTCAGCCGAGTGTACCTCAGTGCTCGATCAGAACACGCCGACGACTGCCGCGCCGCCGCCGTCCGGGCCGAACAAGGGGACCACTTCGACTCGCGCGACCCCCGACTCGTCGCGCACGGCCTGGCGGCCGCTCGCAACGAGCCCTCCGATGAGGAGACCGGCGCCCACTGTCTGGAAAAATCCGTCGATCGCGATGACGCCGCGCAAACTCTGTTGGCTATCGGCGACCTTGATCCAGGGTCCGAGCACGGGGACGTAGAGCCAGCTCACGTTGCCCGGGAGTGTGAGCGCGGCCACGTAGCTGACGCCGTAGCTCGCCCCGAGGGAGATGAAACCGAGTAGCCGGCAGGTCGCGGCGCCGTCGGTGCGGCTCACTTCGACGTGATACCCCCGCGGCGGGGGTTCCGTCGATTCGAGACGCTGCTCCTCGCACTTGCCTTCCGCGCACCGCCCGCTCTCGCAGTCGCGGGGATCGCTACACGCCTGCGAGACCAGACACGGGGTGCAATCGCCGCCACAATCCACGTCGGTCTCGAGTCCGTCCTTGGCCTGGTCGAAGCACGTCGCAAACGCCGGCGTGCCCCAGCCGAGTGCGATGCCGAGCGCCGCGAGCGCGAACCCCGTTGTTCTCATGACGAGCGCGCTCGCTCATTCCGGCGCGACCGAACGCCGCCCATTCGCCTCGGGCGCGGTCCTCGGGCTTGCCGCGGGCTCGGTTTGCGCGACCTTCGCGGCCGCTTCGGGCGTCGAGGCGACTCCGGCCGGGTTCGAGCGGTGTTCGAGCTCGTTCCACCCTCGCCCGAGCATCGTGCGTTCGACTTTGTCGAGGAGATCCGGATTGCCGTGGTCCATCGTGTACGCGTAGGCGAGCCACTGCCGCGCATTCTTCAGGTCGTCCAAGCGCAGGTACGTGAGCCCTCGATAAAGCCCGTATTCGGCGCGCACCTCCGCGGTCGACGCCGCGAGCCGCGCTTCGGTGAGCTCGAACATCTCCGCGGCCTCGATATACCTGCCGTCTTGATAGAGGACCTCGCCGCGCTGCACGTACGGACTGCACCCGACGCCCACCGCGCCGAGCAGCCCGAGCAACGAAACGTAACGCCTCACGGTTTTATTCTACCCTGGCGGCTCGCCGATCCCCAGCCCCGAGCGTTTTTCGCGTGACGGGATCTTGTCCGTGCTCGCTCGCGGCACATATGACGCGAGGCGAAAGTCGCGGTGGGCCTGCCCAAAGGTAAGACAAAATGAGCATCAAAGAAGAGATGATGAAGCGCGGAATGCAGATGATGAGCGACCCGCGAGTGATGAAGCTCATGCAAAATCCGCAATTCATGAAGGTGATGATGGCGGCCCTGCAGGTCCCCGGTAAGGTGAACACCTTCACGAACGAGCAGGCAAAGGCCGTCGCCGGCGCCCTCCGGTTCGCGACCGCCGAGGATCTCAAGGACCTTCAGCGAACGGTGAAGCGACTCGAGCGCGACATCGCCAAGCTCCAAGAGCAACTCCGCGACCGTCCGTGAAACGCGGTGAGGGGGGACCGTGGCCGCGACTGCGCGCGCCCGCTCGCTGAGGTTGCCCTCGGCTCGTACTGCGCCTTTTTGTGCCGAAATTTGGCGCAATGCAGGCGGCTCACGGCGCATCCCAGGCCGGCGTGTGCCGACGCCCTGCCGTCATCGAACGCGCACATTAAAGCATCCTGAGTGGGGAAATAGCTGCCGAAATCGTTTTCGGCGTTTACGGTTGGCACATTGCCATGGCACAATCGCTGCCGGGTTCGGGATGGGATGCGGAATGGCACAACGCCCGCGGCATGGCCTCGAGGGCGAAGGGACCGGCATCATGAGCAAGTTCACGACGGTGGGACGGGACGCGGCGGACGAAAGCGCCGCCACGACGGGTCGACCGCGGGGGTCCGTGCGAGTCGGCGTCGCGGGCGCGCTCGCGTTGTTTCTGGCAACTCTGCTTGTCGGATCCGTCGCTCGCGCGGCGCCCGAGGACGCCGACGACAGCGCGACCGACGACTCGACGGACAAGAAGGCGGCGGACTCGAACAGCGACGCGAAGGACACGAGCGACGCTGCCGAGAAAAAGGACGACGCCGACAAGCCGAAGAAGGATCAGGCGGTCGCCGACGCCGAAGCGGGAAACTCCCCCGTCGAGGAGCCCGGCAAGACTTATTACTTCGTCGGCCTCCGCTATCGCGCGATCGTCGTGCCGCAATTCTTCGAGGGCATCTTCGCCTCGGGCGGCGCCACGGTTCTGGTGAACTCGTTCGGGCCGGAGTTCGTCATCCGAAAGGACGACTTCGAATACAACCTCGGCCTATGGCTCGCCTTTTATCACATGGGCGACACGGCCTTCAAAGGCAAGAGCGACCCTGACACGGCGTGGGAGCTCATCAACGCCAAGCTCCAGATCCTCTACTTCACGTCGGACTTCATCTGGAGTCACGAGTTCACCCCGGCGTTCGCGCTGAACTACGGAGCCAGCGCAGGCGTGGGCATCGTCTTCGGCGATCTCTACCGAACTCAGTCGTATCCGACGTCGCCGGGCCAGGACCCGAACAACTACTCGAAGTGCAACAGCCTCGGTAATCCGAACCCCGTCTACTGCGACAATCAGAACAACCACTACCCTGGGTACACCGAGCCGAGCTGGGCGAACGGCGGCTCCAAGCCGAACATTTTTCCGTGGCTCGCGGTGCAAACCGGACTTCGCTACAAATTCTCTCGCGACATCGTCGCGCGTCTCGACGTGGGGTTCGGTTTGAGCGGTTTTTTCTTCGGGCTCGGAGGCGACTACGGGCTGTGATGATCGAGAAATGGGGTCGACTCGTGGCGCTCGAGTCGAAGTGAGGAATGGGGTTTAATGAACGCTCTCGAATTTCCAGAGCGCTTCGAACCGGTTCGGAGATTGGGCCAGGGCGGAGGCGGCGAGGTGTGGGCGGTCCGCGACCGCTACACCGGGGAACGTCGCGCGCTGAAAATGCTTTCGGCCGGCGCGACGGAAAACGAAATGTCGGCGCTCGTCCGCGAGGCGGTGACGCTCTCCGGCCTCGAAGGGCTCGGGGTGCCGCGCGTGCTCCGATTCGGGCGCCTCAGAAGTCGCCGGCCCTTCATGGTCCGCGAGCTCGTCGAGGGAAAGAGTCTCCTCGAGCTCATCGACGAACAAGTGGACGCGGCCGCGTGTCTCTTCGCCCTCGCCGGCGCCGCCGAACAAGCGACGCTCCTTCATCGCGCCGGGCTCCTCCACGGCGACATCAAGCCGGCCAACATCGTGGTCGACGGCGATGGTCGCGCGACGTTGGTCGACCTCGGACTCTCCGCGCCGTGGCGCGAAGGCGGAGGCGCGGTGAAGGGGCTCACCCCCAAGTACGCGGCGCCCGAACTCCTCCGCGGAAAGCCACTCACGGTTCGTGCGGAAGTGTACGCATTCGGAATCGCGCTCGCCGACTTGCTCGGCGCGGCACCGCGACGCGCTTTCGACGAGGCGACCCGCGATGGCCTCGCCGCGATCGCCGAGCGCGCAACGCGTCCGGACCCCGCCGAACGTTACCCATCAGCCGACGAGTTCGCGAGCGCCGTCCGTCGCGTCGGTCGACTCGGTGCGACACCGGCTCGTACCGCCACCAGCGATGAAGTCTGGCCGATCGCTGGGATCGAAACCACGGCAAGTCGATTGGTCGCTTCCGCGCTCGCGCTCGCGCCGGGCGCGGTGCTCGCCGTCGACGGGCCGCCGGGTTCCGGAAGAAGCGTCCTCTTGCAGCGGCTCGCGTGGTCGCTCGGCGTCGAGGGGCATCCGCTGTCGTGGATCGACGCGGCTCTGGTCGCGGACGACGAAGCGGCGCTCGCCGAGCTTCGCGAAGGCGGCTCTCTCCCGGGCGCCTTCGTGGTCATCGACGACGCGGACCGGCTTTCGAAAGCCGCCCATCGCTCGGTCGACGCCGCGCGGGGCAAAGGCGCGCGGCTCGTCGTGATCGGCGGCCGATTCGCCGAAGCTCCGAACGAGCGCTTCGTGGTGCCGCCTCTCGCGGAGCACGTCACGCGCGAGCTCTTGCGCCGCGCGGTGCCGGCGCTCACCGATCGACTCGTCTCGCAGGTCATTGACGCCGCGGGCGGCAGGCCCGGCGATCTCCGGCGCTCGGTGCGATTGATCGCCGAGCGAGCGGTCGCGTCGCCCGAAGAGCTGGAAGCCGTCCTGTCCGGCGAAAGCGACGGGCCTGCGTCGTTGGTTCCCGACGCACCGCTTTCACGTGCACTCTTCTTGCTCGATCGGGGTCGCTACACCGACGTGCGCGACGCGCTGCTCGAGGTCGACGACGCGGACGCGCTGGTGGTCGCCGTGGCGTGGGCGAGGCTCGAGCTCGGACTCGGAGATCCGCGCGCCGCGCTCGAGCGGCTGATCGGAGTGGAAGCGCTCGCAAAGGCCGATCCGAACAGCGCCACCGCGAAGGCGTGGGCCGTGTATCACGGCCGCGCGCGCATCGGGCTCGGCGAGTATCAGGTGGCGCTGTCGTTTCTCGACCCGCTTCGCGACGAACCGGGCGCCATCGGCGCCGAAGCGCTCGCCTATGCCGGGCTCGCGCTCGCGTATCTCGGCGACGAGGCGGAGGCGCGACGCGTGCTCGCCGAGGCCGTGCGCCGTGCCGAAGCGGCTGGTGCCGGGCGGCTTCAAGCGCTTGCTTACTCGTGCACTGGGTCCGTGCTCCAGCGAAGCGACGAGACCGAGGGCGCAAGGCAAGCGTACGAGAAGGCCATTTCGTTCGCCGAAGCCGCGGGGGACGCCGGGGCGCTCGCGACGGCGCAGGTGAACCTCGCCGGGCTCCTCAAGATCGGCGGCGACATCGCCGGCGCGATCGAGCACTACGAGTCCGCGGTCGACATGGGCCGTCGCTCGGGACGGCTCGCAACGGTGCGTCAGGCGCTTCTCAATCTCGCGAATCTGGATCTCGAGCTCGGGCGCGTCGCCCGCGCGCGGAGCAGCATCGAGAAGCTCGAAGCGCAGCGAGACGAACTGTCCCGCACGGCCAAAGCACAGCTGCTCGGACTCGAAGCGGAGCTCAGCGCTCGCGATCGCGAACCCGACAAAGCATTTCGTCTTTACGCCGATTGTGCCGACGCGTTCCAGGAGCTCGGGCTCGGCGTGGACGCGGCGGAGGCTCGCCTCGAGGGGATCCTCGTCGCCGCGCGCTCGGAGCGGGCGGATGCCGTCGCGCTCGCTGCCGCGCTCGCTCGCGCCACCGAAGAGCTCGGCGAATCGACGGCGCACCGGCCGCTGCTCGCACTCGCCCGGGCCACCGTTTCGCGCGCGGGGGGAGACGAAGACGGGGCGCGTCGAGGCGTGGAGGCCGCGCTCGCCGCCGCGCGGGGGTCGACGCAAAAGGACTGGATCTGGCGCACGCTCGAGGCCCGCTCGGACCTCGAGGAATCGGCGAACCAGTTCGTCCTCGCTCGCCGCGATCGCGAAGAGGCGCTCGCCGTCCTCGAAGAAATCGCGACGCGGCTGCCACGCGATCTGCGCGAGGTGTTCTGGAACGACCCGCGCCGTCGCAAGCTGCGGAACGGCGTTCAGGAGACGCTGGGCAGCGCCGCGACCGACCGCGCCGACGCGCTCCTTCGCCGACGCGATGGTTCATTTTCGTACGACACCCCGATCACGTCCATGACGTCTACCCCCCTCGAACACCGGCTCGCCAGGATTCTCGAGATCAACGCCGAGCTCCTCGGCGAGCTCGACGTCGATCGTCTCGCGGTTCGCGTCACCGACCACGCCGTCGACATGTTGCAGGCCGAGCGCGGCTTCGTGTTGCTCCGCGGCGCGGATGGCCGACTCGTGGCACACACGTCGCGCGGACGAAGCGGCGACGACGACCACGCCCAATTTTCGAGGTCGATCGCCGAACAAGTCGTGCGCACCGGAGAACCGGTCGTCGCCATGAACGCGAAAGGGGACTCGCGCCTCCGGAGCTTCGCGTCCGTCCACCAGCTCTCGCTCGAGAGCGTCGCTTGCGTGCCGATCAATTCGCGCAAAGGAGGCGCGATCGGCGCGCTCTACGTCGAGACGCGGCTCTTGCCGGCCGCGACGTTCGAACGCGAACTGCCGACCCTACGGGCTTTTTCCGATCAGGTCGCGATCGCGCTCGAGACGGCCGCGTTGGTTCGAGAAAACAAGGATCGCGCCGAGAAGCTCGACGAAGCGAATCGAGAGCTGCAAGAGGCGCAGGCGCAGTTGAAGGAGCTCCTCGGCGATCGCACCGAACAGCTCCGGCGAACGCGACGGAAGCTCCGCGATGCGCGCGACACCCTGTATGGTCACTTCGGCTACCAGGGTCTGGTCGGGACGAGCGCGTCGATGCGGAAGCTCTACGCGCTGATCGACCGGGTGAAATCCACCGACGTGCCCGTGCTGGTCACCGGCGAGAGCGGCACCGGAAAAGAGCTCGCGGCGCGCGCCATCCATCGCGCGTCCGAGCGCGGCGACAAGCCGTTCTTCGGATTGAACTGCGGCGCCGTGCCGGAGCATCTCCTCGAGAGCGAGCTCTTCGGTCACGTGCGCGGCGCGTTCACCGGCGCCGACCGCGAGCGCAAAGGGCTCTTCCGCGAAGCGTCGGGGGGCACGCTCCTCCTCGACGAGATCGGGGAGATGCCGCAGAAAATGCAGACCGGGATCCTCCGCGTGCTCCAGGAGCGCACGGTGCGACCGGTCGGTGGCTCTCAGGAGTTTCCGATCGACGTGCGCCTGGTGTTCGCGACGCACCGCGATCTCGAGGCCATGGTGAAGGCCGGCACGTTCCGCGAGGATCTATTTTATCGAATTCACGTGGTCGAGGTGAAGATCCCGCCGCTTCGCGAGCGCGTCGAAGACATCGCGCCCCTCATCGATCATTTCCTCGGTATCTTCGCGGCGCGTTACAAGCGCGACCGCCGCAGCGTCTCGCGCGAAGCCATGCGGCGGCTCCTCGGCTTCGCGTGGCCGGGCAACGTGCGCCAGCTCGAGCATGTTCTCTTGAACGCTTGGGTGTTGTCCGATAGCCCCGTGCTCGAGCCGGAGGATTTCGACCTCCCCGACGGCGTCTCCTTCGCGCCGCACTTCGACGACGAAGACGACGACGAAGACGCGCCCGACGAGCCCGACGAAGAAGAACGTCCCGCCGCCGACCCCCGCGCGGTCAAGGAGAACCTATCCAGACATAGGAACGACGAGAAGGATCGCATCATCCGCGCCCTTCAAGCGTGCAACTGGAATCGAGTGCAAGCCGCGAAGCTGAGTGGTATCCCGCGCCGCACGTTCTATCGTCGACTCCGGGAATACGGCATTCAATGATCCGGGTGGAACCCCGCACGCGCGCAATCGGCGCGATGGTTTCTCGCGCGCTCTCTCGTTCCACGAAGCTCGCCGTCGCGATCCTGTTCGCGGGTTGCCACGCGGCGGCGCACTCCGCGCCGGCCGGCGAAGGTTCGACGGCGCCGATCGTCGCGCTGCCTCTCGACACGAGCTTCGCGAAGGACCCCGGTCGATTGCTCGCCGCGGGCGATCGCGCCCCGGATTTCGAAGGCATCGCGCACACCGGCATGCGCGTCCGGCTCTCGCAATTTTTCGATCGGCCCGCCGTCGTCTACTTTTCCGGTCGCGTCGCGACCGCCGAGGCAGAAACCGAAGCGCGCGCGTTTCGCGACGGGTGGATGCGCTTCCGCGATCGCGTTTCGATGGTGTTCGGCGTCTCGCCCGACGACCGCGTCACCGACCAAGACTTCGCGACCAAGGAAGAGCTGCCGTTCTTGCTCGTCGAAGACCTCGACGGGAAAATCCAGCGCGCCTTCGGCGTCGCACCCGACCAGCGCGACGCGTTCGTCGTGGGCAAGGACGGCAAGGTGAACCGCGTGTTCGCCGCGAGCGCCGGGCAATCCCTCGCGGCGGGCGTGATTCAGTCGATGGTCGAGACTCCACCCTGAATAGGGACGCGACGCGCTCCGCTGGTAGGGTGCGCCGCGTCGAAGCCGGTTCACTTCCCGTC
>Ga0265320_10001117_pt1 | contig 19795 bp, 15 predicted proteins | sample 4827metaG_FD_202087 | JGI IMG/M metagenome (GOLD analysis project Ga0265320, IMG submission 202087) | Rhizosphere microbial communities from Carex aquatilis grown in University of Washington, Seatle, WA, United States - 4-8-27 metaG | ecosystem: Host-associated > Plants > Roots > Rhizosphere >...
GGGCGGCGAAGATTCTGGGCCTAAAGTTCGCCACGCCGGTGTTCGACGGCATCAAGGAAAAGGACATCCGCAGTTACCTCAAGGAGGCGAAATTGCCGGAGCACGCCAAGACGATTCTGTACGACGGCTGCACCGGGCAGTCGTTCGACCAGGAAATCGTGGTGGGTTACATTTACATGATGAAGCTCGGCCACTTGGTCGCGGACAAGATTCATGCCCGCGCGGTGGGACCCTACTCGCTCGTCACGCAGCAGCCGCTGGGCGGCAAGGCGCAGTACGGCGGCCAGCGCTTCGGCGAAATGGAAGTGTGGGCGATGGAAGCCTACGGCGCGGCCTACACGCTGCAGGAACTGCTCACGGTCAAGTCCGACGACGTGCAGGGACGCACGCGCATTTACGAGGCCATTGTCAAGGGTGACAACGCATTGGAGGCGGGCATCCCCGAATCCTTCAACGTGCTCGTCAAGGAAATGCAGTCGCTCGGCCTCGATGTGAAGGTCGGTTACACCAATCCGGCCGAACATCCGGAGACACCCGCAGCGACCCTGGCGACGCTTTAACCCGGAAACCATTCAACCAACGCGGAACCAAATTTTCGTATGATCGGCAACAAAGAAAACGCGCGCGAGCTGCTCGGACTGGAAAAGGTCAATCAGGTGGACTACGTCGGGATCACCGTCGCGTCACCCGAGGCCATCCGGTCGTGGAGCAAGGGCGAAGTCAAGAATCCCGAAACCATCAACTACCGCACGTTCAAGCCGGAAAAGGGCGGCCTTTTCTGCGAACGCATTTTCGGTCCGGTCAAGGACTGGGAATGTTCCTGCGGCAAGTACAAGCGCATCAAGCATCGCGGCATCGTCTGCGACCGTTGCGGCGTGGAAGTGACGCTCGCTCGGGTGCGCCGCGAACGCATGGGCCATATCGAACTGGCCGTGCCCACGTGCCACATCTGGTTTTTCAAGTGCATGCCCTCGCGCATCGGCCTGGTGTTGGACGTGACGGCGCGCAACCTGGAACGCGTGATTTATTACGAGGATTACCTGGTCATTGACCCGGGCAACACGCCGCTGAAGCAGAACCAGTTGCTCAACGAGCATGAATATCGCGAGGCTCGCGAGACCTACGGCGCCGACTCGTTCGTCGCCAAGATGGGCGCGGAGGCCGTGCGCGACGCGCTGGCCAAGGTGGATCTGGCCAAGGGCATCGAGCAGTTGCAGCAGGCCATGACCGAGACCAAGAGCAAGCAGATCCGCAAGAAGCTCGCCAAGCGAATCAAGCTGCTCCAGGGATTGCAGATTTCCAAGAGCCGTCCGGAATGGATGATTCTCACGGTGCTGCCGGTGATTCCGCCGGATCTGCGCCCGCTGGTGCCGCTCGAAGGCGGCCGATTCGCGACGTCGGACCTGAACGATCTCTATCGCCGCGTCATCAACCGCAACAACCGGCTTAAGACGTTGCTCCAGCTCAAGACGCCTGAAGTCATCATCCGCAACGAAAAACGCATGTTGCAAGAGGCGGTGGACGCGTTGTTCGACAACGGCCGTCATGGCCGCCCCGTCACCGGCGCCGGCAACCGTTCGCTCAAGTCGTTGTCCGACATGCTCAAGGGCAAAGGCGGCCGCTTCCGCCAGAATTTGCTCGGCAAACGCGTGGATTACTCCGGCCGTTCCGTCATCGTTATCGGCCCCGAACTCAAGCTTAACCAATGCGGTCTGCCCAAGAAGATCGCGCTGGTCCTGTTCGAGCCGTTCATCATCCGCCGGCTCAAGGAATTGGGCTATGTCCATACCGTCCGCAGCGCGAAGAAAATGATCGAGCGCCAGACGAAGGAAGTGTGGGACGTGCTGGAAGAGGTCACCAAGGGCCATCCGGTGCTGCTCAACCGCGCGCCGACGTTGCATCGCCTGTCCGTGCAGGCGTTCGAACCGCAACTCATCGAAGGCGAAGCCATCCGCATTCACCCGCTGGTCTGCACCGCGTACAACGCGGATTTCGACGGCGACCAGATGGCCGTGCACGTGCCGCTGTCAGTGGAGGCGCAGATGGAAGCGCGCCTGTTGATGATGGCCACGAACAACATCTTCAGCCCGTCCTCGGGCAAACCCATTATCACGCCCACCCAGGACATCACGCTCGGCTGCTATTATCTCACCGCCGAACCGCGCACGCCCATGCCGGCCGACACGCGGAAGCTGCCGCTGTTTGGCACGAAGGAAGAGGTGATTTTTGCCTACGACGACGGCGCGTTGAAAACCCACGACCGGATCCGCCTGTCGAATCCTGATTTCGGCCGCCAGACGGTTTACGGCGACCCGAGCAAGAAAATCATCGAAACGACCGTTGGCCGCGTCACCTTCAGTGAAATCTGGCCGGCGGAACTCGGCCTTTACAATAAGGCCGCCGGCAAGAGCCAGCTCGGTGATTTGATCTGGAAATGTTACAAGGTCGCTGGTCACGACAAGACCGTCACGATGCTCGACAAGCTCAAGGAACTCGGCTTCCGCGAGGCCACGAAATCCGGCGTCTCCATCGGCATCGACGACATGATCGTGCCCAAGGAACGCGACCAGGAAATCGACGCCGCGCAAAAGCAGATCAAGGAAGTCGAGAAACAGTATCGCAAGGGCGTCATCACGCCGGGCGAACGTTACAACAAGATCGTGGATATCTGGACGCATTGCACCGACATGATTTCCAGCGTCATGTTCCGCACGCTCGAGCAGAACCAGGGCAAGAAGGAATTCAACCCGGTTTACCTGATGGTGGATTCCGGCGCGCGCGGCAACAAGCAGCAGGTGCGCCAGCTCGCCGGTTTGCGCGGCCTCATGGCCAAACCCAGCGGCGACATCATTGAGAAACCGATTCTCGCGAATTTCCGCGAAGGTCTTTCGGTGCTGGAATACTTCATCTCGACCCACGGCGCGCGCAAGGGCCTCGCCGATACCGCCCTCAAGACCGCCGACTCCGGTTACATGACCCGCAAACTCGTGGACGTGTCTCAGGACGTCATCATCCAGCAGCCGGATTGCGGTACGACCAACGGCATCTGGGTCTCCGCCGTGTTCGAAGGCGAAGACGAAGTGGTCAAGCTGGCCGACCGGCTGGTGGGCCGCTTCGCGTGCGACGACATCGTGAATCCCACGAACCCGAAGGAATTCCTCATCCGTCCGAACGAGGAGATTGACGAGGAAAAGGCCAAACGCATTGAAGCTTCCGGCATTGACCGCGTGCGCATCCGTTCGGTGCTCACCTGCGAAAGCAAGCACGGCATCTGCCGCAATTGCTACGGCCGTAACCTCGCCACCGGCGGTTTGGTCAAGCTCGGTGAAGCGGTCGGCATCATCGCCGCCCAATCCATCGGCGAGCCCGGCACGCAGTTGACGATGCGGACGTTCCACATCGGCGGCACGGCGGCGCAGGTGTTCAAGATCCCCCAGATCAAGTCCAAGCACGACGGCATCATCCGTTACAACGAACTCCGCCTCGTCGAACTCGAGGACGGCAACAACATTGTCCTCAACAAGAACGGCACGGTCTCCATCCTGGCCGACGACGGCCGCGAGCTGGAAAACCACACCGTGGTCATCGGCGCGGTCATTTCGTTCAAGGACGGTTCCAAGGTCAAGAAGGGCGAAACCTTCGTGCAATGGGACCCGTACAACGTGCCAATCCTTTCCGAAAAGGCCGGCAAGGTGAAATTCCACGACATCATCGAGGGCGTGACGATGAAGCAGGAGATGGACGAAACCACCGGCCAGGAAGCCATGGTGGTGGTCGAACACAAGGAAGACCTGCATCCGCAAATCATCATCAGCGACGACTCCGGCGAGGCCGTGGCGAATTATCCCATTCCGTCCGGCGCGCACATCGTCGTGACCGAAGGAGGTAAAATTGTGGCCGGTACCCTCATGGCCAAGACGCCGCGCAAGACATCCAAGACCAAGGACATCACCGGCGGTCTGCCGCGGGTGGCCGAATTGTTCGAGGCGCGCCGCCCGAAGGACGCGTCGGAAATCTCCAAGATCGACGGCATCGCTGACTTTGGCGCGAGTGTGCGCGGCAAGCGTTGCATTCTCATCAAGGACCCGAAGACCCAGGCGGAAGAGGAACACCTCATCCCCATCGGCAAACACGTCATCGTCTTCAAGGGCGACATGGTGAAGAAGGGCCAGCAATTGACCGAAGGCCCGATGGACCCGCACGAAATTCTCGAGGTCTGCGGACCGCAGGAGTTGCAGGAGCACCTCGTCAGCGAAGTGCAGGAAGTTTACCGCCTGCAGGGTGTGACCATCAATGACAAGCACATCGAAATCATCGTCCGCCAGATGCTCCGCAAGGTGCGCATCACCGAACCTGGTGACACCACGTTCTTGTGGGGCGAACAGATCGACAAGCTGGACTTTGAGGACGAAAACGAGCGCGTGGACAAGATGGGTGGCAAGCCGGCTGAGGCTTCACCCGTGTTGCTGGGCATCACCAAGGCGTCGCTCGAAACCGACAGCTTCCTCAGCGCCGCGTCGTTCCAGGACACGACCCGGGTGCTGACCGAAGCGTCCACCCGGTCGCGCGTGGATTACCTGCGCGGCTTCAAGGAAAACGTCATCATGGGCCATATCATCCCTGCCGGCACCGGCTTTGACATGCACCGCAAGGTGCACCTCAAGATGCTGGTGGAGCTGGAAGACGTGCCGGAACCGGAAGTGCCGCCGGAACCGGCTCCGGCGGAAAACCCGCTGCTGGCCTGAGCGCCGAAAATAATTCAAGCAGGGCGTCTGACAACCTCAGACGCCCTTTTTGTTTTTCTCGACGACTGGCCTTATATGTGACCCGCTTGCGGGATGGGGACTTGGACGCACCTTGACCGCTTGCTATACTGGCATCGACACGGAACATCGCGATGAAATGGGAAAATATTACGATACCAGGAACCGATCCGTTCACTGATACACTCAAACTGCTATGAAATTGACGCAACAACAAATATCCGATGTCAGTGAAGTGGAAGTGTCTTTTTTCACGTCTCAATTAGAATGTCATCCTTGGGAGAATCATGATGATCTGCTTGTGATTAGTTTTAAGTCGCAGAAGGCTGTAAATTCCAGGGACTTGTGTTTTATGGATGCCATGAAATCAGCTGCATCTGTTGTCTGGAGGCCGGCTGCAATTATTTTGGATTTCCGCGAGTTGCACTATATCTACGGAGATACGATGGATTGTTTGTTTCAAAGCCTGTATCCTAAGCCTAGCACTCAACTGGAAAAGATTTTTGCGGGGCCAGAAGAACGTTTCCCAATAGTGGCTGTTAAATCACCGCTCAATCAGGAAGGACTCACCAGTCTTGTCCGGAAGGAGATGTCAAGAGATCCCGTTAGAGTTCTATTTGAGTCTCTTGAAGAAGAAGTGAAAGCCATCGAAGCTGAGTTGAAGGATGGCGAAAAAGGAGTCAAATCATAAATGTGGCAACCAATGGCGCGGTGTGAGCCTCCCTTTTGAAAATCAATACCAAAGCGGCTTCTTGGAGTTCACGGTCCCGCAATGCGAGATGCGTCCTGACGTGTGCGGTGGTGCGATTAATCTATGGACAAAATCACTCAAGCTAGATTCGGATCATATTTATCATTGATATTCGCCGGTGCATTGGCTGCACAGGGAGGATATGTCAACTTGTTGTGGGTACTCGGGGGCTTTGTTGCGTCACATATTATTGGCAAGTTGATAATAACACCTTCAAACCAAACGTCTCCACCGAAGGTGCTCGCTCAATGGACGTTTGTCCGGTACTGCGTGATAGTAGTGGCAGGACCGTGGATCGGTCTGTTGCTCTGCATGTTGATTGGGCCAATCCTGGGAAAACGACATTTTTGAACTCGACACGTCAACCATAGTACCCGTTTATGGAATTATATACGTCAACGGGTCTTGATATTGTCATATTGGCTGACCGGTCTTGCCCCGATTCGGCGAACAGACGTGAAGGTTTAGTCAAACAGGAATCATTCGGTTTATGGCCGCTCCTTTTGAAGCAGGGCTTTATTTAGATTGGTGCGGGCCAGGGCAAAGTTGGGTTGGAGGGCCAAAACTTTCTGAAATTGAACGGCAGCTTCGTCCGCCATTCCCTTTCTGAGCAGGGCCGTCCCGAGGTTGTTCCGGGCGGACACATCGTCAGGCTTGATTGTCAAAACCCTTTGTTATTCCATCAGGAAAGCAAATGAGTCGAAGATCGAAGGGAAAAGCCCCTGTCGCGTGTTCAAACGCGTCTGTTCCACCGGCCGATGAAATGCCGGGAATGGCGGACTCCCGCTCGCCGGAATTTGCAGGTCATCCGGCTGATTTGAATGCCCGTTGGACAGTCGTTGGCGTCTGCATTTTTCTTGCGGCGATTACGTTTGCTGTTTTTGGCCAGACGTTCCGTTACGACTTTGTTAACTTCGATGACGGTCGGTATGTAACTGAGAATCCGGTCGTCCAAAAGGGTCTGACCTGGGAGGGATTTCGTTGGGCGCTGACTTACGGTGAAATCGGCCACTGGCACCCGTTGACCTGGCTCTCGCACATGCTGGACTGCCAGGTATACGGGTTGAATGCCGGCGGTCATCATCTGACAAACGTCCTGCTCCACACGGCCTCGGTAATCCTGCTTTTCCTGGTGCTGCGACGGATGACGGGATGCCTGTGGCGCAGCGCGTTTGTGGCGGCGGTGTTTGCGATTCATCCATTGCGAGCAGAGTCGGTTGCCTGGGTTGCCGAGCGGAAAGACGTTTTGAGCGGGTTGTTCTTTATGCTGACGCTCGGAGCCTACGTCCGCTATGTCCAAAAGCGGTCGAAAATCGAGAGTCAAAGGTCGGGAACACAAGCTGTTCCCGTGCTCGGCTTCCTACTCTGGACGCTCGACTATTATCTGGTGCTGTTGTTCTTCGCCCTGGGTTTGTTGTCCAAGAACATGCTGGTGACAATGCCCTTTATTCTCCTGCTGCTGGATTACTGGCCGCTGAACCGTTTTCCAGACTTTTCCTCCCAGGTTTTAGTGCGGCGGGTGGCCGAGAAAATCCCGCTGTTGGTGCTGACGCTGGGATCGTGCGTGGCGACGTTCCTGGCACCTGAAAAAGTAACAGCTGCCGTCCATTTGCCATTCGGGCTGCGGATGGAAAACGCCGTGATGTCCTACGTCACCTATCTTTGGCAGATGATCTGTCCATTCGGGCTGGCAAATGTTTATCCCAACCCGGTAAACCATCTGCCATTCTGGCAAGTGGCCCTGGCGCTGGGTTTGTTATTGGCCATAACCGGCGCGGTATGGATATTTCGCAAGACATATCCTTACCTCATTGTCGGCTGGCTCTGGTATCTGGGGATGATGATCCCGGTTATCGGGATTGTGCAGATATCCTACTACGCCCATGCGGATCGTTACACCTATTTGCCGCAGATCGGCCTTTATCTATTGCTGACATGGGCAGCAGCTGAACTATGCGCTGGCTGGCGTTATCGCCGCGTGGCGCTGGGCGGCGTTACCACGATCATCCTCATCGCTTTGATTTTCTGTGCACGGTCGCAGACGTCTTATTGGCGAACCAGTGAATCGCTGTGGACTCGCACGCTCGCCTGCACGACCAACAATTTTGTCGGCCAAAACAACCTGGGCAAGGCCTTGCTCAAAAAGGGAAGTGTGGACGAAGCGATCACTCATTTCCAAAAGGCAATGCAGATCATGCCCGGCAACGCGGAAGCCTATTATAATCTGGGCGACGCCATGCTCAAAAAAGACAGCGTGGACGAGGCCATGTCTTATTTCCAAACGGCCCTGCAAATCCAACCCGACTTCGTGGAAGCCCGCAATAATCTTGGCAACGCACTGTTCAAAAAAGGCAATGTGAATGAAGCGATTGCGCATTACCAAATGGCGTTGCAAATCAAGCCGGACCTGACGGAAACCCGTAACAATCTTGGCGTGGCGCTCGCCAAGACTCATGGCGATTATGCCAACCAGCTCGTCGGGATGGGGCGGGACGACGAAGCCATGGTTGAATTTAGAGAGGCCCTGCAACTCTGCCCCGATTATGCCGATGCCCGCCACGACCTTGCCATCATCCTGCTGCAAAAGGGGCAAGTCGACGAGGCCATCGTCCAGTTTCGGGAGATCCAGGAAAAACATCCCGGAGATTCGATGGCTTCATTTGACCTCGGCAACGCCTATTTCCAAAAGGGACAAATGGACGAGGCGGTAAGGGCTTACCAGAGCGCTTTGAAAATCACGCCGGACGATGTATCTGCCCGCAACAACCTCGGGATGGCCTTGCTCAGAAAGGGAATAGTGGAGGAGGCCATCATTCAGTTTGAACAGGTTTTGGCCCTCCATCCCGACTTTGCGCTGGCCCGCACCAATCTGAATAAAGCCCTGTTTCAAAAGGAACACCCATAAATGGCGTGGCCTTGCCTCGATTTGGTGACCGAATCTGCGGGGATGCCGTGATGCTTCCAAAATCGGGTGAAATAGTTGTTGCAACCCCGGTTTGGTTTGTTATATTCCGCGTTCCATTTTTAAGATAAATGCCGACAATTAATCAATTGATCCGCAAGGGTCGCCGCAAGGTAAAGTACAAGTCCAAGTCACCCGCCTTGGAAGGTTCGCCGTTTCGACGCGGCGTGTGCATCCAGGTCATGACCCGCACGCCCAAGAAGCCGAACTCGGCCATGCGCAAGGTGGCCAAGGTGCGCCTCACCAACGGCTACGAAATCATCGCCTACATCCCGGACGAAGGCCACAATTTGCAGGAACACTCCATCGTCATGGTGCGCGGCGGACGCGTGAAGGATTTGCCCGGTGTGCGGTATCACATCGTTCGCGGCCGGCTCGATGCCGCCGGCGTGGAAAAACGCCGGGTCAGCCGTTCGAAGTATGGCGTGAAACGCCCGAAGCCCGGTTCCAAACCCGTGGCCGCCGCCGCCCCGGCGGAAGCAGCGCCCGCCGCCTAAACCCATTTACGGTCCAACGATTTAACGAATCCCATGTCACGCAGACGACAAGCCACCCGACGGAAAATCATCAAGGACGGAAAATTCCAGAGCGTTCTGGTTTCGCGCCTGGTCAACACCATCATGTATGGTGGCAAGAAGAGCACGGCGCAACGGATTGTTTACGGCGCGTTCGAAAGCATTTCCGAAAAGAATCCGGCCAGCAACCCGGTGGAAATTTTGCAGCGCGCGGTGGACAACGCCAAGCCGCGCATCGAGACCAAGGCGCGGCGCGTCGGCGGCGCCACATACCAGGTGCCGCTGGAAGTGCCGTCCGACCGGCAGGCCGCCCTGGCCCTGCGGTGGATCGTGGATTTTGCGGACGCCCGCAAAGGCACGCCCATGCGCGAGGCGCTCGCGGCGGAAATCCTGGAAGCCTACCAAGGGCAGGGGAACGCCATCCGCAAACGCGACGAGGTCCACAAAATGGCCCAGGCCAACAAGGCCTTCGCCCATTTCCGTTGGTAGAATTTTGATTGAATCTGCCCCGGCAATTTGCACTTCCGGGGTTTTTTTGTTATTAATACAGGAAAGTAGAAGAATTTAGACATGCAAGCAGCGGAAGACAAAACGAAATCGGTCAATTCGGCCAGTCGCGAATACACGATGGAGCGCACCCGCAACATCGGGATTGCGGCTCACATCGACGCGGGCAAGACGACCACGACCGAGCGCATCCTCTTTTACACCGGCCTCATCCACAAGATCGGCGACGTGGACGACGGCAACACGGTGACCGACTGGATGGAGCAGGAGCGCGAGCGCGGCATCACGATCACTTCGGCGGCCGTGACATGCTACTGGACGCAAAAGTCAAACAAGGCGCGTGAAAACGAGGTCTTCAAGGCGTTCCGGGACATTCCGCATCGGGTCAACATCATTGACACGCCCGGCCACGTGGATTTCACGGCCGAGGTGGAACGTTCCATGCGCGTGCTCGATGGCGCGGTCGCGGTGTTCTGCGGCGTGGCTGGCGTGCAACCGCAATCCGAAACCGTCTGGCGCCAGGCGACCAAATACAAGGTCCCGCGCATCGCGTTCGTCAACAAGATGGACCGTACCGGCGCCAATTTTGAAAACGCGCTGGCCGACATGCGCAACAAGCTCAAAGCGTATGCGTATCCGATTTTCCTGCCCATCGGCGCCGAGGACCATTTTGAAGGCGTCATTGATGTCGTCAACCAGAAGGCCATCCTTTGGGGCCCGGGTGACGTGGTCAACGAAGGTCTGAATTACGAGGTGAAGGACATTCCCGCCGAACATCAGGAGCGCGCCAAGGCTGCGCTGGCGGAATTGATTGACGCCGTTTCCAACAAGGACGACGAGATTGCCGGGCTGGTCATCGAAGAAAAACCGATCACGCCGCCGGTGCTCAAGGCGGCGATTCGCCGGCTGACATGCAAAATTGAACTGGTGCCCGTGTTGTGCGGTTCGGCCTTCAAAAAGAAGGGCGTGCAGACGCTGGTGGACGCGGTCGTGGATTATCTCCCGAGCCCGCTGGATGTTCCCGGCGCGGAAGGCGCCGAATTGGACACGAACAACCCGGTCCACGTCGAAACCAGCGACAGCAATAAATTTTGTTCGCTCGCGTTCAAGCTGTGGACGGACGTCTATGCGGGTAAACTGGTGTTTTTCCGCGTTTATTCCGGCACGCTCAAAAAGGGCGACACGATTTACAATCCTCGCACCCGCAAACGCGAGCGCGTCAGCCGCCTGATGATCATCCAGGGCAGCGAACGCAAGGATATCACCCAGGTTTACGCCGGCGACATCGCCGCGCTGGTTGGCCTGCGCAACATCACCACCGGCGACACGTTGTGCGACGAGGACTACGACGTCACGCTCGAACCGCCGACGTTCCCAGAGCCGGTCATCAGCATGGCGGTCGAGCCGAAAACGCGGGCGGATCGCGACAAGATGTCCGAAGGGCTGCAGCGGCTGGCGGAAGAAGACCCGACCTTCCGTTGCTTCACCAACGAGGAGACCGGCCAGCTCATCATCGCGGGCATGGGTGAGTTGCACCTGGAAATCATTTGCGACCGGCTCAAGCGCGAATTCAAGGTGGATTGCAACACCGGCGCGCCGCAAATTGCCTATCGCGAGACCATCACCAAGGCCGCCGAAGGCGAAGGCAAATTCATCCGTCAATCCGGCGGTCGCGGTCAATACGGCCACGCCTGCGTCGAGGTCCAGCCCAATGAAAAGGGCAAGGGCGTCGAGGTGGAAAATAAAATCGTCGGCGGTGCGATTCCCAGGGAATACATCCCGGCGGTCATTGACGGCATCGAAGAAGCCATCAAGGGCGGCGTCTATGCCGGCTACCAGGTCATCGACATCAAGGTGCAGGTGACGGACGGCACGTTCCACGAAGTGGACTCGAACGAACTGGCGTTCAAGATGGCGGGTATTTTTGCGCTCAAGGACGCCTTCAAAAAGGCCGCGCCGATCCTGCTCGAACCCATCATGAAAGTTGAGCTGACCACGCCCGACGAATACCAGGGCGATTTGATCGGTGACGTCAGCCGGCGTCGCGGAACGATCGTCAGCATTGAGGCCAAGCAGGGCCAGACGATCGTGAATGCGCACGTGCCGCTGGCTGAAATGTTCGGTTACGCCACGGCCATCCGGTCGCTGTCGAAAGGCCGCGCGTCGTATTCGATGGAACCGCTGACCTTCGAGCAGGTGCCGAAGAACGTGCTCGACACGATCCTGGACCAGGCGGCCAAGAAGCCCGCGGCCCGGACGTAGAGTTTGACCATCAAGTTTATCGGCGGCTTCCGGAAACGGAAGCCGCCGTTTTTTTATCCGACATGTTTCAGAGATCCCGGGATTGTTTGTTAGCCCGATAATCAGCTATCGCTTAAGGTTGGCAGAGTTCTCCCTCTCCGCCGCGAAGCAGGGGAGAGGGCCGGGGAGGTGGTGCTGATTCTTCCCCATCCAAAAATCGATGTCTCTGCCAAGTCATAAACAACCCCCTCTCCCGTCGCTTCGCGCCACCCTCTCCCCGCGTTGCCACACGGGGAGAGGGAACCGATCCAATGATTCGTCAAAAATATCGTTCCATACCCGAATCATATTTTTTCATGTCTAACATCAAAAACTGTTGTATATTTCCACGGCCTGCGCTAAGCACTGGCAAGCGGAGTTTTGGGAAGGAGTCGGGATGAAGGTGCACCGACCCGTCCAAACCAGTAAGGGGTTGGACCGGTTTCCGGCCGGACGGCGGGAACCGACAGGCGCTGATGAAAGCTTCAATGCAAACGGGTGATGAACAGTACCGTGAGGTGGTCGAACTGAAGGCCGCGCTCGACGAGCATGCCATCGTGGCCATCACCGATCCTCAGGGAAAGATCACCTATGTCAACGACAAGTTTTGCTCCATCTCCAAATATTCGCGCGAGGAGTTGCTGGGGCAGGACCATCGCCTCATCAATTCCGGCCATCATGACAAGGAGTTCATGCGGAACCTGTGGACCACGATTTCACGCGGGCAGGTCTGGAAGGGGGAAATCCAGAACCGGGCCAAGGACGGCACATTGTACTGGGTGGAAACGACCATCGTGCCGTTCCTCAACGAGCAAGGTAAACCCCGCCAATATATCGCCATCCGCGCCGACATCACCGCCCGGAAGCAGGCGGAAGAGTCCCTCCGCCGGATGGCGGCCATCATTGAGTCGTCGGACGACGCCATCATCGGCAAATCGCTGACCGGTGTCATCACGACCTGGAACCGGGGCGCGGAGAAACTTTTTGGTTATTCAACGCAGGAGGCGGTGGGGCAGCCGATGTTAATGATCTTCCCGCCGGAGCGGGTGAAAGAGGAGGCGGACATCCTGGCCCGGATTGCGCGGGGCGAAAGCGTGGACCATTACGAGACCGTGCGCATGCGCAAGGACGGGAAGCGCGTTGAAATTTCGGTGACCATCTCGCCTATCCGGGACAGCCAGGGCAAAATTGTGGGCGCCTCCAAGATCGCCCGCGACATTTCCGAGCGCCGGCAGCTGGAACTGGCCGTCGCGGCGGCGGCCGAGCAGGAACGGGCGCGGATTGCGCGGGAATTGCACGACGGCCTGGGACAACAGCTGGGCGGTCTGCGCTTTCTGATGGATGGCTTGCGCCGCGATTTGCAGGCGGCGAATGCGCCTCAGGCGGAAACCGCCGGGCAACTGGCCCGGGAAATCGCCACCGCGCTGACGCAGGTGCGCACTCTGGCCCATGAATTATATGCCGTCCCGCCTTCCCCGGACGGGTTGCTGCAGGCGCTGGAGAACCTGGCCGAGCGCATCGGCGGTGAACGCGGGATCACCTGCGCTTTCACCGGCGAGGCCACCGTCCTGATGCACAACCAGACCGTGGCCAGCCATCTTTACCGGATTGCGCAGGAGGCGGTGCACAACGCCCTCAAACACAGCCGGGCCACGCGGATTGAGCTGGAACTGGTTCCCCAACCCGACAGTGTGGAGCTGCGGGTGCGGGACAACGGCATCGGATTCCCGGCGGTAACCCGTGCCCGGGGTCTCGGCCTGCACACAATGGAACAGCGCGCCCGGTTGATCGGCGGGAGATTGGTGGTGCTGAGCCAGCCCAAAGGCGGCGTGTCGGTGATTTGCTCGGTGCCCAAAGCCGCCCTGGAATCGCTGAATATTGCGGAAAAAGCCGGGTGAACCGGCTGCTACCAATCATGCCCGGCAAGAAATCATCCCCGTCCCGTCCCAAGCAAATAAAAATTTTGCTGGTGGACGATCATCCCCTGATGCGGCGGGGGCAGGCCGACCTGCTCGAACGCGAGGCGGACCTGAAGGTGTGCGGCGAGGCGGGCACGGCGCGCGAGGCGATGGCGGCCATTGCGAAATTGCAGCCGGATCTGGTGCTGGTGGACATGGCGTTGCCGGACAAGGACGGCCTGGAGCTTATCAAGGACATCCAGGTCCTTCACCCCGGTCTCCCCGTGCTGGCAATGTCCATGCAGGACGAATCGCTTTATGCTTCACGGGTTCTGCGGGCGGGTGGACGGGGTTACGTGATGAAAGGTGACGCGCCGGAACAGCTCGCCACCGCCATCCGCACGGTACTGGGCGGCCAGGTGGCGCTGAGCCCGCGCATGTCGGCGAAGATGCTGGAATCCATGGTCGGTCCGGCCGGACAGACGGGCGGCGGGCCGGAGGCGAAATTATCGGATCGCGAACTGGAAGTATTGCGGCTCTTTGGCGGGGGCTGGAGTACCGAGGAAATCGCCAATCGCCTGCATCTCAGTCCCAAGACGGTGGATGTGCACCGGGCGCACATCAAGGAGAAGCTCGGTCTCAAGACTACGCCGGAATTCCAGCGATTTGCTATCCGGTGGGTCACCGCCCAGGGCGGGCCGGACATGTAGCTGTGTCGAGAGCCTGCCACTGGAACGCTGTATTCATGCGGCAATGCACGGATGTCTCGGGGCCTTCTGCCGGATAAATCCGACGTTCCTTTCAAAGCGATGGGGCGACTTGCCGGGGTGGGGTGATAAGCATTTTCCTTATCCGTTGTGGCTTTCCAGCCCTACCTACGCGTGTCTTTCGCCCCAATAGCCCGGAATTCCTTCCAGCTTTAATCTGTTCACATGAATGCAACGAATGTTCGGACCGAGGTCAACGCGCCAGTCACCCGGATGCAGACTCCCCTGCGGCCGCCTGCGCCCGTCGCCAATCATCAGCGGGAAGTGACGCCCTTGAATTTTGGCGGCCCACCCGGCAACCCGCCCGCTGCCAACCTTCCCAACAACCGGTTGGTCGAGGCCCTGGCCGCTTCCACCATCTTCCGCGAATATCAACGGGCTTTCGGCGACGCCACCGGATTGCCGCTGACTTTGCGGGCGGTCGAAGGCTGGCAGTTGGCCCACCAGGGTGACCGGCGCCAGAACGGTTTTTGCCTGCTGATGTCGCAGGAGAACCATTCGTGCGCGGCTTGTCTGCGGATGCAGGAGAAAATCTGTAACGGTGTCAATGGCGTGCCCTGCACTTTGCGCTGCGCCCTTGGCCTCAACGAGTCGGCCGTGGGCGTGAAAATTGGCAAGGAAATCATCGCCTACCTCCAGACCGGCCAGGTTTTTTTCACCCCGCCTAAACCGCAGCAGACCAATCGCGCCCTCGACCTGATCAAGACCTGGGGCCTCAAGGTGGATCGGCAGGAAGCAGCCCGAAGCTATAACGAAACGCCGGTCGTCCAGCCGGGCGAATACCAGGCGACGATCCGGTTGCTCCAATTTTTCGCCGACCAGCTCGGCGTGCTGGCCAGCCAAATCCTGCTGCAACAAAAAGACACCGAGCCCCCGCAGATCACGCGCGCCCGGCAATTCATAGAGCTCAATTGCCAGGAAGAGCTGTCACTCGCCGGCGTGGCCCGGCAGGCCGGGATGAGCGAGTTTTACTTCTGCAAAATGTTCAAGAAAGTCACCGGGGTGAATTTCGCCCGGTATGTTTCCCTGGTCCGGGTGGAGAAGGCGAAGAACCTGTTGCTGAATATCAATTACCGGGTCAGCGAAATTGCCTTTGAAGTCGGATTTCAGTCGCTCACGCATTTCAATCGCATCTTCAAAAGCATCGCCGGCCAGTCCCCCACGGAATATCGCCGGCAGCTGTCGGCCAACCTGATGAAGGTGAAAAAATGAAAGCGGATCCCCAAGCGCCCGGGTCGGGTGGCCCGTGCTGCCGGAAGAAAAGGGTTTTTGTGGTTGAAGACCATCCCCTGATGCGGCGAAGCCTCGTCGAAGCCATCGAACGCGAGCCGGACCTGATCGTCTGCGGCCAGGCGGACGATGTGCCGGAGTTGCCGGCTATCCTGTCGCTGCAACCCGATGTGGTGTTGACCGACATCCAGCTCAAGTCCTCCAGCGGACTGGACTTGATCAAGGCTCTCCGCGCCCGGTTGCCGGTGCTGCCCATAGTGGCAGCCACGATGTTCAATGTGCGTCGCAACGAGCGCCTGGCCCGCGCCGCCGGCGCCTCGGGCTTTGTCTCCAAGGAAGAAGGCCCCGACCGGTTGATAGCCATGATCTACGAGGTGCTGAAGCAAGACGCGGAACGCGATGAAAACTTCTGAAATCCCGCCTCCGTCCTTGTGTGGTTCGCCACTCATCGAACGGCCCCGTTCAACCGCCAAAACCGTGCCGGTCCCCCTGAATTTCAAATCGCGCAGCTTGGTGCTGTCGGTAACGATGGAATGTGCCCCGCGGATCCGGTGGCGGAAGCCGGCGGGCCGGGGGACGGGCTTTGAATTTCAAACCGATCAATAACGGACCGGGATTTAAAGTTCCGGCCGTCAGCCAACGGCCGGCCAAATAAAAAAGTTGTCATCGCGTCCCGAACCGGCGTATTGAAAAGGCATGACCAAGAGGGCAGACTGTGTGCTTTCCCTGGCCGGGCCAACGCCAGGTCGGGTCGGAAGCATTCAGGCGTTCACCTTCACCCGATAAGACACCATGGTTAAAGCGGAACAAAAGACAATCCAGAAGGATGGACGCGAACTCCAGGGCATCGACCTGACCATCGCCGTACAGCCGGACGATGACATCGAGTCGCAGTTTGGCCTGATGGTGGACCGCCTCTACCAGTGGTACGGCAAGCATGGCAACGCTTGCGGGGAATGCAGCATCGGCTTTGTTGCCACCGACAAGCATCACGAGGCGCTCATGGCCTGCCTGATGGGCCTCATCCAGCAGGAGGAGCCGTTGCGTCCACTGTTTGCGCAGCTGGGGGAGGTGGACGTCACTTGTTTCTCGCCTGACGGAAAAGTCACCAAGGAATCCGCACTAAAGATCGGATAGTCTGATTTTTTTTGCCCGGATCATACAAGAACGCGGCGGCGGCGGTGTCTATCCGGTGTGAGGCAACTCCATAACCGGTCAAGACTATGAAAAAAACCATTTAATTCGTGGCTGCTTGACGGAGATTGCGGGTGGCAAGGTGGAGATCAACGGCAGCTTTACGGAATCGGAAGCAACAGATTTGGATCAAAAAACTGCCGAAAAATTGAAGCCGGGATCCGATTAAATTCTTGCACCGTTCGGTTCCGGTCCCGGTTTAGTTTGCTGGAGAGGAATCAGGGTGTCACGGCCGGCCGCCAACCGCCAGGAAATCAAAGTTCCCCATGGTTTAGAGAACACCCGGGAATCGGGCCAAAATTCCTCAAAAAAACTTGTTGCGCCGGACGACTTCGTTGCTATACTCCGCGTCCGCTTTCAAGAGTTGAAGCGGTAGTTTAATTGAAACCATTAACAGACAATTGTTCTTTGTATGGCTGCCCAACGCATCAGAATTCGACTTAAGGCCTACGACCATCGGGTCATAGACCAGTCGGCGCGCGAAATTGCCGACACCGTCAAACGTACCGGCGCACGCGTCGCCGGGCCCATTCCGCTGCCGACCCGCATCGAGCGCTTCACCGTCCAGCGGTCGCCGCATGCGGACAAGAAGTCGCAGGAAACCTTCGAGCAGCGCACGCACAAGCGGCTGATTGACATTCTCGACCCGACCGCCAAGACCGTGGATGAATTGAAAAAGCTCAATCTCCCGGCCGGCGTGGACATCACCATCAAGATTTAAGGAGAACCCACATGCCTCTCGGACTTTTAGGAAAAAAACTCGGCAGCACGCGCGTTTATAACGCCAGCGGGGTGTTGATTCCCGTGACCGTCGTGCTCGCCGGCCCCAACCGCGTCCTGCAGGTCAAGACCCAGGCCGGGAAGGACGGTTACAACGCCGTCCAGCTCGGGTTCGACGATCAAAAGGAACACCGCGTCACCAAGCCGCTGCTCGGCCATATCAAGAAGCAGAACGGCGTGGCGGTGAAACGTATCAAGGAATTCAGAAATTTCTCCAAGGACGTGAAGCCCGGTGATGTCGTCGGTCCGGCGTTGTTCGCGCCCGGCGATTTTGTGGACGCGATCGGCGTCACCAAGGGCCGCGGTTTTGAAGGTGTGGTCAAGCGCCACCGTTTTGCCGGCGGCGATTCGACGCACGGCGCCAAGGGCTGGCACCGCCGGTCGGGCGCGATCGGCCAGCGCCTGTTTCCCGGCACGGTCATGCGCGGCATGAAAATGCCCGGTCACATGGGGCAGGACACACGCACAACGCAGAACCTGGAAGTCATCCAGGTGCGCGAAACGGACAATTTGCTGCTCATCAAGGGCGCCATCCCCGGCGCGGAAGGCGATTACGTGGTCATCCGCGAATCCAAGAAACGGCCCAAGGGCTGGAAGCCGCCGGTCAGCAGCGCGCCAATGAAGAAGAAAGGCGCCGCCGAGAAGAAAGCCGCTGAAGCCAAACCGGCGGAAGCCAAAAAGTAATTTGACCGGCCATGAAAATTGCCATTAAAGACATCTCCGGAAAGAAATCGGGCGAACTCGAAGTGAAGTTCCCGCTGATTGAAGACGGCAAGGGCACGCAAGCCGTGCATGACGTCGTGGTTGCCTACCAGGCGGCCCAGCGCAGCGGCACCGCCTGCACCAAGAACGTCGGCGAAGTCGCCGGCACCAACAAGAAACCGTGGCGCCAGAAGGGCACCGGCCGCGCGCGCGCTGGCTCGTTCCAGTCGCCGTTGTGGGTCGGTGGTGGCGTGGTCTTCGGGCCGAAGCCCCGTGACTTCGCGAAAAAGGTTTCCAAGAGCACCCGCCAGCTGGCGTTGCGCAAGGCGTTGAGCGAACGGCTCAAGGCCGGCGACGTGGTGGTGGTGGATGAATTGAAGCTCACTTCGCCCAAGACGAAGGATTTCGTCGGGTTGATGTCCACGCTGGAATTGACCGGCACGACGCTGGTGGTTTCCACCGGCACGGACAAGAACCTCACGCTCGCCTCGCGCAACATCCCGGACGTGGCGTTGACCACGAGCGACTCGTTGAACACCTACGACATTTTGCGGCCCGACAAGCTGCTTTTCACGAAGAGCGCGTTTGAAAAGGTCGAACAACGATTGGCCAAAGAATAAATTCCGTTGAATCGTGAATCGTTGAACCGTTACTCCGGCCACGATTCAACGTTTTAACGGTTCAACGATTTAACGAACCATGAACGCATTTGAAGTCATCAAAACCGTCCGCCTGACGGAAAAAGGCACACGGCAAGGCAGCCAGGTGGTCCGTCCCTTCGAACGGGACAAGACCGGCAAACCGGTCCTGGACGACAAGGGCAAACCCAAGATCAAGGAACGCACCCTCAACCAGTACACCGTTGTGGCCGACCGTCGTGCCAACAAAACGGAGATCCGCCAGGCCGTGCAGGAATTGTTCAAGGTCAAGGTCACCAAGGTCAACACGCTCAATGTTCGCGGCAAATTCCGCCGCCAGCGCACCCACCAGGCCGGCCAGGCGCCGAGCTGGAAAAAAGCCATCGTGACGCTCAAGGAAGGCGACAAGATTATTTTGACCTGATGCCGCTCTGAAAATCAGATTTCCGCGAGGCCGGCCAACGCCGGCCTTTTTTATTGCAGTTTGATTTTCCTGAGCGCAGCCAGCGCGCCGGCCGGGCCGGTTGCCCCCAACAGTTCGGCCAGAATTTCCTGACTCCGGCCCAGGCGGGCGAGGCTGGAAAGCAGATGCAGATAGGCAGTGGCATCCGTGGCCGGGACGGCGAGAAGAAAAACCAGTTGCACCGGCCACGAACCTTTGGCGCCCCAGATCACGGCTTGGCCTGCGCGGCCGAAGGCGAATTGCAGGTGTTTTACCCGCCCGGAGCGCGCATGGGCAACGGCGATGCCAAATCCGTTGGCGGAGTTGGCCAGCAACTCCTGGTTGAGCGCAGCCTGGTAGAAAGGC
>Ga0265320_10001118_pt1 | contig 19763 bp, 14 predicted proteins | sample 4827metaG_FD_202087 | JGI IMG/M metagenome (GOLD analysis project Ga0265320, IMG submission 202087) | Rhizosphere microbial communities from Carex aquatilis grown in University of Washington, Seatle, WA, United States - 4-8-27 metaG | ecosystem: Host-associated > Plants > Roots > Rhizosphere >...
GCTGCTGGTCGTGACAGCTTTCCGGCAGGAAAACAGCCTGTCCGTCGCCACCCCCAGTCACGAACCACTCATGACCATGATTTTAAGCAATCAAAACGCCGTCGCTTACCTGCCCGGCGGCTCGTCCCAAATCGAGCATAATCCCCTGCCCGGCACTTTGGGATGGACAAATCGCAGCGGTTCCGGTTCCATTCGCGGTTTCACGTCGCTCAGGAAAACAAACGATTGACGCCAAAAAATGGAAAAGCCAAAACCGAAGAACGCCAAATTCCAGATGGGAAAAACACCGTCTGCCGCCCGGCCGCTCAAAGCAGTCCCCGGGAACGTGCCCTCGCTCTTCCGCAAAATCGACTGGATTGCGCTTATCTTCACCTTCGCTGCAGTCTGGACGGTTTATTTTTTAACTCTGGCACCCGAACAGACCCTGGAAGACTCCGGTGAACTTTGCACCGGCTCGTTCTACGCCGGGATTCCCCACCCGCCGGGTTACCCGTTCTGGGCCATCTATTCCTGGCTGTGGACGAAACTGCTGCCCATCGGCAATGTCGCCTGGCGCGTGGAAGTGGGCGAAGCGACCGCCGCGGCCATGGGTTGCGCCCTGGTGGCCTTCATGGTTTCCCGGGGCAGCAGCATGCTCATGGAAGGAATCGAGGAATTAAGGGAGATCGCCAGCAAATGGGAGAACATCATCTGCGGGATTTCCGGCATTGTCGCCGGCCTGTTGTTGGGCTTCGGCGGCGTCATGTGGAGCGAATCGGTCGCCATTAACCGCATCTCCCTCTTCGGCGTGCCTTGGCTGATGATTGTCCTGGTGTGCCTCCTGCGCTGGGTTTATGCCCCCCACCAGCGGCGCTATATCTATATCGCCATGTTCTTCTTTGGCATTTGCATTACCGTTCACCAGACCCTGCTGGTAGCCGCCATGGGAATTGAGGTGATCATCATTGCCGCCCAACCCCGGTTAGGACGCGATGTGCTGTTCGGCAACGGTGTCATTTACCTGGGACTATTGTATGCCTATTCCCATGACATGGTGTCCCAACTGCTGGAGGCTCTCGGCAATCCGGTTGTCAAGATCTTGTTCCATCTCATCGGCATGGTTTCCATCGCCGGCTGCATTATTTTGACGATTCAAACCAAAAAGTTCCTGACGGAATGGTGGCCGTGCCTGGTGATGGGCGGGTTGTTCGCCCTGGGTGTTTCCTTCTACTTTTACGAACCGATTGCCGGCATGACAGACCCGCCCATGCAATGGGGCTATCCCCGTACGGTCGAGGGCTTCTTCCACGCCTTGAGCCGCGGCCAGTATGAAAAAGCAAATCCCTCAAACCCTTTTTCCGATCCCAGCCGCTTCATCATGCAGATGGGTCTGCTGATCTGGGATGTGGCCGGGGAATTTAACTGGGTCCTGGTGTTTATCGCGCTGGTGCCGTTGTTATTCTTCTTCCGGATGCAGAAACGCGAGCAGTCCTGGATCATCGGCCTGATCGCCATTTATCTTTGCATCGGTGCGTTGCTGATGGTCCTCATGAACGTCACGCCCGATCGCCAGACGTCCGAATTGAACCGGGTGTTTTTCATCTCTTCTCACGGAATTGTCGCCATCATGGTCGGCTATGGCATGGCGTTGATTGCCGCCTTCATGGCGACGCATTACACGTCGTTCCGGGGCTGGGGATTGGTGGGAGGCGCGTTTGCCGCCATACTGGGGGTCTACTGTCTTTGGGACGCCACGGGCAAACATTATTTCGGCCTCGCCGGCCAGGTTGGTCTCCTGGAGCTTCCCCATTGGATTGGACAGGCCTTTGCCAAAGACCAGGGCGGCCTGCCCATTTACGGCAACCTCATCCTGGTGACGGTGCCGTTTGTTTTCATCCTCGCACTGTTGCTCTATCGCCGGCGCGGTCCGGTGCTCATCACGCTGGCCCTCTTCACCACCATGCCCATGTATTCCGCCCTGTGCCACTGGGCCCATAGTGAACAACGCAATCACTGGTTCGGCTACTGGTTCGGGCATGACATGTTCACTCCGCCGTTCCCCGGGCCGGATGGCAAATTGACCTATGACACCAAGTTGCGTGAGCAGGCGATGAAAGGACCCGACGCCAAACTCATCTATCCTGAGATGACCAAGGACACGATTCTTTTCGGCGGTACCGACCCGGGCCGTTTTTGCCCTACCTACATGATTTTTTGCGAAAGTTTCATTCCGCATGATTGCCAGCCCCTCCAGGACCAGCATTTTGACCGACGGGATGTTTACCTGATTACGCAAAACGCCCTGGCTGACGGCACGTATCTTGATTACCTGCGCGCCCAGTATTTTCGCAGCCAGCAGAAAGATCCGCTGTTTTTCAGCGAACTGGTTCGTTCCCTCTGCAAAACCCCGCCCTACGAAACCAATCTTCTGGGCCGCATGGTGACACCATTGGACACGTATTTCACGGCCCGGGGAGCACGCATCGAAAAGCGCTGGCGCATCTCCGATTCCTGGTTCACCGGCAGCGACCTCATCAAGCTGTCCGCCCTGCAGTCTGCTTTACATTCCAGCCAGGACCCGCTCTCCCGCTGGCTTTTCCAAAGCCTGAGCAAGCCGACCCGCGACCTGGTCACCGCCAAGGCGGATGAAAGCCGCTTGCGCCCGGCGCTGGTGGACGATTTTAACCGGTTGCTGGAAGGCCCGTCCATTTATGACGCAACCCGGTTCGCCCAGGTGAAACTGTCGGATTACCTGCAACAATTCATCACGCAAAATCCCCAGGGGGACACCCGTATCCGCCTGAACCGCCTCCTGCTCGAGGCCGCCTATCCCAACAACATTGCCAAAAGCCAGGGTGGAGTTTATCCCGACCGCGAGATTTACATTCCCAGCCCCGAAGACTCGCAACGCTGTTTCCAGGATTACATGGAGGACGTGCAGCGCCGGATGCAAATCGGCCAGATGATGCCGGGCGAGGATGTGCACGTTGATCCCTCCGGAAAAATGCAGGTCAGTGGCCAGGTCGCGGTGATGATGATCAATGGTTTTCTCTGCCGCGTCATTTTTGACCACAACCCCAACAATGAATTTTTTATCGAGGAAAGTTTTCCCCTGCCGTGGATGTATCCGTATGAAACGCCCTTCGGCATCATCATGAAGATCAACCGCAATCCCGTTCCGGAATTGTCGGACGAAATCCTCCAGCGCGACCACTTTTTTTGGAGCAAATATTCCGACCGGCTCATCGGCAACTGGATCACCTACAAAACTCCGGTAAAAGATGTTGTGGCCTTCATCGAAAAAGTCTACCTGCGCCACGATTACAGCGGCTTCAAGGGCGACCTCAAATTCGTCCGGGATGAATCGGCTCAAAAGGCGTTTTCCAAGCTGCGCAGCTCCATCACCGGCATTTACGCCTGGCGCCTGGGCGGACAATGCCCGGAGGAATATCGCCAAAAGACCCCCGCCACAACCGAGGCGCTCATCCGCGAGACCGATTTTGCCTTCAAACAATCGTTCGCCTTTTGCCCCTACAGCCCGGAAGCCGTGTTCCGTTACATCAATTTCCTGCTTCAGTATGGACGCATGGAGGACGCGCTGCTCGTCGCCGAGACCTGCCAGAAACTTGATCCGTACAATGATCAGGTGAAAGGACTCGTCAAACAATTGGGCGAATACAAAAACCAGTCCGCGACCCGGTCCCAGGTCGAAACCCAGGTGCAACATATGGAAAATGAAGTCCATACCAACCCGGCCAATCTTCAAAATCTCCTGTCTCTCGCCGGCATTTATCTCCAGATGCAGCAAACCAACCGGGCGATTGATCTCTTCGACCAGGCACTGGCCGGGCCGTATGTGGGTCCCAATGAAGTCGGCTACATCGCCCAGGCCTACGCCCAGATGGGCAACCTGATCAAACTTGAAACGGCCATCCAAAAACTGACTGAACTGGTTCCCAACCAGCCCGAACCCTGGTATGACCTTGCCGCCCTCGACGCGGTGTTGGGTAAACAGGACCTGGCCCTGCAAAACCTGGGCAAATCAGTCGACTTGAGCGCCCTGCGGCTCAAAACCAATTCCGCCGCCCGCAACCTGGTGGTCGAAGCACGGAAAGACCGCCGTTTCGATACCCTGCGGAGCCTTCCCGCCTTTCAGAAAATCGTTCCGGCCGATTAGCCCGGCCACCGCATCCCCAGTTGCGGTTTCCGGATAATCGTCTACCTTCACAGTTTGAAATTATTCCGTGCCGAATCAACCGCATGAAGAAAACAGCCACGCCAACACCAAAAACCGAAACCGCGGAGGGGACGGCGCCACCGGCTGCCTCCGCCTTTCCCGCCCCGGCACTCACGCCGGAGCAATTGGCCGCACTCCAGGAGCGCGCCGCCAGGGCTGACGAAAACTGGGACCGTCTTTTGCGGACCGCCGCCGACCTCGAAAATTTCAAGAAACGTGCCGCACGCGAACGCATCGAGGCTGCCCAATCCGCCAGCGCCGCCCTGCTTCAAAAACTATTGCCCGTGCTCGACCATTTTGAGATGGCTCAGGCTGCGGCCCAAACCACTGCGGCCCCGCAAAGCGGCATGGCCTCCGTGCAGGCCGGCATCGCCATGATTCAACAACAACTCAAAGGCATCCTCGCCGAAACCGGCCTGGAAGAAATCGACGCCGAGGGCAAACCATTCGACCCGACCCTGCACGAGGCGGTTTCCCAAAGGGAGACGGCCGATGCCCCCGAAGGACAAGTCGTCCAGCAAATCCGCAAAGGTTACAAGCTGCGTGAACGCCTGTTGCGCCCGACCGCTGTCATCGTCGCCCGGAAACCATCCCCGCCTCCTGCCGCCTGACCATGTCCAAGCGCGATTATTATGACGTGCTCGGCGTCAGCCGCGGCGCCAGCGACGATGACATCAAGAAGGCCTACCGCCGGCTGGCCGTTAAATTTCATCCGGACAAAAACCCGGGCGACAAAACTGCCGAGGACAAGTTCAAGGAAATCGGCGAAGCCTACGAGGCCTTGAGCGATCCCCAAAGACGGGCGGCTTATGATCAATACGGCCATGCCGCGTTTGATGCCCGTGCCCGCGCCAGCCGCGCCGGCTTCGGCGGCAACTTTCATGACCCGTTCGAAATCTTTCGCGAGGTCTTCGGCGGCGGAAGCATCTTTGAAAATTTCTTTGGCGGCGGCGCGGACCCATCGCAGCCGCAACGGGGCGACGATTTGCGGTATGACCTGGAAATCACGCTCGAAGAAGCAGCGCTGGGTTGTGACCGGGAAATAGCCGTCACCAAGCCCGACCGGTGCGATGTCTGCGAGGGGTCCGGCATGGAACTCGGCTCAAAAATCCGGGCCTGCTCCACCTGCGGCGGCCGCGGGCAGGTGCTCACATCCCGCGGCATCTTCAGCATTGCCCAGACGTGCCCGCATTGCAAAGGGGCGGGACGCATCGTAGAAAAGCCTTGCAAAGCCTGCCACGGAGAAGGCAAGCGCCAGCGCAGTTCCAAAATCAAACTCCGCATCCCGCCCGGCGTGGATGCCGGGTCGCGCCTGCGCTCGTCCGGCAACGGCGAGGCCGGCTTTCGCGGGGGGCCGCCCGGCGACCTCTACGTGGTGTTGCACGTCAAGGCCCATGAAATTTTTCAGCGCGACGGCGACGATTTGTTGTGCGAGGTGCCGGTCCGCTTCATCCAGGCGGCCCTCGGCGCGGAAATCGAGGTGCCTACTCTCGATGGCCGGGCTACGATCAAAATTCCTGCCGGCACGCAGCCCGGCACGACCTTCCGCGTCAAAGGCAAAGGCGTAAAAAACCTCCAGGGCCATGGCCACGGTGATTTGCATGCGCGGATCCAGGTCGAAGTCCCAACCCACCTGACCGCGGAACAGAAGGCCAAATTGCAGGAATTCTCCGAGGCCTGCGGGGAAGACGCCAATCCCATCAGCAAAAGCTTTTTCGAAAAAGCCAAAAAGCTGTTCCAATGAGATTCATCCCCCACGCCCTTCATCCATGCACCGTTTTTATCTACCACCGGAAGCAACGCACGGCGATTCGCTCCGGCTGGACGAACGCGAAGCACATCACGCGCTGCACGTCCTGCGCCTGAAACGGGGCGAGCTCGTCAAGGTTTTGGACGGAGTGGGAAATGAATTGCTTTGTGCGGTCGAGAGTGGCTCGCGCAAAGCCGTCACCCTTTCGGTGTCGCTGAAAAATTTCACGCCCCCCCCGACCTGCTCCGTCACGCTGCTCCAGGCCGTGCCTAGGGGCAAAATCATTGAAAGCATCATTCAAAAGGCCGTCGAGCTCGGCGCGCGGCGCATCGTGCCATTGCTGACCGAACATGTCGTGACCCGGCTCGACGAGGCCGGCGCGGATGACAAGCGCGAAAAATGGCAGCAGGTGGCCATCGAAGCCATCAAACAATGCGGCGCAGCCTGGCTGCCAAAAATTGAAGCCCCGGTCACTCTCGCGCAATTTCTGGCTCAAAAGGAAAAGTTCGATTTGTCCCTGGTCGGGTCGTTGCAAACCGAACGCCGCCATCCGCGCGAATGCTTCCGGGAATTTCAAACTCAACACAAACATCCACCCCGAAGCGTCGGCGTTTGGATCGGGCCGGAGGGTGATTTCACCCTCGACGAATTAAAGGCAATTGCCGCCGCCGGCGCGCTGCCGATTTCTCTCGGCCGCCTGGTTCTGCGCGTCGAAACCGCCGCCATCTATTGTCTTTCCATCCTCAAATATGAAGTGAATTCCCATTAAGACCGGCCGGTCTAATGAATTCCGGTTGACAGAAGAGAATTCTGATGAAGACTCTCTTATTGTCAACGAGGTTTACTATGAGGGTTTATATCCGGATTCTTCTCTGCTTAGCCATGCTGTTTGCTGCCACTCGTTCGATCCGCGCCGCGGACGTCGTTTGGACAAATACCGCCGGTGGAAATTGGAGCACGGCCGCCAACTGGGATCCCAACCGCGTCCCTGATGTTTCCGATACCGCGATCATTACCACAAACGGTGATTATATTGTCACCCTGGACGTCAATGCGATCGCCGGTGGACTTGTCCTGGGCGCAACCAACGGCAACAACCGCCCGACTTTTTTTATTAACACCAACACTTTTACGCTCGGCGGACCTCTGACCAACTATGGCACGATCCGGTGGGGCCACGCGGATTTGCACTGCCAGGGTGGTCCGCAGATCTACAACTATGGTTTGTGGGACGCTCAAACCAACAACATGTTCTACGGTGGCGATTCCGGCGGCACGGCCACCTTCAACAATTTCGGCACTTTCCGCAAATCCGGCGGCAGTCTCGACATCGGTTCCACCTACCTCGACTACAATACTACCTTCAATAACTTCGGCGCCGTGGATGTCGAGAGCGGAGTGATCGTCCTCGACCACGGTTCCGATAGTGGAACCGTCAATGTCGCCACCAACGCAGTCCTTTACGCCCTCAGCTGGACCTTGACCGGCAGTCCCACTTTTACCGGCTCCGGCAACCTTCAGGGTCATTACATCGGCAACAACGCGGTGTTAAATGGCCTGATGACCTTCAGCTACGCCGCCTTGTCGGGCACCTTGACCCTGGCCACCAACGCTGTGGCCAGCCTCACGCAAGCCTTCGGTTCATCCGTGTCTTTTGACTCCGTGATTTTCACCAACTATGGCACGGTCCATTGGGACGGCGTCGATCTAACCGGCAACTCCGCGCAGCTCTACAACTATGGTTTGTGGGACGTTCAAACCAACAACGTATTCCACGGCGGGAATTCCGGCGGCTCGACCACGTTCAACAATTTCGGTACTTTCCGCAAATCCGGCGGCAGTCTCGACATCGGTTCCACCTACTTCGACTTCAACACCACCTTCAACAATTCCGGCCTCGTGGATGTCGAGAGCGGAGTGATCGTCCTTGACCACGGTTCCGATAGTGGAACCGTCAACGTCGCCACCAGCGCAGTCCTTTACGCCCTCAGCTGGACCTTGACCGGCAGTCCCACTTTTATCGGTTCCGGCAACTTTCAAGGTCATTACATCGGCAACAACGCGGTGTTAAATGGCTTGATGACCTTCAGCTACGCCACCTTGTCGGGCACCTTGACCATTGCCACCAACGCCGTGGCCAGTCTCACGCAAGCCTTTGGTTCATCCGTGTCTTTTGACTCCGTCACTTTCACCAACTATGGCACGGTCCATTGGAACGGCGTCGATCTAACCGGCAACTCCGCGCAGATTTACAACTATGGTATGTGGGACGTTCAAACCAACAACGGATTCCACGGCGGGAATTCCGGCGGCTCGACCACGTTCAACAATTTCGGTACTTTCCGCAAATCCGGCGGCGGCTTTGATGTCGGATCCACCTACTTCGACTTCAACACCACCTTCAACAATTCCGGCCTCATGGATGTCGAGAGCGGAATGATCGTCCTTGACCATGGTTCCGATAGTGGAACCGTCAACGTTGCCACCAACGCAGTTCTTTACACCCTCAGCTGGACCCTGGTCGGCAATCCTGATTTTACCGGCTCCGGCAACCTTCAGGGTCATTACATCGGCAACAACGCGGTGTTAAATGGCTTGATGACCTTCAGCTACGCCGCCCTGTCGGGCACCTTGACCATTGCCAGCAACGCTGTGGCCAGTCTCACGCAAGCCTTCGGTTTATCCGTATCTTTTGACTCCGTCACTTTCACCAACTATGGCACGATCAATTGGAACGGTGTCGATTTATCCGGCGACTCCGCACAGATTTTCAATTACGGCCTGTGGAATGCCCAATCCGACAACACGCTCGCCGGCCATAGCGGCACCACCTTCAACAATCCCGGCACCTTCCGCAAATCCGGCGGCAACTCCAACCTCGGTTCCACCTACCTCGACTACAACACCACCTTCAATAACTCCGGCTCGGTGGACGTTCAGGATGGACTGCTGGTCTTTGACCACGGTTCCGACAACGGAACGGTCAATGTCGCCACCAATACGGTCTTTTTTTCCCAAGCCTGCACCTTGACCAACACCCCGCTCTTCACCGGCACCGGCAACCTCCAGGGCCGCTACCTCGGCAACAACGCGGTGCTCAACGGCCTGATGTTATTCAACGACGCCACTTTCTCGGGCACCATGACCATTGCCAGCAACGCCGTGTTCAACCTCACGAGCGCCTTCGGTTCGCCGGCAGCCTTCACCGCCGTGGTCTTTACCAACTACGGTACGGTGAATTGGGCCAACGTCAATTTGACCGGCGACTCGGCGCAGATTTTCAATTATGGACTATGGGATGCCCAAGCCGACAACACGCTCAATGGTGGCAGTGGCGGCACCACCTTCAAGAATTTCGGCACCTTTCGCAAGTCCGGCGGCAACCCGGACCACGGTTCCACCTATCTCGACTTCAACACCACCTTCAACAATCCAGGTATTGTCGTTTGCCGGGTCGGGCAATTGGTGATTGGCGGGAATTACACGCTGACGGGCGGTACTTTGAACTTCGGCATCAACAGCGCAAGCAACTTCGGCTCGCTGTATCTAAACGGGAACGCTGCATTGACCGGCACAATCAGCGCCAATCTCCAAAACAACTACGCTCCCGCTGCCGGCGCCTCATTCCCGGTACTGACGTACGGCTCCGAATCGGGCATCTTCACCAGCTTGAAACTTCCGGCCGGATTGGCCTGGCAAACCAACTATGGCGCCACCACCTTCACCTTGAGCGTGGGTGCCGCGCTCCCGGCACAATTGTCGCTGATCGAGGGTGGCAACAACATCATCTCGTTTGGCTGGGGCACTGTACCCGGGCAAACGTACCAGGTTCAGTACACGACGAACCTCGTTTCACTCGACTGGATCAACCTGGGCGGCCTGCTCTCCGCTACCAACGAAACCTTGACCGCATCCGACACCATGAATTCAGATCTGCAACGATTCTACCGCGTCGTCCTTATTCAATAGGTAGCACCACTCCGTCACACGACGGGCTTTGTTGTCACGCCCCCGGGAAAACACGCGGCTGTTTTGGATTGCCAGGAAACACGACGATGGTATGGTAAATTCCAAACAGGAGTCTCAGAATGAATCCAAGATTTTGTTCGGCAAGGAATGCCCTGCGAGCAGGCCCCGTGATGATGTTGTTATCCTTGATTGGCTTGGTTGCCGCTGCTCACGGTCAAACAGTCAATGAAACCGGCGTTGCCACCGGAACTCCCGGGACAGCACGGGCGAAAGTCTCGGTTGATTTGATGGCTGAGTTGTCCGCCCGGGGCATACCCCCGACTCGCATTCTTGGCCTGGATGCCCGGGGCATACCGGTCGTCTGCGGAACTGACACGTCGAAATCACTGACCGTACCAGCGCAAAAAAGCGCCGGCACCGCTGCACTCCCCGTCAACGTGCGCGGCTGGGAAGCCATTCCCAGCGTGGTGCGGATAAACGCGCTCGACACTTTCCGTTTGGAGGTGAACGTAAACTCGGCTGTGACTGCGGTCACGGTTGATTTTAGTTTCGTGGTAACTCCGGATTCCGGCGGGAGCCATCAAATCCTGCGCGACGATGGCCTGGGCCTTGATCGGGTGGCCGGGGACCATATCTGGACGAGCGGGCTGTTGCATCCCAACGTCAGCCAGTTGAACCTCTGGACGCCGCCCTATTACGGCAATGGCATCGACGCCGACACCAACAGCCCGGCGGGTTTAAACTGGTGGGATATCGGCACGGTGCAGATTGTTGAATTGACCGGCGAGACGAATGGTTTTCTGGTCAATCCTCAGTTTGGCGTCATGGACCCACATATACCATTGGCGACGCCGCTGGCCCTGTCATCCAACGTTCAGGCGACCGCGCACCTGCTGAACATCAGCGACTCAACGCAAGGAGCGCAAAAGTTTCTCCGGACCGTTTCCTACAGCGAGCTTCCGACCGTGACGACTGCCCTGTACGGTGCGGCGCCGGATGCCTTTGATTTCCTGACCTTTTTCACAACCGACCATATCGAACAGCAGCCATACCTGTCATCCGGCAACTTCATCGCCGGAGTCCATACGCCGGTCAAAGTGAACTATAGCGGCACCGGATTGTCGCCCTATGATTCCACAGCTTACTGGGGAAGCCCCGGGCACTTGCTGGGCGTGAGCGTGCTGGACACCGGCGACCGGGGCACCTTCGCCAACAACGCAACGCATGAACTGTTGCACCAATGGTCCTGTTTCACCGATCCGGCCCTCGGGCTGAATGACGGCACCGGCCACTACAACTATCGCAGCGGCGTCGGCAGCCTGTTGGGGGGCACGCAGTTTATTGCCACTAACGGCGGGTACATGGTTAACTGCAGCGAAGGACCGAGCGGAGCGGATTTTGCGTCGGCCATGGACCGGTACATGATGGGATTGATCGACGGAAGCGCCGTCCCGCCGGTACCGGTGGCCAGTGCGTCGCTGGGCTCGCCGTTTTTCCTTTGCAGCCAGGTGATCTCGAACTTCGACACCATTGTGACCATCGCCCAAATCCAGCAATCGGCGGGCGTGCGCTCGCCCGGGCCGGCCACGTCGCAACACAACTTTACCATAGGCTTTGTCATCGAATCCAACGGCAGGCTGTTGAACCAGACGGAACTGACCTTCTTTGAAATCCTGGCCCGACAGTATACTCAGCCTGTGTCTCCATCCGCTCCGGCACCTTATCTGGGAATCTCAGGTTGGCAGCCGATTACCCGGTTCTTCGGCTCCGGAACAACCTGGCGAAGTTATGCGCCGTCGTTCGTCCAATCGAGGTTCAACTCGGTAACACCGGTTGCGGGATCGCAAGTGGCGATCGGCGGCTTGGGCTTCCCGGGAGCATCGTACACCCTTCAGGGTTCGACCAACCTGGCCGACTGGAACACCGTCGCAACTCTCCGGGCCGGCACCAACGGCGCATTGCAATACACCAACCCCATGGCGGTCCCGCGACAATTTTACCGGGCGGTGTGGAACGAATAGGATTTTGCGCCCGCGGCGGTTAAGGCCCCGAACGAACACGGTAAAAGCGCTCCGGATAGCCGGGCGAATTGGAATCATAGAAGTCGTAGCTGGCCGCGGAATTCGTCTGCAGCGGAGTCCAGAACCGGACCAAAAAGTCAACGGTCCACCGCTCAGCGCGACTGAACCAGAACCCGGAAGGCCCGACCGAGGTGTTCCGGATGCGTGAGAGTCTGAAACTGGCGCGATTGGGCGGATGTCCAGCCATCCAGGGAATTGTCTTTCGCCGCCCGTTCCAGAATCCGCGTCAGGAATTGTGATTGGGTCTGAAAACTTTCAGTCTTCAGTCCAGCCGATTCGCCAACGGCTTGGATGGCGGAAAAATTAACGTGGGCGGTGAGATCCTGTTCTCCCACGTTCGCCAGCAGATCGTCACTGGCGTGATGCCGGAAATAGGCGCGCAACGTTCCCCGGGTGCGACCCGGCAAAAATATTTCGTCGGCCGTCAGGCCGTAATCAATCGCCATCAATTTTCCACGCCCCAAAACGCCGGCAGCCTCGCGCCACCAATTCTCCGCAGCGGGACGGGTTTCAATCGTGTAATCGTCGGGAAGCACCGACTCCAATTCGGAATCCGGAATCCGGAATCCGGAATTTCGAATCTTCGCCCAAACGAACTTCTCGCCGTCCACGGCCACACCCCATTCGTACCATGCCCGCTTTGCCGCATCCCAACCGAACCGGTAAACCGGCAGGGCGTCCAGCAGTTCGTTGCTGAAAATAACGCCATTCAATTGCTGATTGGAAGCGACCAGGGACTTGAAGTCGTCGAACCACCGGACGTGCGGAATAAAAGGCGCCAGTGTTTCCCGTTGCCACCCCTGTCTTTGCGCCGACGGCTCAAGAATCCGGTATTCGATCGATTCAAATAATTCCGGACGCTTCAATTGCATCCAGGCCAGAATATCCCCGGCCAGTTTCCCGTCGTGCGCGCCGGCCTCCACAATCCGCACCCCGCCCTCCGCGCTCCGCAATGGTTCCAGCCACCCGGCAAATTGAGAGGCCAGCAGTTGGCCAAAGACTTCCCCCACGCCGACGCTGGTGTAAAAGTCGCCCTGCCGGCCGGGATTGTCTTTTTTCGCTTCATAATATCCATGTTTAGGACAGTAAAGGGCGAGCTCCATGAACCGCGCGAACGGTAAAACTCCGTGTTGTGCGACTTCGCAGCGGATGATTTCAGTCAACGGGTTCATTACCGGAATTTGGCGCGGCGTTAGCTAACATTGTCTTCCAAAGAAAGGTTATATGGCCAAAATAGATGCGTTTTTCAACCTGATGTTCGAGCAAAAGGCGTCAGACTTGCACATGGCTTCGGGCAACCCGCCCATGCTGCGCATCAATGGCGAACTTCAGCGCGTGGATTATCCCCCGCTGGAAAACGATTCGCTCAAGGCCATGCTCTACGAAACCGCGCCGGATTACAAAATCAAACAGTTCGAAGAGACCGGTGACGTGGACTTTGGTTACGAAATCCCCAACATCTCCCGCTTCCGCGTCAATTTTTACAACGAAAAGAACGGCATCGCTGCCGCCTTCCGGCAAATCCCCAGCCGCGTGCTCTCGTTCGAGGACTTCGAAAAAATCGAGGCGCCCCTGCCGGCCGTGCTCAAAAAATTTACCATGCTCAACCGCGGCCTGGTCGTCGTGACCGGCCCCACTGGCTCCGGGAAATCCACCACCCTGGCGGCGATGGTCGATTACGCGAACAAAAACCGCAAAGATCACATCATTACTGTTGAGGACCCGATCGAATTTACCCACGAAAGCAAAAATTGCCTGGTCAACCACCGGGAAGTCGGCGTCCATACCAAGTCGTTTGCCGCCGCCTTGCGCGGCGCGCTGCGCGAAGATCCCGATATCATCCTGGTCGGCGAAATGCGCGACCTGGAAACCATCGAATTAGCCATCACTGCCGCCGCCACGGGTCACCTGGTCTTCGGCACTCTGCACACGCAAAGCGCCTCCAAGACGGTGGACCGTATCATCGACGTTTTCCCCGCGGACCAGCAAAATAAAATCCGCCAGACGCTTTCCGAGGCCCTGAAAGGCATCGTCGCCCAGACCCTGTTCAAACGCACCGACAAGAAGGGCCGGATCGCCGCCTTTGAAATCCTGGTTTTCAACACCGCCGTCGCCAACCTGGTCCGGGAAGGCAAGACCCACCAGCTTCCAGGTATGATCCAGGTCGGCAAGAAATACGGCAACCAGCCGCTCGACGACCACATCATGGAGCACGTGCGCATGAAACGCATCGCGCCGGAAGACGCCTATGACAAGGCCCTGGACCGGAAGAAATTCCGCTCTCTCCTCACCCATCCACCCGACGAAGACGACGTCACCTGATTTATGCGCCGACCAGAATTGGACCAGATCCTGACCGCGATGCTGGCTTCACAGCCGGAAATTTCCGACCTGCTGTTCACGGTCGGCCGTCCGCCTCAAGTTGAGGCTTACGGTGAGCTCAAACCGGTGGTTCTCGATCCGCCCATCGCCCAGCTCACGCCCTACCAGACCGAGATGATCGCCATGAATATCATCGGCGACAATCTCTGGCAGATCGAGGATCTGTTACGCCACGGTTCCTGCGACGCCTCGTATGCGCTCTCGGACCAGGCCCGTTTTCGCGTCAATGTCTTCGCTCAACGTGGAAATTACTCCATCGTCTGCCGCCAGCTCAACGCCGCCATACCGACGCTGGATAAATTGAAATTCCCCGAAATTTTCAAGGAAATCCCCAAGGAAAAAACCGGCCTGATTCTCGTCACCGGCGCCACCGGCTCCGGCAAATCCACCACCTTGGCCGCCATCCTTAACGAAATTAATGCGTCCAAACCCGTCCATATCGTCACCCTGGAAGACCCGGTGGAGTATGTCCATACGCACAACCAGGCGACTTTCAACCAGCGGGAACTGGGCATCGATTTCGATTCCTACGTGAACGGCCTGCGCGCGGCGCTGCGCCAGGCGCCCAAGGTTATTCTCGTCGGCGAAATGCGCGACCGCGACACCGTGAAAATCGCCCTGAGCGCCGCCGAAACCGGCCACCTCGTCCTCAGCACCCTGCACACAATTAACGCGGGCGAAACCGTCAACCGCATCCTGGGTATGTTCGAACCGGACGAACAGGAGCAAATCCGCGTGCGCCTGGCCGATTCGTTGCGCTGGGTCGTCAGCCAGCGGCTCGTCCCCAAGGTGGGCGGAGCCCGCTATGCGCTGCTGGAACTCATGGGCTCGAACCTCCGTACCCAGGAGGCCGTGCGCCTGGGTGAAAGCGAAGGCAAAACGTTTTACGATATCATCGAAGCCAGCTATCCCTTCGGCTGGCGCACGTTCGATAACGCCTGCATCGAGGCCTTCGAAGAAGGCATCATCACCGAGGAGACCGCCCTGCTCTATTGCAGCAAACGCAGCACCATTTCCCGCGGCATTGACAACCTCAAGAAATCCCGCGGCGAAATGACCAGCACCATGGGTTCGTTGCGCATGAAAACCGCACCCATGTCAGCGGATGGGGGAGGCGCACCGCCCGTCCTTAAAATCAAATAATTATGAACGGCACCAGCGGCAGCACAGGCTCATTCGATTTCGTCAGCACCGAGGACAAACCGGCCTTGATCGCCTTTTCCACCCCGGAATGGCTCGAGGCCGCCAAGACCGCCCTGCGCGAGCTCGGCTACAAGGTCCACACCGCCGCCACCCACAGCGATTTCCTTGTGCGGTTCGGCCAGGCCCATTACCAGGTGGTCGTCGTCGAGGAACTCTTCGGCGCCAACACCATCGACGAAAACCTCACGCTCAAGGCGCTGCAAACCATGCTCGTCAACCAGCGCCGCCACGCCACCATCATCCTGCTCGGCGATTCGTTCCAGACGTTCACGCCCATGGAGGCCTTCCGGCACAGCGTCCATGCCGTCATCAACAGTTCCGAAATGTTCCTGCTCAAGCAACTGGTTGAAAAAGCCGTGGCCGACAACGACCTGTTCCTTCACAGCTTCCGCGAAGTCCAGAACCGCGTCTATACCAGCGGCAATCGCTTGTAATCCCCGCGGAGTTTGCTAAGTTCGGCGCGTCCAATGATTCGCCTCGATCAGGCCCTGGTGGAACGCGGCCTCTGCGAAAGCCGTGAACGCGCCAAACGCGCCATCCTCGCCGGCCAGGTCCGCATCAATGCCCAGTCCGCCCATAAACCCAGCGATTCCGTCAAGCCCGATGACCAGCTGACCCTCGACGCCCCCGAAAAATACGTCAGCCGCGGCGGCCATAAACTCGAACGCGCACTGCATCACTTTCAACTGGACGTCGCCGGCCTCACCGCCCTTGATCTCGGCGCCTCCACGGGCGGGTTTACCGATTGCCTGCTCCAGCACGGTGCGGCCCGGGTCTTTGCCGTGGATGTCGGCCGCGGCCAGCTGGCCTGGAAACTTCGCCATGATCCTCGCGTCGTCGTCATGGAAAAAACCAACGCCCGCCATTTGACCGTCGCGCAAATGCCGCCATCCTTTGTCCCCGCCGGCCTGGCGGTGATTGACTGTTCGTTTATTTCGTTGCGAAACATCCTGCCTGCTGCCATTGCTTTATTGCAGCCGGATGGCAGAATCGTCGCGCTGATTAAACCGCAGTTTGAGGCCGGCAAAACCGAGGCCGACAAGGGCCGCGGCGTCATCAGTGACCCGTCGGTGCACGAGCGTGTGCTCGATGAACTGCGGAAGTTTGTCGGCGCCCGGCCCGGTTTGCGCTGGCGAGACGTGGTCGAATCACCGTTGCTTGGACCGGCGGGCAACAAGGAATTTTTGGCGTTGATTGAAAAAACTGGCTGACAAAATCAAACGCGTCGGACTGGTCGGCAATTCGGAAAAGGCCGCCGGCGCCGGCAGCGTGCGCCGGGCCGCGCGGCTCATCCAACGCGCCGGCCGCCAGGTGTATTGTGATGCCGAAACCGCCCGGCTGGCCGGATTGAAGGAGCACGTGTGCGCCGATGCCGCCGCGCTGACGGACGAGGTGGATTTGCTGCTGGTTTTTGGCGGGGACGGAACCATGCTGCGCGTCGCCCGCGATATTGCCGGTTCCACCACGCCGCTGTTGGGCATCAATATCGGCGGCCTGGGTTTCCTTACCGCCGTACCTTCGGATGAAATGACCCGCGCCCTGGCCCACGTCTGGCGCGGTGAATTCAAATATGAATCCCGCGCCCTGATCGAGGTCAGCGGGCGTTGCCAGGGAAAGCCCATCCGGGAATCCGCGCTCAATGACATCGTCATCAGCCGCGGCGCCATCTCCCGACTCATCAAACTGGATGTGAATGTCGACGGCGAACTGGTCACCCGCTACCACGGTGACGGACTGATCATCAGTTCGCCAACCGGCTCGACGGCGTATTCGCTGGCAGCCGGCGGCGCCGTCGTTATGCCCACCGCCGAGGTCTTTGCCCTCACCCCCATTTGCCCGCATACGTTGTCGAATCGGCCGCTGATTCTGCCCCTGACGTCAACCATTCGCGTCCAGGCCGTCAGCACGGCGCCGGCCACCAGCCTGAGCGTCGACGGTCAGTTCGTCGCCGAACTCGACGCCGGCAATGAGGTGACGATTCGCCGCAGCCGGGGTGCCGTCCGACTGATGCATCTGGCGGACAGTTCATTCTTTGCGGCCTTGCGCCGCAAACTGCATTGGCGCGGAGCCAATTTGTAAAATGAACGCTAAATCGTTACACCGTTTAATCGTTAAACCGTCAAACCGCCGGGCGAGCACTGCTCGATTCAACGGTTTGGCGATTCAACGATTCAACGGATAATCATGGTCCGACTTAAAGACATTGCCCGGCATGCCGCCGTCTCCGTGATGACGGTGTCGAAGGCGTTGCGCAACGAACCCGATGTGTCGGTCGCTACCAAGGCGCGCATCAAGGCGCTCGCCCAGCAAATGGGTTACGTCCCCGATTCGTCCGCCCAGGGGTTGCGCACCCGGACGACCAAGCTGTTCGGCCTGGTCATCCCGTCAAGCATGAACCCGATTTTCTCACGCATCGTTTTTGCCATCGAGGAGCGCGCCTCTGAACTGGGCTATGATATTTTGCTGGCGCACACCCAGAACATGCCGGACCGCGAGGAAGCCTGCATCCGGCGGCTGCTGTCGCGTCGCGTGGACGGGTTGTTCATCTCGCCGGTGTATCGTTTTGAAGCGGAAGCCCGGATTTACCGGGAGGTGCTGGCCCGCCAGGTCCCAACGGTCCTCATCGGTCCGCCCGCCCCCTTCTGCAAATCGTTCGCCAGTGTGGAAACCGACGAACCGATCGCCAGCTACAATGCGACGCAACATCTGTTGAAGCTCGGCCATAAACGCATCGCTTATCTCACCGGCCCGCCGGTGGCGCCGTGGGCCCATGAACGGTTTGAAGGCTACCGCCGTGCCCTGCGCGAGGCCGGGATTGAGATGGATGACAAGCTGGTTTTTGCCGCCGGCAATACGATCGAGGACGGCACCAAGGCCGGCCTGCAGTTGCTCAATGAATCGTGCCATGCCACTGCCATCCAGGCCGTCAGCGACCTGGTGGCCATCGGCTGCGCCGAGGCGCTATTTACGCAGGGATTGAAAATCCCGGACGATCTGTCGCTGGTGGGCTTCGGCAACATCATGGCAGCGCAATATTTTCGCGTGCCGCTGACGACGGTCCGCCAGCCTAAATTCCGTCTCGGGATGGCGGCGGTGGACGCGATGATGCATCTGCTGAAGGGCCAGCGCGTGGAGACAAAGCGCTTGTCCGCCGAACTCATCGAACGTAAAAGCACCGCCCCGCCCAAGGCCGCTTGATATTACCGGCCGCCGGCTTTTGCTCTCAGCATGGCTGATGACCCCAGTCGGTTTCCTTGAGATGCTCCTCGTAAAGCGCCATCTGCTCTTCTGCCGTCAGCTTTTTGCCATCCGACGGCGGGCTCGAACCGGCTGCATCCTGACCTGGAACTGACTCCGGCCCGGCGGGATTTTTTTGTGGCGGTTCGTTCATAGACCAGGACGACCAGTTGCAAGGTTGAAAACTGAATACGGAAAACACCACGCCCGCAGTTTGCCTCCGCGCCTATGCCTCCGGCGGATTTTGCGTCTTCATCGGGATTTCGTTCGACGCCTTAACCATTTCATCCAGAAGCTTTTTGAACTCTTCCAGTCCGGGTGCCGGGATGATGATGGCGTTGCGATGGCCCCGGGCCTCTTCGGTAATGCGCAGGAACCGGCCGCGCGGATTTTCCTTGAGGGTCAGGACCAGCGTTTTGCGCTCAATCTGGACCTGTCCGGACTTGAGGGTGTCTTCGACCACCTGCGGTCTGGGGGTAACGTAGGGAGTATGAAAGGGTCGCTGGTTGTAAGGCGAAGGACGTTCGTTTGAAATCATAAAGTTACAAATTGACTTCTCGCCAATAATCATACAGCCCGCCCGCTCCCTTGGCAAGAGCGTTCGTGGCCCAAATTATCTCAAAATCGAACAGGCTTCGGACGCGGTTCGCGGCTTGACCTCGTACCCGGCTTTGGCGATGCTCCGGTCACCAAAATTCAACCAATGCGATTCAAACAGCCATATGAAACCATTTTCACTTTCCATCCTGACGCTCGCACTCGGCCTGCTCGCGGGCTGTTCGGCCAAGGAAAACAAGACCGAGCCGACGGCGAAATCTGAGTCGTCAACCGCCACGCTGCCCAGCATGAACGCCGCCTCGCAACCTGGCACCGGTGAAGCCTTTCTGGCCGCGAACGCCAAAAAGGAAGGCGTCCTCACCACGGC
>Ga0265320_10001119_pt1 | contig 19748 bp, 30 predicted proteins | sample 4827metaG_FD_202087 | JGI IMG/M metagenome (GOLD analysis project Ga0265320, IMG submission 202087) | Rhizosphere microbial communities from Carex aquatilis grown in University of Washington, Seatle, WA, United States - 4-8-27 metaG | ecosystem: Host-associated > Plants > Roots > Rhizosphere >...
ATTGAAGACATCATCACTTCGTTTGCTGTCTGGAAAGATGCCACTTCTCTGACTTACATTGTCGCCGGGCATCCGATGTATCAACTTAATTTCCCGACAGCGAATCGGTCTTTCTTGTATGACTCGCTGACGAACATCTGGCAAGAAGTTCAGACAGGATTAGAATTGCAGGCGCGTCACATTGCAAACATAGGCATCGCGTTTAATTCAAAGAATGTCATCGCTGACTCAACATCGGGTGGGTTATACGTTCTCGATGCAAATGCGCTAACAGACAACGGAACGCCGATTAAGCGCCAAGTTGTGTCACGACATGTCCACTTTGAAGGCAACGAGATCGGGATTGACGAACTGTTTCTTGATATGGAAACAGGCGTGGGTTTGCAAACGGGGCGAGGTTCTGATCCGCAGATCATGCTGCAAGTGTCGAAAGATGGTGGTCGCACGTTTGGCACTGAGCGTTGGGTGAAAATAGGAAAAGTAGGGCACTACGCAACGCCAAGAGTGATTTGGCGTCGATTGGGCATGTCACGCGACTTCGTTTTTCAATTCACGATGACTGATCCCGTCAAGTTCACAGTGTTGCGCGGTTCGATCACACCGCGAGGGCAAGAAGGGAAGACAAGTGGCCAGCAGCAATCTTAGCGGTGCGCCGCTGCAGACTGCAGTCGATGACGACAAAGGGTTGTCGCAAGCGTGGCAACGCTGGTTTAGCCTGCTCGCGCAGTTCTTTGGAAGTTACGAAGCATTTGACACGACAGTACCGACGAGCGGAACTTGGGCACAAGGGAACTTTGTGCGCAATAGTGCGCCGAGTGAAGCGGGCAGTGGAGGTAGCAAGTATGTAATCATCGGGTGGAGTTGTGTTGCCTCTGGAACGCCAGGAACTTGGGTTGCGTGTCGTTGTTTGACGGGGAATTAATGGAAATTCGTGCAGCTTCTGCCAATGAAATATTTGAAAACGCAAACTGTTCAGCGTTGCTGGCAAGGTATGCAGAAGAATCGGCCATGCAGGGCATGCCTCCTCCGAAAGCGGATTATGAGCAATACAAAAAACTTGAAAAGATGGGAGTGCTCAAAGTGGCAGGAGCGTTCTCAGATGGAAAACTGGTTGGATTGATCGCAGTTATTGCGGGCAATTTGCCGCATTATAGTCAATGCGTGTCTTCGACGGAATCGTTTTTTGTTCTCAGAGAATTCAGGCGTCAAGGTACAGGGAAAAAACTTTTGGCCTTGGGAAAAGAATTTGCTGCGCAGAAAGGCGCAGAGGGCTTGTTTGTGAGTGCGCCTATAGGAAGCGCTTTAGAAAAGGTGCTTTCTCACGACCCTGCATTCGAACCAAAGAACAAGGTGTTCTTTACGCCAGTCAAGACTTCGGAATTGACTGTTACGAAAGAAGCGCTTCCTGCAATGAGCGACACCGCGATCTCTAAAGTTAGAGAATACAGCACGAAGATAGGCGAACTTCCGCAGCTTCCTCTGAAGACGTTTCATCTTTTTCATGCGGGGATTTACACAAGGACGATCTGCATTTTTAAGAACACAATCATGACAAGTGTCCTGGTGAAGTGCGGAACCCTTGTGACGATTAACGGAGACGTTACGGTTTCTGTGGGAACACATGAAACTCGCTATACAGGGTCACACATCATTCCTGTAAGTGCGAAGAGGAAACTGGGTTATTACGCGCACGAAGATACTTGGATCACTATGCAGTTTGCAACTGATGCAAAAACGGTTGAGGAAGTTGAGCCTCAGTTCACAGATGAAGTTGAAAAGTTGATGTCGCATCGTTACATGAACGACATTACAGTTACAGGAGAATGATATGTCAGGACCCGATGTGATGGGCTTAGCCTTAGCCTCAGACGCTGCAATGGGGCTTGGTGCCGATGCGGTGATAGGTACAGTGGCAGGCGATGTCGTTGGGGGTGCTGTTGCTGCTGATGCGGCAGGGGGCGCAGCCCTTGGAGCGGGTGCTGATGCAGCTACTGCTGCAGCATACGAACTTGGAGCACCGGCGGTGGACGCTGCTGGTGGCACGATTGCCGATACTGCCGCGCTCGATGCGCAAGCTTATGGTGCAGGAAATGCAGCAGGTACAGGAACCGGCTATGCAGCGTCTGGTCAAGCTGCCGGAGACTTAAACGCAGCAGCCGCAGCCTCCGCTTCTGGTCTTCCTTCGTGGGTATCACCAACGGTACAAGCAGGTTCGAAGCTTGCGACAGGAATGATGCAAGCCAACACTGCTCGTAAAGCATCAGCAACAATGGCAGCGGCAGATGCTAAAGCAGGCAATGAGAATCTTGCTATTTACGACAAGCAGCAAGCTTTGCAAGCGCCTTGGGTTGCGGCAGGTGAGAATGCTTTGTCGCAACTTGAAACAGGCACTGAACCTGGTGGTCAGTTCAATCGCGCATTCAGCCTTGCTGATATGCAGAACTCCGCTGTCAATCCAACGTATCAGTTTGCAAAAGACGAATCTCTTGCCGCGATGAAGAATCAAGCTGCGGCGGGCGGTCAAAATCTTTCGAGCAATACGATTCAAGGCGCAGGTACGCTTGCCGGTAATCTTGCTGCTCAATATGAGAATCAGGCATTCAATCAGTATCAAGCAAGCAATGCTTCTGCTTTGCAACCTATTGAATCACTTGCAGGGTATGGTCAGACGGCAACGAATCAGACTCAGACGGCAGGACAGAACTATAACACTCAACAAATACCGCTCACTGTGGGGGCGGGAAATGCGACGGCAGCAGGTCAAGTCGCTGCAGGCAATGCGACGGTTGCAGGCATTGGTGGTGCAATAAATACCGTTGCATCGAGTCCTGCAATCATGAATTCGCTTGCTTCAATCTTCAATTAAGGAACAGCCATGTCTGTCGAACAACAGCCCATGATTGCATTGAATGTCGATACGAAGCCTCCCGTCGACTTTGTTCAGAACGAAAAGAATCGTTATGCACTTGCTGAAGCAGGGCGTACTGACACATTGCAACAGGCGCAGATGGATGATCGTTCTATTATGCAAGACTATTTAAAGCAGGGCGGTGATCTGGTGACGCCCGACGGACTGAATAAAGCAACTCAGGCATTGCAAGGCAAACTCTCTCCTGAAGGCTTAGAAAAGCTAACTAAACATGTGGAAGGGGCAGAAGACCGCAAAGCAAAAGTTGTGGATCAAATGTCTAGATTGGCAGATGAACCTTTTAACAGGTTAATAAAGACGCAAGACACAATTTCTCAGGTGCTGCGAGCACCGCTAGACGTGTTCAAACAAGAGGCTGCAAAGATTGGTGAACCTGCCGCACTTGAACATTTTAATGCTGCAAAAGAAGCTCAGTTCAAGATGATTTCTGAAATGGGTAAAGACAATCCGAATATCGGACCTTTGCTCGAAAAGTATAAAGCGATGGATCCGAAACAAATGGAGGCGACGTTTCAAGGAACCGAATACAGTCGTGGTCTTGCAAAAGAAGCTCAAGAACTCAGAACGAAGGCGGCGCAAGAGAAGTATTACACAGCAGGTGCCGAGCAAAAAGCAGAAAGTTCTGACCTTGCGAAGATCAAAGCTATAAACCAAGCATATGAAGACGGGTTGATCACGATAGAAATACGGGATAAAGAATTAGCTAAGATCACTGCGGTAAAAGGTGTGGCGGGTGGCGGCGGTTTTCAAGCTGCTGTTCCTAAGGAACTTCAGGGTCTGCATGGTGACGAGTTTTTGGCAAAGCTTGATCCGAGCATTGCAGCGACAATAAAAGCAATATCAGAAGGCCGAGAGACATTCGCTTCGATGGGTGTACGGGGTGCTGATCGGCAAGCTGTCGTGCAATATGTCAACCAGTACAATCCAAACTTCAGCACAATCGATGCTGACAGAAGAAAGAAAACCGAATTATCATTCGCTACCGGTAAGCAAGGTGATCAGGTCAAGTCCTTTAACGTTGGCCTTGCTCACCTTGATACTTTGCAATCTGCAGGTGATGCGCTCAAGAACAATGATTTGATGACATGGAACAAAATCACCAATTCGATACGAAAAGAAATCGGGGAGCCTGAAGTCCAGAGTTTCGATGCGGTAAAACGAATTGTTGGTCAAGAGATTGTCAAGGCCATTGTTGGTGCAGGAGGGGGTGTTGAAGAGCGTAGAGAAGCTGCAGAATCTGTTAACGCAGCAATGAGTCCTAAAGCGTTAGGAGACGTGATCGATAGATACAAAGAATTGATGGTTGGTCAGTTGAACGGATTGCGCTTGCAATACACCGCCAACGCTGCGAAATCGGATGAAGATTTTGATAGATTCCTGTCGCCTCAGGCAAGAAAATTGTCGAAGTCAATGTCAGAAGAAACAAATTCAACTACAAAGTTGACAACGCCCCCGAAAGCAGGTGAAAAACCAGGCGCTTTGCCGAAATCGACCACAGGGGCAAGTCAAGGCTTCCCGAATCAGAAAGAAAAGCCGGAAGATCGGACGCGACTTCTGCAAGATGAACTTGCCGCCGAACAGAAAGCGTTGACTGAATCGACTGACGATTTTCACAAGGGCCAACATCAGCGCAATGTGGAAGCGATAACAGGAGAACTGAAGCGACTTGGTGCACCGACTGTTGCGCAACAACTTGCACCGAATGCTCCTGCGACTGCAACGCCAGAATCGACGCCTGCCCCTGCTGCAGCCCCTGTAGAGAATAAGCTTGCACCAGAAAGCGAAGCACCGCTGGTCAAGACGTCAGAAGACATCAAAGCACTTGTCGCTGCAGGCAAGTTAAGTCTCTCTGCCGGTAAAAACAAGTTCAGAGTGCAGCGAGCCGACGGGTCATTTGAAGAACGCATCTTGAAGAAACTGCCGGGGTAATGCCATGGGTTGGCTTGACGACGTTTCTACAGTGTCAGAAGGCGCTCCTGCAAAGGAGAAAAAGACGCCTGATAACAGTTGGCTTGATTCAGTCTCTGAACCTGCCGACGATTCAAAGTATGACATGAGCGAATACAGTTCGCCAACGAAAGCGTCCGAAGGCAAAGCAGGACGCTTTGCCCGACTGTACGGTGAATCAGCAAAGGATGCAGTCAAGAGCGGTGTTGTCGATGCAGCAGCAAAAGGCATTGGTGAAACAGTTCTGTCAGGCGTAACAGGGGCAGCGTCAAGCGCAGTCGGTGGATTAGCGGGCGCTGCGCGAACAGGTTATCGTCTTGCGCGTGGTGACACATTGCAAGATGCTGCCGAAAAAGGCACCGAGACGATTCGTGACGTCCAAAAAGCAGGAACGTATCAACCGCGTTCTGCGCAAGGACAGCTTATCGGCGAGTTAATGGGTGCAGGTGTTGATGTTGCAAAAGAAGCGACAGGTGTGATAGCCAAAGACGTTGGCAAAGGGGTTGGCGCAGGCGTAGGCTATGCGCTAGGCGGTAAAGAGGGTGCTACCACAGGGGCAGAAAAAGGCGGCGCTATCGGCGAATCTATTGGAGAAGCTGCACCTGAAGTTGCAATGACGCTTGCAGGTGCGCCTTTCAAAGCAAACAAAGCGGCAGTGCCTGTTGCGGGAAAAGACTATTCGCCTTTGCGCACTCTGACTGCAGAACAATCCGAACGCATGCAACGACAACGGGATTTGGGAGTCAGTCCGACTTTAGGTTCGGTCACTCGTTCGCCTGAGCAGGTACGATTTGAAGAACAGACAGCGCTCGGCAAAGAAGGTGGTGAAGCGTTGCGTCAACGAAATCTCGAAAACAACGCAGCGTTGGTTACTGCGTTAGAAGAGACTGACAAGAAACGTGCAGGACAAAAGACTTCTGAAAATGAGCGCGATACGGGCATTTCGGTTGCTGATGCGTTAGAAAAGAAAGCAAAGGCAAGCATGTCGAATGTCGACATGCTGTACAAACAAGCGAGAGATTCGGGCGAAACAAAAGCACGAGTGCGCACGAAAGCGCTTGAAGACTTCTTTGACGAGAATCGATCACAAGGTGTTGCGGTTCCCGCAATCTCTGCGCTTGAAAGCAAGTATCAAGCGTTGAAAAAAGAAAGCGGCGGAAAGCTCACCATTGACGATATGGAAGCGCTGTATCAGTCAGCGAATCAACTGCGTAATTCAAACCCTGCTGCAGCGCATTTCATGGGCGTGGCAAAAAGCCGTATCAACGACATCACGCAAGGCGTCGGCGGTGATCTTTATCGGCAAGCAAGAGCAGCGCGGCTAGAACACGGCATGGAGTTTGAAGATCGTGCTGCAATTGCAGACATCATTGCAAAGAAAACGAGAACAGATTATCGGACAGCAAGTGAAGACATCTTCCACAAGCTTGTTGTAAATGGTTCGCTCGATGAGTTGCGCGATGTCACGACAAGCCTCTTGTCCGTCAGTCCTAAAAAAGAGCCTGGTGCATGGCAAGCTGTTCGCAACATGCAAGGCCAAGCAATCGACTATCTTGTCGAACGCTCGACAAAAGGCATCGGACTTGACGAAAAAGGCAATCCTGTTTTCTCACCTGCCGAGTTTCGCAATGGTGTGAAAGCAATTGGGCGCGAGAAGCTTAATCATTTGTTGGGCGAAGACGCTGTTGATCGACTGTATGACATTCTGCAGACGTCAAGGGAATTGAAAACTTCGTCAGGGCGTGTGTCAGGCAGCGATACGGCAATCAATCTCAAAGACGCAGCGGCAAAAGAAGTAGCGAAAGTTGCAGCGACTCACTTATTTGGAATGGCGGGTAGGGCTGCGAATTTTGCAGGGAGTCTGATTGGCAAATCTGCTGAACAGAAAGCGTTAAAGGGCCGGGTGGAAGAATCACTCAATCCAAGTGCTGCGCCGGCTAAAGAAGTGCAAGAAATCAGCAAGCTTGAACGAAAAAAGAATCGGCAATATGGACTGTGGAGCAACGCACGAAAAGCAACGCCCGCTGCAGCAGTAGGAGAAGTTCAGGCTGAGGAGCAACAAGAATGAAACTGCTCATAATCGATACCGACGGCGTGGCGCTTTCGATTGCCTGGCGAGCAGCAGAAGCAGGGCACCAAGTGCGTTGGTTCCTCGATAACAAACCGTCGATCAGCAAACAGACAGGCAACGGTTTTAAAGGTATCGAGAAGATCGAGAACTGGGTGCCGTCAGTGCAGTGGGCCGACTTGATTATTAGCACGTCGAATGACAAGTATGTCGAGCGTTTAGAGTTCTTCCGCAAGAAAGGTTTTCCGATATTTGGCCCATCAGTTGCTTCTGCCAATCTTGAAATCTCGCGCAAGGCAGGCATGGAGTTGATGGAGAAAGTCGGCATTGAAACTGCGCCTTATCAAACGTTCAAGTCGATGCAAGATGCTTACAAACATGTTGTGAAGACGAAAGAACGCTTTGTGTTCAAGACGCTTGGCGACAACGAAGACAAGTCGTTGACTTATGTCTCGAAAGGCCCGCACGACTTGCTCGAATGGATGGACAGAATCATTGCGCAGAAGAACGAACCAAAAGGCGACGTGATGCTGCAGGCATTCATCAAAGGTATTGAGATGGGTGTTTCGCGCTTCATGGGCAGTAAAGGTTTTGTCGGACAATGGAACGAATCGTTTGAACACAAGAAGCTGATGAGCGGCAATCATGGCCCGAACACAGGTGAAATGGGAACAATTGCCTACTTCACGAAAGAATCGAAACTCGGCGAAGAGACACTTGCGAAACTCGAAAAAGAACTCGTCAAGCTCAATCACACAGGCGACACAGCGCTTGGATTCATGATTGATGAAACCGGCAAGCCGTGGCCTACCGAATGGACTTGCCGATTCGGGTGGCCAATTGAAAACATGATGCTCGGTTCGACAGCAGACGACCCGATTGCGTGGATGAAGGATGCGCTCAACGGTAAAGATACGACTTCATTCAAGGAGGACATAGGCTGCTGCCTAGTGTTAGCTCATGCTGATTTTCCGCACGGTCATGACACGAAACGCGAAGTATCGGACGTTCCAATCTACGGCGTCACGCGAGGAAACAAACGACATCTTCACCCACAAGCCGTTAAGATCGATCCGAGATGGGACATGGACGGCGAAAAACTCACGAAGCGCCCGACGTGGAATACCACTGGTGACTATGCTGTCGTGGTGACAGGCTTCGGCAAAGACGTCAAGCAAGCGTCTGGCAGAGCGTACAAGACGTCAGAACAGTTGAACTTGAGCAATGACATTCTGCGCGACGATATAGGCGAAGGACTCGAAAAGCAACTGCCCGAATTACACAAGATGGGCTACGCATTACACTGCAATTATGAGGAGAAGAAATGAGCGCATATCTGAGTCCCGTCTTTGGTGCGGGTTCGCAGTTGTTCGACAATCAGGGCATCATTCTTGCAGGTGGCCTAGTCAACACTTATTTTGCAGGCAGCACGACGCCGACAGCAACTTGGACTGATTCTACGCAGGCAGTGCAGAACGCCAATCCGATTGTTCTCGACTCTGCAGGACGTTTCGCTAATGAAATCTGGCTAGGCGGAGGTATAAAGTACAAGTTCACGATCACTAGTTCAACGCTCACGCCGATTGGATACACGCTCGACAACATTTCGGGCGTGAATGATGCGACGAACACTGCTTCTGAGTGGATCACAGTCTCTGCAGTGCCGAGCTATATCAGTGGCACGTCGTTCTCAGTCATCGGCAATCTGACCGGTATCTTCCAAGTCAATCGTCGGGTTCAAACGACGAATTCTGGCGGCACAGTCTACGGCTATGTGGTCTCTGCAGTATTTGGTGGCGGCATCACGACAGTGGTTACTGTCAATGACTTGGGCGCAGTCTTTGATGCAGGCATCTCTGCAGTCAATGTCGGACTGCTCAATGCACTGAATCCGTCGGTGCCGAATCAGTATGTGCAGAACACGCAGATTGCCTCGCAGATTTATGAAGCCTTTACAACGGGCGGAACAAGCACAGCCTACACGCTTACGCCGTCGCCAGTGCTTTCGGCGAACGCAGCCAAGGTACGATATAACGTGACGTTCAATGCAGCGCCTGGAGCGAGTCCGACACTTGCCGTGTCAGGCCTTGCTGCACTCAATCTCAAGTATTACGACTCGACTGGTACAAAGCAATTTATTACCAGCACCCAAGTTATTGCGGGTTGGACTTCTGACATTATTAACGACGGCACCGATTGGGTTGTGCAAAGCATTGTTCCGCAATTGTTGCCGCAAGACATTCCTGTTCGTCAGACAGTGTTGAATGGTGTTCAAACGGCAGGCGTGGCTTCAGCATTGACGACAGGTTCTGGACTTAATCCAAATTTAGCGGCTACAGCTACGCCTTTGATGGTCACTTCGGCGGTGGGGTATAACGCAAACGGCGCAGTCGACTTGCTTGAAGTCACGTCGGCTGACATCACAGGCATTGTCGGATTACCGCCTTACGAATTGTCTTACATCTATCGTGACATTGTTGTTGGTCTAGCGAGTGGTTGTGGACATCCGCCGCAGGCAAATCTCAGTCTTAATAACGGATTCACCGACCCTCTCGGAAACACTTGGACGAATACAGGTGTCACGTTTGCCAATGCCACGCCGAAGTTTGCAGGAACTTACTACGGGGTTTTTGGCGCAACAAACAATCTGACTTATGCCGTAACGACTTTGGGCAATGGTGGCTGGACGTTGCGTGGTGCGTTCTATTCGACCAACGTCGCAACGACGCAAAGTCTGTTCTCGGCAATCAACGCTGCGGGTTTCGGTGTAGTGCTGTCGATCAACACAAGCAAATTGGTTGCCGCTGTCAGTTCAAACGGAACGACGACAGATGTTATTAACTCTGTGTCGGGTAGTGTAACGCTATCCAATAGCACTTGGTTTGATCTCGAAGTCACATATGACCCGATTGCAGGAAAATATTACGTCTATCTGAATGGCACAGCAGATGCAACATTGACGACGACGAGCGCATTGAAAGTGTGTCCGATCACAGCGATTTATGTCGGTTATACGGCAAACAGTTTGCAGGGGTTTGCGCAAGGTTTCGAATTCCTTCCTTACTGCAAGCATCCTGCCGGAACGAGTTTCACGCCCCAGACTGCACTGACGAGTGTGACAGCTTTTGCGGGCGCGTGGAATTCGACTCTTGCGCCTCCGCAATACGGTTACACCTACAATCAGGTCGCGCAGTCCTGCCTGTCGCTGAACAACGTCGGCACAGATGATTACGGGAATACTTGGACAGCGACCGCGATCACCTACAGCAATACGACACCCGCGATTGCCGGAACCTTTATGGGCGTGTTCAACGGAACAACCAGCAAGATCACCGCGCCATTCAACGGCGTCGGCCAGAATGGCTGGACAATACGGTGCAAATTCAAGCCTGCGGTGGTAGCTGGAACGACATATTTTGTCAATGCCGCTACAAGCGCCGGGACGGCATTCGGTGTTGTCCTGTCTATTTCTGCAACAAAACTCGGATGGGCGCTTTCGTCTAATGGTTCGTCGGCAGATATTGTAAGCACGAGCGGCGCATCAGTGCTTGTAAACGGAACGTCTTACGACGCAGAGGCTTGCTATGATCCAGTGTCAGGGAAGTATTTTCTTTATCTTAACGGAGTGCAGGAGCTTACCGTCACCAGCGCGGCCAAGATTTGCCCAACGACAATTTTGGAACTCGGAAACATCGTTACGGCAGCAGGCGCGTACACTGGGAACATTCAAGACTTCGAGTTCCTTCCCTACTGTCTTCACCCGAACGGCACGACCTTCACGCCTTCGACTACGCTTGCCGACATTACCGCAGGCAACAGGGCAAGCGATTGGTTCTCGCTCGGTGATGCAAAGATGTACGCAGTCAGCGCCAAGAGTACGGTTGCAGGAACGAATCCGACGTTCGTGCAGAAGACGAGAACTTATATTGGCACAGGTACAACGTCACTTGCTTCTGTGGCTTCTGTCACGACAAACGCTTATCAAACTGGGCCTTTGACTCAGGGCATAGGCTACGGGCAAGTCGCCGTCAATAACGGTTCCGGCATTACGAGGATTTTGGGCACTACTTATTACAATACTACGGGTAAGCCGATATTCGTTCATGTCAGTGTGATTACACTTTCGGGCGCTGTTTCTCTAACTGTAGGGGGCGTTGCTGTCTCAGGTACGACTGGACTTAGTGGCAGCACATCCTCCGATATCTTCTGGCCTGTTCCTCCTGGAATGTCCTACGTTGCGATTAACGGAACTCTTAACAGTTGGACCGAACTTCGATAAGGAAAAATCATGGCACTTCATAAAGCACCTGACGGTTCTCTGCATGACGACATGGACGGTACTGCGCTGTCGCTTCCAATCTGGCCGAAAGACGCTGTTCCGATCACGGATGAGGAAGCACAGTCGATACGTGATGAGCAGACTCAGCAAGCATTATCTTCAAAGACAATGCAGGTGCAAGTCGATCCTGCACAGACGTTAGTCGATCAGATTTCTGCCTCGCCGACGGCGTTGGCAGAACTCAAGAAAGCGCTTGGGTTATGATTTACGCACTCGTCCTGCTTTTGTACTTTCTGATTCTTCCATTGGTTGCGCGAGTCGTTTCCCTGTTCGTGCCTCTGACGTTCTCTTATGAAGATCGACACACCAACGAGTCATGGTTGCAGTGGAAACTTGGCAATCTGCTCACCGTGCCAAAGATATGGATTCGCTCATTCGCCTTCGTCTGGGGCTTCAAAGAGAACGGCGAGTGGGTCTTTCTTCCTCGCCTCGTTGGGATAGATAGTCTCTATTACAACGGCATTCTCTTCCTCAGACTCTCTCTGCCATTCGATATTCGTATCGGGATCAGGTGGTCAGGCAGGACAGACAAGGCTGCCCTGTGGCAAGGTGGTTTTGGGTTCAAGGCATCCAATGGAAGATTCGCACCGACGTTCAGGGTCCAGTCGGACGATAGCGCAGCAAAGGGAACAAACAGCCCGAATTATTTTAATGGGCGAGGCTGGAATTTCGGAAGTCACTGAGGAGATCGACATGGTTATGAGAGCATTTATCACCAAGGATGGTCGGCGGTATCTGACCACCAACGGTCCCAACGTCGCCGGGGAAGACACAGAAGTACCTCTGCGGAAAGAAGACTATCACGCTCTTGTCGATGATCACTTCCCAGAAATGGACTTGAAGATGGAAAAGGAAGACACAAACAAACCGTCGTGGCTGAACAGCATTGGCTTCAGGACTTCAGAGGTTGTTTCCATCGTCAGTACTGCGCTCATGGTCTCTGCTTTGTATTTCGCGCTGCGTGGTGACATCAATGTGCAGAACGTGGTCTTGTCCTATCAGGGAGAGCAGATCAAGGAACTGAAGGTCGCGCAGGCGAACGGAATCCTGATCCTGCACAACGAGATGGAGCAGTTGAAGAACAAGGTCGATACACAGATCACGGCGATGCGAAAATAAAGGAGATTTAAATGTCACCTAATGATCCACTGTTGATTGAGGAACTGCGCAGAGATGAGGGAGTGCGGTATACGCCCTACATGGATACGGAAGGAATTCCGACTGTGGCAGTTGGACATAACCTGAATGCGAAGCCACTACCGAGTGGGCTGGAGTATCCGCTGAATGATTCACAGGTGTATAGTATTCTAGTCGATGACGTTACGCATGTGTTCTCTGCGTTGGATCGGTATCTCGGCTGGTGGCGAACACTCACTTACCCCAGACAGCGCGTTCTTGCAAGCATGTGCTTTAATATGGGTATCAACGGTTTGCTCGGCTTTCATCACATGCTCGAAAGCATCACGTCAGGAGATTATGAAGGTGCGGCCGAAGCGATGCTGGCAAGCAAGTGGGCTGCACAGGTAGGAGATCGTTCGGTCAGGCTTGCCGATATGATGGAGGCAGGATGACAGAGCGTCGTCGGCATAGATTTTCAGATTGGATGCAGCGCAACCACATTAAGTCAACTGCTGTTCTGATCTCTGCAATCTATTTCTTGTGGTATGTGACTCAATGGAGTTTCGGGTTTGCAGCAAGCAAGTTGTACGACGGTACGGGAACTGCGGCGATAATTGCAGCGGTTCAAGTTCCTGCCTCGTTTTATGCAAAGTGGGCTTTTGATACCTATAAGGACATTGTGAAATGAGTCTGATACCGTGGTGGATGAAACTGATTGCCGTCGCTGCTCTTGCTGCTGCTGTGGCTTGGGCAATTCACTTGTACGATAAAAGTATCAGTGATGCTCAAAGGGCAAAGGATGTTGCCGAGTACAACGTGAAACTGGTTGCCGCAGAAGAACAGGCGAGAGCGAAAGAAAGTGATTGGAAGGCCCAACTCAAAGGAGCGCAAGATGAAGCAGACAAACTACGGAAAGACAAAGACGCTATGGCTGCTGCCAATAACGCTACTGTTGGCAAGCTGCGCGACCAACTCACCAATATCAGCAACGGCTTGTCCAGTATTACCCTTACCGCCTGTCGCGCTAGAGTCTCCACCCTCACAATCATATTTGGACAGTGTACAGACCAACTTGCAGACATGGCAGACCATGCTCAAGGACACTATGTTGATTCAATAACGTGTCGTAAAGCTTGGCCTAACCAAGAAAGTCGCCCTTGACGGCGGCATGACTCGCCGCAATCTTGTCCTCGATCAGTTCGTCGGCTGCGAGTTGGCGGATGTCGGTGGCGGGGTCGGGGAGGGCGATGACTTCTGCAATTACCGCTCTGTCACCGTCTGACCCTCTAAAGCATGGTGTTCCTTCTGGATCGCAAAGAATAGCAAACATCGCCTTCCGCATCGCCTGATTCTGCGCTGCGAGTTCAACATTTCTCGCAACTTCTTTGTCAAACATTCTTCGTCCTGCGGCGTTCTCGGCTTGTAGTTGCTCGATGGTGTCGGTCATTGTTTTTTTCTCCGGTTTCAGTGCGAGGGCTTCTCTGGACAAACGGCCCATCTCCATGCGACTGCTCATTGAATTAATTTCACAAAGGCTAATAGCGTGCAGAGCCTCATCCTTCTTCTGGATGATCGCCAGCAACTCGGCTTCTCTGGCGGGCTGGATGGTGGGGGAGAGGTAGAGGGGGGACCAGTTGTCTGGATTCGCTGGCATGACGTTGATTGTTGTCAGGCTGTGCGTTGTTCCATCATATTCAATGTCGTCATTCAGCACCCAACAGACCGCCTCCCCGTTCTCCTTCCCCCGCTCGGCATCTACTCGTTCGAGGAAGCGGGAGCAGAGTTCTATGGCGTCATCGGCATCGCCGAACGTAAGCGTGCCTTTAACCTCTCTTGCAACTTCCAGCGTCAGCTTGTCTTGTTCATCTTTGGTCATGGCTTTGGCTCCTGTGTTCTCATCGGCTTGCATCGCTCCCAATTTCTTTTGTGGCGTTGCGCTTTGATTGCCTTGGCGTAAGCATTCCAATACTTCACAGCTTCAATGATTCGGCCGCGATAGAAACTGTCTGGTGGCATGTAAAGCAAACAACCTTCGCCTTGAACACAGTCCTGTGGATCAAAGCGTTCTCCGTTTGTGCACATGACAACTTTCTGTATCGGGCCATCCTTGAAGTCTTTGCTGTACTGCCAGAGTTCAGCAGCAACACCGCAGACCGGGCAAGGCTCAAGGTAAGGATGGTCTTCTGTCACTTGCTTATAGAGTTCTTGACTGAGGGTCATTTCTTCTCTCCTTCCTTGGCAAGTTCTGCTTTCACGTACACCGGACGTGAGAATCTGGTTTGTGGATGGTCAAAGATGATTCCGTGAAAGCCTTCAACGTACCCTAAAACTTCATACCTCGCCGCATCCTTCTCTGCTGCTTCTAGGCGAGCGCGAAGAGCTTCGGTCTCAGCCTCAAGATCGTTGTAGTCTTGCTGAGTGAGATGTACCCATTCCATTACTTTATTCCTTCCTTCTCGCACATCTCCACTAGCGCCTTCTGGGTGGCGAGTTGGGCGCGGAGAGTGGTGATTTCGTCAAGAGCAATGTCGATAATTGCTCTACCGTTCAATCGTTGCAAATCAGACAGTTCGCCAAACACTTTCTGTCTGGATACTCGTATGGCCTCATACTCAGTGGCAGTCATGGCCGATTCTCCTTTAGCCAGTCGTCAATGTGAGCGTGATTAGTTCCGGCGAGTATTCGATCAACGAGATCGTTGTACTGTTTAACCTGCTCACCCATGACTTCGATCACAGAGGTTTCGTGTTTGTGCAAGATCGCCTTGATGAGTTTCAGTGGCAGTTCGATCATGTCAGTGGCGACACGATCAACCTTGGCGGCATGGGAATACTGACAACCATGCTTCTTGGTATAGCCGCAGTCTCCGCCACAGCTAGGACATTGTTTGCTCATGGGATAATCCTCAATGGTGGCGTCCTGTCCCGCCTAACCGCATAGCGACTCGACAGCACTCGATACCCGTCCTCAAACTCGATCAGCGCAGAATTCATGCGCCCCGTTTTGACGATCCGGCACAACTGGCCGAAACGCTCGGGTAGATATTTCCGCCAGTACCAGCGGTGGGTCATTACGCTGCTCTCCTGATAGCCATTTCACTAGTCATGCTGTTACCTCGACAAGCGCTCGAATAGGGAGCGCCGGATTCTTGCATCTCGTCGTTTCCCCGGACAGTGATTTTATCGTCCCCATCTGACCGTTAGGCAGTCTGACGGAATCGCCGATCTTGGCGTTCACGCTGACGCAGTTTTGGCCCTCGGCGCCGGTCATCGAATCGCTTGCCCTGTCGATCACGCTTCCGGGAATGAAGAAGAAAAAGCAGCCTTGCAAGAGCAGCAGAGGAACTGCGGAACAGAGCATTTTTATGGCCCTCGTAGTTTTCATAGTTTAGTCTCCAATGCGGTTACAGCGACCGCTAGCGCGCTCCAAATGTGCGACTTGACGCCCCAGAGCGGCCCGGGCGATTTCTTCGTCCCTACCGGCCCTAGCTTATCGATCAGGGCTTGGCGAATGTTCGCGTCCTTGGCCTTCATACTCCCGCTCCTTCCTTGGCAAGTTCGGCATCAATGGTGGCGTCCATTACGGCATTCAGTTGCAGCGCCATAACGCACCTGAGTTCTTCTGAATACAGTTCATCACGAAGCCACCGATACCGCGCCGCGTCCTTCTCTGCTGCTTCTAGGCGAGCGCGGAGGGTGGAGATTTCGCAGTACGGGCATAGCCCCCTGGGGTAGTTGTACAAGCCGCCTTTGCATCCGTTGCATTTCTCGCTCACGATTTTCCCTCCTCAAGTTCCTTGATGGCGGCGAGTGCTTCTATTGCCCAATCTTTTATCCATTCTGATTTATGTGAGTGGTTGACAATGTCGCCTAACGTGCTGCGAACAGACTCCAGCACTTCCTGCTGGCGGGAGAGTTGTTCTGCCTTGTCTGCAACATCCCTAAGCAACGCAAAGTTCTTTTCTTTTACGCTGACGAGTTGGGCGGTGAGGTCGTCTCTTTCCTCCATAGCACGTTCCCACTTAATTGTCATGGTGCACAGAGCGGCTTCGAGTTCCGCGCAGCGGGGGCAACTTTCCGGAATGCAATGCCCGCCAGGATAAGCCGCTTCGTTCTCCGGTTGCTCCGGCAGCGCGGCGGCGCTTTCAAGGCCGGTGTGAATCGTCGCCTTGTTCTCGTTTCCGATCTTGGTCATATCATTCTCCTATCCATTCCCAGTGTACATGTCCTTCAATCCAGACTTTTCTGACAAGCTCACGTTTTATCAGTGTGTCATGCATCGCATTATTGATGCATCCGTGCGTCTTGCCTGTCAGTTGTATCAAGTCAGGCATGCTCATCGGGCCTTTATCTCGCATGACAGGGCCAAAGAATGCAGAACTCTTTTCTTTGCTGCCGCCTCGGCCTTTGTGATGTTCGATATGCTGCATTGCGCTTATCGCTTCTTGCAGTTGCTCAATAAACGAAAATGTCGGACAGATCATATCTGCCGCCTTCCACAGAACGTGAAGACGCGCCCTGCTTTTACTTTCGCCTTGATTTCTTTGGCAGTCGATACGCACTCTTCAGGTTTCACGTCGACGCTATAGCTGTGAACTTTGAACGTCGCCATTGAAAAGTAAATCACGGTCAGCGTCGTGAGCATCATCATCTCCTATCCAAGAAGCGATTGATCTCGATCAACTGTGAGAGCAAATCTTCACGTATTCGCAACTGCGCCGAGAACTGCGGAATGGTACCCTTCTTTCGCATCTCATTATTTGCAGCCATCAGTTGAGTATTGAGAAGGAATCGTTCTACCCTGAGCATGCGCATCGCAACCCAGTGTAAGAACCTACAGAATTGTCTCATCGGGCCTCTCCTCGGTCGGTGTGCGTTCTTCGACAATGTGTTCCCAACGCAACTCGTCTTGCCATTCTTTTTCTTCTTGCAATACTTCGTTTTCAGGCGTTGCAGGCTCGACTGACGGCTCTTTGCGAGAGCAATACTGTGCATAGATGCTCATCGACTTCCTCCCTGCTTGTGGTTGATTGGATGAAACATGACAGACGACGGATAACTGCGTGTGAGACTGATTCCAAAGCTGATGTTCTCGTCATCGCTTTTCAAGAACTGTTTGTAGGCATTTTGCACTTCAGGAATATCCAGGTCATCGAAAACAATCCCGCCACGCTTGGTGCCAATGAGTCGCAGCGCGAGCTTGTAATCGATCATCACGTCTGCATAGTCGTGACTGCCGTCGATCAACACCCAACCGACGTTTAGCAGTTCGATTCGTTCGTCGGTCAATGATTCGGCAAATGCGCGTGATGTTGCTTCGAACAGCGTGACGTTATCAAGCTTGCCGGTCAGTCGAAATGCCGTATCGCGCTGCGTCTGCATCACTGTGCCACGCGCAACGTTGGTGTGGCAGGCTGTGCAGCCGTCTTCGATAAACGGATCGACGCCATAGAATTGCTTGTCGGGAAATGCCTTGGCAAGCTTTGCGATGCCGTCACCGTCAAACACACCGATTTCAAGGTAGTTGTACGGCGCATGAATGAGCAAGTCTTTGAACAGGTTGTAACTGGCACTACAGAGCATGATTAACGCCTCAGGTTGAGGTAAGCAGGTTCAGGTGAATACAGAAATTCGTGAAAGAGCGCTTGCAAGTCGTCTTTGGTACTTGGATAAAACAGTCGCATGTTGGGCGCAAGAACGTTGAGCAGGTCGATGTCTTCTTCGCACCAGTGCGTGTAGCCTAAGTGTCCGTAATCTCGGTCTCGCCCTGCGCCGACGAGTTTGACGGGGGCGTGTTCGTAGCCGAGATAGTTTCTGATCCACTCTGCTGGCCTAAGTAGAATGTGCGGGGTGATAGCGTAACAAACGGGGATTTTTCCCTCGTAAGTAAGCCCGACTGCTGCGCCAAGCATGAGCTGCTCAGAGGCGCCAATATTACGGGAGTTTTGTCGGTCCATGTCAAGGACGCCGTAACCAACATCGCCTGCAAGCAACCAGATTTTGTCATTTTGTTGCATCTCCTTACTGAGCAAAGTGCCGAATAGCTTGCGCATAATCCTCCTCCGACAGAACGCGATAATGGTCATTTATTCCGTTAACGAACGGTGGCGGCAGACTTCCTGAAAAGTGCAGCGTAACGCCGTAAGAAGTCAGTCGGTCATACAGAACAGCATCGACGTCGCCCAGTGCGCTCAAAAAATTGCAGTTGGCGTGAATCTTCAAATTCGGCAGATTCTTCGCGTAATTCAGCGCTTCCCAGATGCAGCCTTCAGCGCACTCTCCGTCGCTGATGAGGACATGAACTCGCTTGCCGGTAAGTGCTGCACCGACGGCGACAGTGATCCCCATACCGAGACTACCCGTTGAGCAGTAAATCCCGTCTTCAATAGATCGGTGAGGGTGGGGCCCATATTTATCCAGCAACCGTTGTCCCTGCCCAAGAACTGTATAAAGGGCCAGCGCGGCATGACCCTGACTAAGTATGAAGACATCATCGGGCTCCATTTCTGCGTAAATCTTCTTGATGATCGGGTAAGCTGTCAGCGTCGAAGACAAGTGCGGCAGCTTGTTCTTGTAATGAAGGTCGATCAGGTCACGAATGCTATTCATGTATCGTCCTCCAGATTGCCTCATTCAATCCGACTTTCGGGTCGCCCATAAACGGCGTCTTGGGTAGATAAATTGGCATATCAGGCATTGGCCCGCCCTGCACAATGACTTCTGTTCTCGTCACTTCAGCAATGCGGTAGGCAAGCTCTAGCAACGTCACAGGGCGATTTGAACCGATCTCGTAGGGCATACCCACACACCCCTCTTCCAAAACCGTTAGGAGCCGTTCCACGAGGTCGGTCATGTACAAATATGAGCGAATCGTCGTGCCGTAGGACGTGACGATAATAGGCTGTTTGGCTTTAGCCATCGTGACGAACTTACCTGCTGCATATCGATCAGGGCAACCGTGACCTAAGAACGCATAGCAGCGGGCAATCTTGACGCCAGGCACTGCTTCATCTGCAAGCTTGCCTTGCGCATAGTCTGTGTAAGGCGTTGTGACAACAGCGCCTGACGAGCAGATGACCATCTTGCCATTCGGTGCCAAGAAGTTGCGCCACGGTGCAGCAGGGCCACGACTGCAGTGAATGATTCGGTCGAACTGACCTTGTGGTGGAGGATTTTGACTCGACTGCTCGAAAACATCATGTCCCTTGCTTTTCAGATGTGGCACAATCCAACTGCCGAACCAGCCGTAAGCGCCTGTGACCAAGATTCTCATAGCCCTATTCTCCTGGCAGTTACAGGGTCTAAATCGGTGAGAACTTTTCCACAGTGCTTACAGCAAAGAACTCC
>Ga0265320_10001124_pt1 | contig 19714 bp, 12 predicted proteins | sample 4827metaG_FD_202087 | JGI IMG/M metagenome (GOLD analysis project Ga0265320, IMG submission 202087) | Rhizosphere microbial communities from Carex aquatilis grown in University of Washington, Seatle, WA, United States - 4-8-27 metaG | ecosystem: Host-associated > Plants > Roots > Rhizosphere >...
TGTTCCCGGAATGGGTCGTCTCCCGCACGGGTCAGCTGATGACGCTGCACAGCGGATTCGAGGTGATCGCGAGGAAGGCCAAGGTCCCGGTTGTCCCCGCGGCCCTCGACGGCCTCTGGGGATCCGTGTTCTCCTTTGCGGGAAACAAGTACCTCTGGAAGTCCCCGCGCCTCATGCCGACGCCCGTTTGCGTGGCGTTTGGGGAGCCGATTCCGTACACCAGCGCCGACCGGGCATCCGCCAGGCAGGCCCTGATGGAGCTGGGGACCCTGGCGTTCGCCGAGAGGCCCGTGCTTCGCAGGAACATCGGGCGCGAGATCGTGAGGGGCCTCGCGCGCCGGCCGAGCACGACGGCCCTAGTCGACCGCACGGCGGGCCGAAGGGTGCTCACCGCGGCCCAGCTGATCGCGGCCGCGGCCGCCCTCTCGCGGCACCTCAAGAGGACCGTGCCCGAGAGGCGCATCGGCGTCGTCCTTCCCTCGGGCGCCGGCGGCGCGATCGCGAACCTGGCGATCGTGTGCGCGGGCAAGGTGCCCGTGAACCTGAATTTCACCTCGGGCCGCATGTCGGTCGAATCGAGCATGGCGGAGGCCGGCGTTCGCACGATCCTGACCGCGGACGCCATGCGGGCCCGCCTGCCGGAATTCCCCTGGCCCGAGCGGTCGCTCGACCTCGTGGCGGAGATAAGGGCCGCCGGGGGCAAGCGGGCGATGCTCCCGTGGCTCGCCGCCGCGTGGCTCCTGCCCAACCAGTGGGTCGCCAGCCTCCTTGGACTGCCCCACGTGGGTGACCGGGAGGAGGCCGCCCTCCTCTTCACGAGCGGAAGCTCGGGAAACCCGAGGGGCGTCGTCCTCTCTCACAGGAACGTCCTCGCCAACTGCGCGCAGATCTCGTCGCTGTCCATCCTTCCCGATTCGGCTGTCCTCCTCGGCTGCCTCCCCCTTTTCCACAGTTTCGGATTCACCGTGACCCTGTGGTACCCGTTCATCCGCGGCTGCCACCTGGTCACGACGCCAAGCCCGCTCGACACCCGTGCGATCATCGACTCGATCCGCGAGGACAATGTCACGGTGCTCCTCGGGGCCCCGACGTTTCTGCGGCCGGTCCTGAAGCGGGCGACTCCGGCCGACCTGAAGTCGCTCGACCTGGTGGTGACCGGCGCCGAGAAGCTGCCGGAGGACCTCGCCCGCGGGTTCCAGGAAAAGTTCCACCTGCGCATCTTCGAGGGCTATGGCCTCACCGAGACCTCCCCCGTGTCGAACATCAACCAGCCCGATCCCCTGGTCCACACGGAGACCGCCGACGAGCAGGTGGGGAGCAAGGCCGGGACGGTCGGGCGCCTGATGCCCGGGATGGCCGCGCGCGTCATCGACATGGACACCGGCGCGGCGCTGCCCGCCGGGGAGACCGGCATCCTGCTGCTGCGGGGCGAGAACGTGTTCTCGCACTACCTTGGCGACGCGGCCCCCGGCGCGTCTCTCCGGGACGGCTGGTTCGTCACCGGGGATCTCGCCCACATGGATGACGAGGGCTTTGTCAGCGTCAACGGCCGGCTTGCGCGCTTCTCGAAGATGGGCGGCGAGATGGTGCCCCACGGGACGATAGAGGACAAGCTGGCGGAGTCCTTCGGCGTCGACCCGGGCGAGGTCCCGGCCGTCGTCGTCACGGGGATTTCGGACGAGTCGAAGGGGGAGGCCCTCGTCGTCGTGACGACGCTGGATATCTCGATGAGCGTGATTCGCGAGAAGCTCACGCAGGCCGGCTTCCCGAACCTCTGGATCCCGCGCTCCGTGGTCAGGGTAGGGGCCATCCCGGTGCTCGGCACGGGCAAACTCGACATCGCGCGGTGCAAGCGGCTCGCCCAGGACGGGCGCGCGGTCTGATTTGGCGGCCATGTCCGCGACCGGGACCGTCGACGCGCACGTCCACCTGTACGCCGCCGAGGTCGCGGCCGATCCCGCGGCGTGGGGCCGCGCGCATGGCGAGCCCGGTTGGGTGCAGTGCATCGCGCCCGAGGGGCGGCGCTCGATCCAGGGCTGGTCGGACCCGGACACCCTGATCGCCGACATGGACCGCGCGGGCGTGGACGCCGCCGTGATGCTCGGGTGGTACTGGGAGCGCCAGGAGAACTGCGACCTGCAGAACGGGTGGTACCTGGATTGGATCAGGAGGCACCCCGGGCGCCTGGCCGGCTTCGCGGCCGTGCAGCCCGCGGGGGGCAGGCGCTCCCTGGAGGCCCTTGAGCGGGCGCTCGACTCCGGCCTGTGCGGCGTCGGCGAGATCCTTCCCCAGGCCCAGGGATTCGGCCTGGAGGACCCCTGGTGGAGGCGCGTTGTGGAGATGGCGATCGTGCGCAGGGTCCCCATAACGCTCCACGCGACCGATCCGAGTTCCGGACCCGCCGCCGGGCCGAGGACGCCGCTCGACGGCTACGTGCGGCTCGCGCGGGAGTACCCCGAAGCGACGATCATCCTGGCCCACTGGGGCGGCGGTCTCGCGTTCCGCGGGGCCCCCGGCGGGGAGCCACTCCCGCAGAACCTCTATTTCGACACGGCGGCATCGCCGCTCCTCCACGATTCCGGCGTCTTCCGGAGGGCGGCGGACCTGGTCGGGGCCGCCAGGATAATCTACGGCTCGGACTATCCCCTGCTCCTTCACCCCAGGGAGTCCCGAAAGCCCGGATTCGGGCGCTTTCTCGCAGAGATAGCCGCCGCGGGCCTCGACCCGGGCGAGCGCTCGCAGATCCTCGGGGCGAATATCAGGCGGCTCCTGCCGGCGGGTCTTGCGCCCGCGCAGAAGCGCGTGTAGCGGGTCTGCAGCCGATGGATTTCTCCGCAGCCACGAAACGATTGAGGGCAAGTCTCGGCCCGGGCGTCGTCCGAACCGACGGGAAATCCAGGGCGGCGGCCTCGTTCGACAGCAGCAAGATTCCCTTTTCCCCCCGGGCGGTGGTCTTTCCCCGCGGCACGTCGGACATCGCCGAGGTCCTCAAGCTCGCAAACCGGCGCCGCGTGCCGGTGACCGTGCGGGGGCGGGGGACGAGCCTGACCGGCTCGGCGGCCCCCGTTAGGGGCGGCTGGGTCGTCGACCTCAGCGGGCTGGACGCGATCAGGATCGACGGGCAGTCCGGCCTGGCCCACGTGCAGGCCGGGGCGGTCGTCGCCCGGATCCAGGCGGCCGCCGGGAGGAAGGGCTGGTTCTACCCGCCCGACCCGGCCTCGAAGAAGTACTGCACGATCGGCGGGAACATCGCCTGCAACGCGGGCGGCATGCATGGTGGAAAGTACGGGGTCACGCGCGACTTTGTCCTTGCGCTCAAGGGGTTCCTTCCCACCGGCGAATGGGTCCAGTGGGGCACTCCCACCCGGAAGTTCTCCGCCGGGTTCAACCTGCGCGACCTCTGGATAGGGAGCGAGGGCATGCTCGGGATCGTGACGGACGCGACCCTGAGGCTCCTGCCGGAGCCCGCGGAACGCTGGACGCTTCTTGTGTCCTTCAGGACGGAGCCGGAGGCGTTCCGTGCGGCGCTGGCCCTCTTCGCCCTGCGCGTGCAGCCCGCGATCTGCGAGTTCCTGGATCGGTACTCGGTCGACTGCGCGGAGCGCGCGACGGGTAAGCTGGTGTTCAGGGGGCAGGGGGGCCGGCCCGTGGTGCTGATAGAGCTCGCCGGGGGCGCGGCCGACGTGCGCGAGCAGCGTGCGCTTACCCTGAAATGGGCGCGCCGCCACGGGCTCGCGCACCGGGCGGCTCGGACCCGGGCCGAGGCCGAGGCCCTCTGGGAGGTGCGCCGCTCGTGCTCGGGCGCGATGTTCAAGCTCGGCGACTCCAAGCTGAACGAGGATGTCGTGGTCCCCATGGGCAAGTACGCTCAGTTCGCCCGTTTCCTGGAGGGGCTCAGGAGGGAGTCCGGCCTTCCCATCCCGACATTTGGCCACCTCGGCGACGGGAACCTCCACGTCAACATCATGTACCACCGCGCGGTCCCCTCGGAATGCCGCGCGGCCGAGCGCGCCGTCACCCGGCTGATGAGGACCGTGGTCGGCCTGGGGGGGGCGATCTCGGGCGAGCACGGGATCGGGCTCGCAAAGACCCCGTTCCTGCGCTTCCAGCACTCGCCGGCCGCCATCCGGGCGATGCGGGCGGTGAAGCGCGCCCTCGATCCCCGCGGGATACTCAATCCCGGAAAGATGTTTGACGTGTTCAGGGTCTGGGAGCACAGGCGCCTCGAGGTGAGTCTGCCCTGGGATCACAAGTGAGCCCGCCTTTTCCGTTTGCCCGCGCAAGCCGGGCCCTCTCCAATTGCGGGGCCTAATGTATCTCAAGGCCCTAAAGCTCCAAGGCTTCAAGTCATTCGCGGATCCAACGACCCTCAGTTTCGAGCCCGGCGTGACCGCCGTGGTCGGTCCCAACGGCTGCGGGAAATCCAACATAGCGGACTCGATCCGCTGGGTCCTCGGGGAGCAGAGCGCGAAGGCCCTCAGGGGCGGCAAGATGCAGGATGTCATCTTCGAGGGGGCCGACACGCGCCGGCCGGCCCAGATGTGCGAGGTCTCGATGCTCCTGACGGAGTGCGAGAAGCAGCTCGGCAGCGAGTTCCACGAGATAGAGGTCACCCGGCGCGTCCACAGGGACGGGCAGGGCGAGTACCTGTTCAACGGCCAGGCCTGCCGCCTGAAGGACATCCACAAGCTCTTCATGGACACCGGCGTCGGCCGGACCAGCTATTCGATAATGGCCCAGGGCCAGATCGACCAGGTCCTCTCCTCCAAGCCCGAGGAGCGGCGCGCCGTCTTTGAGGAGGCGGCCGGAATCACGAAGTACAAGAGCCAGCGCAAGGAGGCCATGGCCAAGCTTTCGCTGACGGACCAGAACCTGGCCCGCGTGGCCGACGTGATCGGCGAGGTTGCCAGGCAGATCGGAAGCCTTAAACGCCAGGCATCCAAGGCGTTGCGCTACAAGAAGCTTGGCCACCGCCTGCGCCACCTAAGCGTCGCCTGGAGCGCCTTCCAGCAGGGCAAGCTTGCGGAGGCGATCGCCGCCCTTGAGGTCACCCTGGCCGGCCTTCGGGCCGAGTCGGAGCACCGCAGGACGGCCCTCGAGGGCCAGCAGTCGGGGCTTGAGTCAAGGAAGGCCGATCGCAGCAGGCTCAACCAGAGGGTCCAGGACGCGCAGCAGGCGGTCTACGACCTGAGGTCCCAGAAGGAACATGCCGAGAACGCGGCAAAGCTCGCGCAAATCAGGCGGACCGGTCTCGGCGACCGGCTCGCCGGGACCCGCGACACGCTCGGCGAGCTCGAGATGCAGCTGCGCGAGGTCGCCGCCCAGGTCGACAGCGGCTCCCAGGACAAGCAGCTGCAGCTCGGCCTGCTCGGCAGCAGCGACGCAGTATACCAGCAGCACAACCGCGAGCTCGCCGTCTCCGAGGGGGAGATGGCCAAGCTCGACCGCGATCTCCAGCAGGCGAAGTTCGAGGTGCTTCAGTTTGACAGCGCGGTGGCGCGCCTGCGCACGGAGTCCTCCGGTCACGAGGTCGACCAGAAGACGAGCCTCCACCGGCACGAGGCGCTGGCGGGGGACCTGCGCCTTGCGTCCGAGCAGGCCGGCCTCGCGGGCAAGGCGGCCCTGGACACCTCCGCGAAAGCCGAGGAGGCCCTCGCGGGCCGGGCGCGGGCGAACGACGCGGCCGCGCAGGCGCAGGAGGGCGCGGCCGACGCGACGCGGGAATTCCGCGACGTGCAGCGCAGGATCCAGGAGATCGACAGGCAGATGGCTCAGCGCGGCGCCCGCCTGAGGCTGCTGCAGCAGCTCCAGGAGCGCTGGGAGGGGTTCGGGGAGGGAGCCAAGGCTATCCTCCAGGGCCGGCTGGCGGGGGCCCTCGCCGGCTCAAAGGCGACCCCCGTCTCGCAGGGGATCGAGGTCAGGCCCGAGTTCGGGCGGGCCGTCGAGTCGCTCCTCGGCTCCGCGGCCGAGGCGATTCAGGTGAGCGACCTTTCCACGGCCCGGCGCATCTTCGCCCAGCTCGAGCAGGAGCAGATAGGCTCCGTTGTCCTGCGGATCGCCGAGCTCGGCGCCGGCGCGCCGCCGGCCTCGGAGCTCCCGCCCGGGCTCTCGCCCGCGACCTCGGCGCTGGCCCGGATCGACGACGGCCACCCGGCCGGGGCCATCCTGGCCTCGTGCTACGTCGCCGACGACCTCGGGTCGTTCCTCGACTACTGGCGCGGGCACCCGGACTTCCAGTTCCTCTCGGTGGCCACACGAAAAGGCGAGGTTGTGGACCGGCGGGGCATCGTGTCCGGCGGGCACGCCAACCCGAAGAAGCAGGCGAACAGCATCGTCCAGCGCGAGATCGACCTGCGCGAGACGGGCAGGGCCCTCGCCGAGGACCAGCGCCAGCACGACGAGCTTCGGGCGCAGGGCGAGGCCCTCAACGCAAAGATCGCGGCCGCGGAGCAGCTGCTGGAGGAGAGGCGGGCCGCGGTCCTGGCCGCGACGCAGGGGCTCGCCGCGGCCCAGGCCGAGGAGCGAAGCGCGCGCCGCGCCGCCGACGAGGCGGCGGCCCGCGCCCATCGCATGGAGCGCGAGCTTTCCGAGGTCGACGGCGCCAGGCTCGAGGCGCAGGCCCGCTGGGAAAAGGCGAAGACGGGCCTCGCCGAGTCGGAGGCCGCCGCCGCCGCGCAGCGCAGGCGGATCGAGGAGATCGAGGCCCGCCTCGCGGCGGTGCGCGCGGAGCGCGACGCGAAGCGAGAGGCCCTCTCGCAGGCGCGCCTCGAGCTCGCCGAGCGTCGCCAGAAGGTCGAGGTTCTGGACCGGGGGCTGGGGGAGATGCAGAGGCGCCGCGAGCAGATCGGCGAGCTTCTCGTCGAGCGCCAGCAGGAGATCGAGGCGTGGACAAGCCAGATGGCGGAGCTCGAGACGGAGGAGGCGGACCAGCGCTCGAAGGCGGCGCGGATCGGGGACACCTTCCAGGTGGCGCAGGACCAGGTGGAGAAGATCCGCCTGGAGCTGGTCGGGGTGGAGAGCGACATGGAATCCCTCGAGGCCGCGCAGGCCTCGCTCCGCCAGGAGTCGGACTCGGCCCACGAGGAGCTGAGCGCCCACGAGGTGCGCCACGCCGAGACCCGGCAGAGGTCCGTCTTCCTGGGCGAGGAGGTTGCCCGCGAGTTCCAGGTGGACGTCGCGGCGGTCAGCTGGAAGGAGATGCTCTGGCGCGCGGACGACGAGCCGGCGGGCCTGAAGCCGCTCGGCCTCGACGAGGAGGAGGACGCGGAGCCGGTCGTCCGGCGCCCGAGGAAGAAGCGCCCGGAGCACCCGGGCGAGGCGGAACTCGCCGCCCTCGACTCGACGGACTGGGACGCGATCAAGGCCGAGGTCGACGCCCTGAGGCAGAGGATGGGAGGCATGGGCGCCGTCAACCTTGTGGCGATCGAGGAGTACTCGGAGCTCAAGCAGCGCCACGACTTCCTGAGGACCCAGTGCGACGACCTGACCCGCGCCCGGGCCGAGCTCATCGCGGCGATCGACGAGATCAACCAGACCTCGCAGAAGCAGTTCGAGGTCACCTTTGAGCAGATCCGAAAGAACTTCGAGTACACGTTCCAGACCCTGTTCGGCGGCGGGCGCGCCAACATAGAGCTCGTCCAGGCCGACGACGTCCTGGAGAGCGGGATCGAGATCGTCGCCCAGCCCCCGGGCACCCGGCTCAAGGGCATCTCGCTCCTTTCGGGAGGGCAGCGGACGCTCACCGCGGTGGCGCTCCTCTTCGCGCTCTACCTTGTGAAGCCGTCGCCCTTCTGCCTGCTCGACGAGCTCGACGCGCCGCTCGACGAGTCGAACATCGGCCGGTTCACCGAGCTGCTCAGGAAATTCGTCAAGGACTCCCAGTTCATCATCATCACGCACAACAAGCGGACGGTCGCGGCCGCAAACGCGATCTACGGCGTGACGATGGAGGAGAGGGGCGTCTCAAAGACGGTCTCGATGCGCTTCAACCACGAGCGCGGCGAGGCCGAGGCGCGCCAGCCCGCCACAGTTGACGAGGCGGTGCGCAACGCCCTTCCCCTCGCGCCCGCCCCGATCGCCACAGGCGCCTGACCCAAAGGGGACCCGGACGATGGCTAAATGGCTCCTTGTCGACGGCTTCAACCTTGCCTACCGCTGCTTCTTCGCGATCCCGGAGCTCTCAAGGGCGGACGGATTCCCGACCAACGCGCTTCACGGGTGGGTGAAGTCGCTCTGGCGCCTGTCTGACCAGGAGAAGCCCGACCGGGCGCTCGTCTTCTTCGACCTCGGCGGCGCGATGGACCGGCTTGCGCTCCTTCCCGAGTACAAGGCGCATCGCGAGGAGATGCCCGAGGCGCTCTCAAAGCAGATCCCCGTCATCAAGGACCTGACCCGGGCGATGGGCCTTGGCGGCATCGAGGAGGACGGCGTCGAGAGCGACGACCTGCTCGCCTCGCAGGCATGGTCGCTCGCGGGGAAGGGCGACCAGGTGGTCATCGTCAGCTCGGACAAGGACTTCGCGCAGATCGTCGGCGAGCGGATCCGCATCATGCTGCCGCCCCCGTCGGCCAATCCCAAGCTGGGCTGGCGGCTGATGGACGAGGCGGGCGTGCGGGAGAAGTTCGGGGTGCCCCCCTCCCAGATCGCCGACTACCTTGCGCTCGTGGGCGACGCGTCCGACAACATCCCGGGCCTGGGCGGGGTGGGGCCCAAGACGGCCGCGAAGTGGCTCGCCGAGTTCGGGAGCCTGGAGGGGGTCATCGCGGCCGCGGACCGGATCGCCCCGGAGCGGTTCCGGCCGACGGTTGCCGCCTCCGCCGACCTGCTCCGCAGGAACCTCAAGGTGACGACGCTCAACCTGTCGCTGCCGCCCGTGCCCTCCGACGCCGCGGCCGTGCGCGCGGGCGAGCTCTACGGGATCCTTGAGAGGATGGAGATGAGGTCGGCCCTGGCCGAGGCGCGGCAGCGCTACGGGCAGCCCGAGCTCTTTTAGGCGCCCGCCGGGGGCCGCCCCTCAAACCCCCTTCTTGGAGACCTTCTTCGGGTCGAAGATGTAGCCTATGCCGTGGACCGTCCGGAAATCCGCCAGGTCCAGCTCCTTCGACTTGAAGATCTCGCGCACCTTCACGACGTACTGGTCGAGCGAGCGGCTCTTCACGTCGGCGTGCTGGCCCCACACCGCGTGGATCAGCGCCTTTCGTGTGATCACCTCGCCCTGGTGGTCGTTGAGGTAGGACAGGATCCCGAGCTCCTTGCGGCCGATGGAGATCGTCGCGGCGTCGGGGAACGTGATCTCCAGCCGCACGGGCGCGATGTGCGCTCCGCAGAACTCGAAGGGCTCGGTGTTCACCTTGACGTTCCTCGTGAGGTTCAGGTCCTCCTTGTAGTCGGCCCGGCGGAGCACCGCCTTTATCCGCGCCGTGAGCTCGGGGTAGCTGAAGGGCTTCGTGATGTAGTCGTCGCCGCCCTGCTCGAGCCCGTGGACCTTGCTGTTCTCCTCGAGGTTGGCGGTCAGGAAGATGACGGGCACGTTGATGTCGGCCGCCTTCAGGTCCTCGTAGAGCTCGAAGCCGCCCTGGTCGGGGAGGACCAGGTCCAGCAGGATGAGGTTCGCGAAATTGCGCTGCAGGAACTTGAGGGCGTGAGCGGCACGGTTGCACACCTGGACGCGCATCCCGGCCTTCTCGAGGTACTGGGCTATGAGCTGCGCCAGATCGGGCTCATCCTCGACGACTACGATGAGGGGCTTGGGGCTGGGCCGCGTCGGCATTGGGTCGGGCATATGCGGGCGGAAATCCTTCTTACAGCCGTTGAGAGCGATGTCAATCAGTGTGAGCCCCCGAGCATTTTGCTTGAACGGCCACGTCGACAGGCGAACCTTGGGTCCTTGTGCCGGACAAAAAGCCAATCCTGATGCTCGGGCTGCCCAAGGGCAGCCTGGAGGAGTCCACCCGAAACCTGTTCGCGAAGGCGGGGTGGAAGATCACAACCAACTCGCGGTCCTACCGGCCCGTGATCGACGACCCCGAGCTCGACGGGCGCTTCGTGCGGGCCCAGGAGGTCAGCCGCTACGTGGAGCACGGGTTCTTCGACTGCGGGCTCACGGGCCTGGACTGGATCCGGGAGAACGGCTCGGACGTCGTGGAGGTCTGCGACCTGGTCTACAGCCGCGCCTCGGCCGCCAAGTCGCGCTGGGTGCTCTGCGTGGCCGAGGACTCGCCGGTGCGCAAGCCCGCGGACCTCGCGGGCAAGCGGGTCGCCACGGAGCTTGTCCAGACGGTCACGCGCTACTTCGCGTCGCGCAAGATCCCGGTCACGGTCGAGTTCTCGTGGGGCGCGACCGAGGTGAAGGTGCCCGACCTCGTCGACGCGATCGTCGACATCACGGAGACCGGCTCGTCCCTGCGGGCGAACAAGCTCCGGATCGTCGACACGCTCCTTGAGACCAACACCAAGCTCATTGCCAACAAGAAGGCGTGGGCGGACCCCGTGAAGCGCAGGAAGATCGAGACGATCGCGCTCCTCGTGCGCGGGGCCCTCGAGGCCGAGTCGAAGGTGGGCCTGAAGATGAACGCGCCGAAGAAGGCGCTCGCCGCGATCATCAAGGCCGTGCCGTCCCTGCGGGACCCGACGATCTCCCCGCTCAACAACCCGGACTGGGTGGCCCTGGAGACGATCATCGACGAGAGCGTCGTCCGCGAGATCCTGCCGCAGCTCAAGTCGCTCGGCGCGGAGGGGATCGTCGAGTACCCGCTCAACAAGGTGGTCTATTGAGATGGGCAAGGTCTCGATTGGTCTCCTTCAGCACGCGTGTTCGGCGGATCCGGCGGCGAACCTGAAGAAGGCTCTGGCGCTGGCCGACCGGGCCGCCCGGGGGGGCGCGAACATCATCTGCACCCAGGAGCTCTTCCGATCGCAGTATTTCTGCCAGAGCGAGGACCACCGGAACTTCAGGCTGGCGGAGAAGGTCCCCGGCCCCGGCACGGAGGCGTTCCAGAAGCTCGCGAAGAGGCGCGGGGTCGTCGTCATCGCGTCCTTCTTCGAGAGGCGCGCGAGCGGGCTCTACCACAACACGGCGGCGGTCATAGACGCCGACGGCTCGCTCCTGGGCATCTACCGCAAGATGCACATCCCGGACGACCCGCTCTACTACGAGAAGTTCTACTTCGCGCCCGGCGACACGGGCTTCCGGGCGTGGAAGACCAGGTTCGGGAAGATCGGGGTCCTCATATGCTGGGACCAGTGGTATCCCGAGGCGGCGCGTCTGACGGCGCTCCAGGGCGCCGAGATCATCTTCTACCCGACCGCGATCGGCTGGCATCCGGGCGAGAAGAGGAAGCTCGGGGCGATGCAGCACGGCGCATGGGAGACCGTGCAGCGGGCCCACAGCATCGCGAACGGCTGCTACGTCGCGGTCTGCAACCGGATCGGGCACGAGAGGCCGGCCGGCGGTCCGGGCATCGAGTTCTGGGGCCAAAGCTTTGTCTCGGGCACGAGCGGACAGGTCCTCGCCAGGGCGTCGGCGGGGAAGGAGGAGGTCCTGGTGGTGCCCGTCGACCTGGACGAGGTCGACGCGACCCGCACGCACTGGCCCTTCCTGCGCGACCGCAGGATCGACGCCTACGGGGACCTGGCCAGGCGCTTCCGCGACTAGGAGCAGAGCCATGCCTGTCGCGCCAAGGACGCCGGCCGCGCTCGGCTTCAGGATGCCCGCCGAGTGGGAGAGGCAGGAGGCCGTCTGGCTCTCGTGGCCCCACAGGCGCGCGACCTGGCCGGGAAACTTCCCGCCGATCCCGGGGAAGTTCGCGGAGATTGCGGCGCAGATCAGCCTGAGGGAGAAGGTGCGCCTCAACGTCTCGCGCCCCCATGAGGGGCGCGCCCGCTCGTTGATCCGGGAGGCGGGCGCGGACATGGCCAACGTCGAGCTCTTCCGCCACCCGACCAACGACGCGTGGTGCCGGGACAACGGGCCCATCTTCGTGCGCAACGACCGGACGGGCGAGGTGGCGCTGACGGACTGGGAGTTCAATTCCTGGGGGGGCAAGCACCCCCCGTTCGACCTGGACAACCGCATTCCCGCGCGGATCGCCAGGGCCCTCTCGCTTCGCAGGTTCAGGGCCGGGATGGTCCTCGAGGGGGGGTCGATCGACGTGAACGGAAGGGGCCTGCTCGTCACGACCGAGGCGTGCCTGCTCAACAGGAACCGCAACCCGGCCCTAAGCCGCTCGGACATCGAGCGGAACCTCATGGCCTTCCTGGGCGTGTACGAGGTCCTGTGGCTCGGCGAGGGCATCGCGGGCGACGACACGGACGGGCACGTCGACGACATGACGAGGTTCTTCAGCGAGTCGGGCGTCCTGACCTCGGTGGAGCGCGGCCGCCGCAGCCCCAACTACCGCGCCCTCGGCGAGAACCTCGAGCGCCTGCGCTCGGCGCGAACGGCGTCCGGCGAGCGGCTCAGGATCGTGGAGCTGCCGACGCCTGCGGGCTGCGTGCACAAGGGGCAGGTGCTGCCGGCCAGCTACGCGAACTTCCTCGTGATCAACGGGGCCGTGCTCATGCCGGCCTTCAGGCAGCCCAGGCGCGACCGCGAGGCGGCGGAGGTGATAGCGTCGTGCTTTCCGGGGCGCGAGGTGGTCCCCATTGATTGCTTGGAACTGGTCCTCGGCCTTGGCACTCTGCATTGCATCTCGCAGCAACAGCCGGCGTCCCTGAAATGAAGACCCTCAGATTATCCGCAGTAGGCGTGGCGGCGGCGCTCCTATGGGGGTGCAATTCCGACCTCCAGGACGAGGTGCGCTCGGCGCTTGGGCCGCGCGAGGCGCCGCGCTCGCAGGTCTTCCGGGCCGACAAGAAGGCGGCCTACGAGGCGGTCAGGGCGGCGGTCGGGGAGATGAGCTTCACGTTTGTCCGGGGAGGTCCGGCCGCGGGCGAACTCGAGGCGATGAGCGGCGTCACCGGCGGCGACGAGCCGAACAGCTCCCGGCAGGTCCTGATGAAGGTTCACCTGAGTCCCGCGGGCGAGGAGGGCACGCAGGTGCAAGTTTCGCTCATAGAGACCCTCGAGGGAAACTCATCCGGCCAGCCGGGGATGGCGACGCAGACCCCCCTTCGCGACACACCCCTCTACAATGTTTTCTTCCGGGACGTGCAGAAAGCGCTGAACGCGCCCGCGAAGCCGTAGCGTATTGTTAGTAACTGCTTATAAGCCACTTGAGATTTTATTGCGCCTGCCGCCAGGGCGGGAGGGGGCCGCCGGGGCCGGGCCGGCCGCCGAAAATGCCGAGTTTGTGCTTGCTCGCGCGGCGTCGCGGATGGTTTTCTGACCATTCGCGGCATTTACTATCGGAGAGACCTGCGCCGCCGCGATGCTCCCGCAGGTCCTGAATTCAGGACAACCGTCAACCCGTGGCCGAAAGGCCTGCCGTGGTGGCCGGGACGCTCCGGAGCAGGCGCGCCGACCATCCGTTCCCAGATCATGAGTTCATTAATGCAAGAGCTGCTCGCTCAATCCTCCTTCGACAAGCTCAAGGAGGGCGCAATCGTCCCCGGCACAATCACGGAAGTCCGCCAGAACGAGGTTGTTGTCGACATCGGCGGCAAGTCCGAGGGCGTTATCCCCGCGAACGAATTTATAGACATCGGCGACCTGCAGATCGGCTCGACGATCGAGGTCCTCGTCGAGAAGCTTGAGGACCGCAACGGAAGCCCGATCCTGTCATTCGACAAGGCCGAGCAGAAGAAGAACTGGGACAACATCCTCACGAGGTTCCCGGAGGGCTCCGTCGCCACGGGCCGCGTGAAGGCCAAGGTCAAGGGCGGGCTCATCATCTCGATCGGCGTCGACGCGTTCATGCCGGCCTCGCACATCGACGTGCAGCCGCCGAAGAACCTGGACCAGTACGTGGGCCAGACCTACGACTTCAAGGTCCTCAAGATCAACCTCGAGAGGAAGAACATCGTCCTTTCCAGGCGCGAGCTCATCGAGCAGCAGCGCACCGAAAAGCGCCGCGCGCTCCTCGACTCGATCCAGCCCGGCCAGTTCCGCAAGGGCGTCGTCAAGAACATCACCGACTTCGGGGCGTTCATCGACCTGGACGGCATGGACGGGCTCCTCCACATCACCGACATGAGCTGGGGCCGCATCTCCCACCCGAGCGAGATGCTCAAGCAGGGCGAGGAGATCGAGGTCATGATCATCGAGGTGAACCGCGAGAAGGAGCGTGTGTCGCTCGGCCTCAAGCAGACCACCAAGAACCCCTGGGACGAGATCGACCGCAAGTTCCCGGTCGGGGCCAAGGTGCGCGGCAAGGTCGTCAACCTGGTGCCCTACGGGGCGTTCGTCGAGATCGAGCCGGGCGTCGAGGGGCTGGTCCACATCACCGAGATGTCCTGGACAAAGCGCATCACGAAGCCCTCCGAGCTGCTCAAGGTCGGCCAGGAGCTCGACGCCGTGGTGCTCGGCATCCAGAAGGACGAGCAGAAGATATCGCTCGGACTGCGCCAGCTTGAGCCGAACCCCTGGGACATGGTCCGCCACAATTACCCGATCGGGGCCCGCGTCCGCGGCAAGGTCCGCAACATGACCACCTACGGCGCCTTCATCGAGCTCGAGGAGGGCATCGACGGCATGGTCCACGTCTCGGACATGAGCTGGACCCGCAAGGTCAACCACCCGTCCGAGGTCCTGAAGAAGGGCGACGAGGTCGACGCCATCGTGCTCGACATCGATCCCCAGCAGCAGCGCATCAGCCTCGGCATGAAGCAGCTCGCGACCGACCCGTGGTCGGACATCGACAGCTTCTTCAAGATCGGCGACGTGGTCGAGGGGACGGTCACGAAGGTGACCTCGTTCGGCGCGTTCGTGGAGCTCAAGGACGGCATCGACGGCCTCGTGCACATCTCGCAGATCAGCGAGGAGCGCATCGACAAGGTGAAGGATGTCCTGAAGCCCGAGCAGAAGGTCACGGCGCGCGTCATCAAGATCGACCGCGAGGAGCGCAGGCTCGGCCTGTCGATCAAGGCCGCCAACTACAGCGCGGACCAGCTTGCGGCGGAGACCGCCTCCTACGAGGCCCTCAACCGCAGCGCGAGCAACGACATGATGAACCTCGGCGACATCCTCGACGAGGCCTCCAAGAAGACGGAGTAGCCCCCCGGCCGCCTCAGCTCGAGCGCTTCTTCGCCTTCGACTCGATAAACTCGCGGATGACCGTCATGCGCTGGCGCTGGCGGTCCTCCTGCTCGACCTCGTCGGCGTTGCGGACCGCCTCGTGCTTGGCCATGGCCCGGCGCATCTTCCCCAGCGCGATGTACTCGAGCTGGCGGATGCGCTCGCGCGTCACGTTGAAGCGCCGGCCCACCTCCTCGAGCGTCAGCTCCCCGTGGCCGTCGAGCCCGAAGCGCATCCGAATGATCTCCGCCTCGCGCTTGTCGAGCGAGTCGACCATCGAGTGCAGGTCGGAGTTCATGTTCTTCTCGCGGAGGTTGTCGTAGGGGTTGATCGCGCTCTCGTCGCCCACGATCTCGCCGAACGTGGCCGAGTCGCCCTCCTCGCCGACCGGCGCGTCAAGGGAGGCCGGCCTCACGCTCACGGACTTCAGGTGCGCGACCTTCGAGGTGGGGATCTGCAGCTCCATCGCGAGCTCCTCGTCCGTGGGCTCGCGGCCCAGGCGCTCGGAGATCGCCATCGCGGTCTTCCTCATCTTGGAGATCTTGTCGACCAGGTGGACGGGCAGGCGGATCGTCTTCGACTGGTTGGCGAGGGCCCTCTTGATCGACTGCTTGATCCACCAGGCGGCGTAGGTCGACAGCTTGCCGCCCTTGCGGGGGTCGAATCGCTCGACGGCCTTCACGAGCCCGATGTTCCCCTCGCTAATGAGGTCGAGGAGAGGCAGCCCGAAATCCTTGTAATCCATCGCGATCTTCACGACGAGGCGCAGGTTCGCCTTTATCATGTGGTCGCGCGCGGCCTTGTCCCCGCGGCGGATCCTCTTGGCCAGCGAAATCTCCTCCTCGATCGTGAGGAGCGCGGTCTTGCCGATCTCCTGGAGGTAGATCTGAAGGTTGCTGCGGTCCGAAGGAACGGAGGGCGCCTCCGCCGGCTCGGGCTTCTCGAGGAACGAAGGAGGGTTGTCCAGCTGCGCAGGGCGCTCGGGAGCCGGCGCGATCCGGCCGCTCTCATCGCTCTCCACTCCGGCGGTTGGGCCGTCAGTCCTGTATTTGAGGTGCATTGAGGTCTCTCTCTTTCCTATTTGAGGATTGAAAAGGCAGGTTGTTCCCAAACCCAGAGCCTAAATCGTTCCGTCCAGCCAGACGGGCCCGCCCCTCTGAAGTTGCGAAAGCGACCCGGGCCGAGAGCGAAATAATGTCCCATTCCCGAGCGGGCGCGGCGCACATTGGCGCTTGGCTCCGAGGGGGCGGCATAAGTTCTACGAATCCGCCATCGCCCCGGCCATTAGCCTGCGTTCTTTTGAATAGGCCCGCCCGGGCGGATGCCAGTCCACGGATCTTAGACATGCGGCCATTGTCGGCCGAATTCGCCCGCGACTTAAGCAGCCTCCCGTAACGGGTCTGTTACGGCTGCCGCGGCCCGAGGGGTCAGAACCGCGAGGCGATCTCCGCGGCCTTGAACAGGGCGCCGGCCTTGTTGACCGTCTCCTGGTACTCCGCGGCGGGGTCCGAGTCGGCGACCACCCCGCCGCCCGCCTGGATGTGGATCATCCCGTCGCGCAGGAGGGCCGTCCTGAGCGTGATGCACGAGTCCAGGTTCCCGTCGTAGCCGAAATAGCCGAGCGCGCCCGCGTAGAAGCCCCTCTGGACCGGCTCCTTCTCCGCGATGATCTGCATCGCCCGCACCTTGGGCGCGCCGCTCACGGTGCCCGCAGGGAACGTGGCGCGCATCAGGTCGAACGCGTTCTTGCCCGCGGCGATCTGCCCCTCCACCTGCGACACGATGTGCATGACGTGCGAATAGCGCTCGACGAACATGTACTCGGGGACGTGGATCGAGCCGAACGTGCAGACGCGCCCGATGTCATTGCGCGCAAGGTCGACGAGCATCAGGTGCTCGGCGCGCTCCTTCTCGTCGCGGAGGAGCTCCTTCTCCAGGGCCAGGTCCTCGTCGTGCGTCGCGCCGCGGGGCCGCGTGCCGGCGATGGGGCGTATCTCGACGAGGCCGTCCGTCAGCCGGACATGCACCTCCGGGGAGGCGCCGACCAGGGCGAAATCCCCGGCGTCGAGGATGAACGTGTACGGCGAGGGGTTCACGGTCCGGAGCGCGCGGTAGAGGTCCAGCGGGGACTTGGTGAAGGGCCTCGAGAACCTCTGCGAGGGGACGACCTGGATCACGTCGCCCGCGCGGATGTACTCCTTGACGCTCTCGACGAGCCGCTCGTACTCGGGCCGGGTGAAGTTCCCCTGGGGCACCTCGACCCTGGGCGACCCGATGAGCGGGGCGGGGGCGAGCGAGCCGTGCTGCTTGAGCATCCCGAAGAGCGCGCCGAGCTCGGCCTCGGCGGCGGAGTAGGCGGCGTCGGGGCCGGCCGCCGAGACGGGGGCGTTGACGCACAGGCGCAGGGTCTGCTTCGCGCGGTCGAAGATGAGCAGGCTGTCCGACAGCATGAAGTAGGCGAGCGGCATCTTGAGCTCGTCCGTGGCCGCCGCCGGCACCGTGGCCTCGATCCGGGTCACGTATTCGTAGCTGAGGAACCCGACCGCCCCGCCGGTGAAGCGGGGCAGGCCCGGCAGCCGGACCGGGTGGAACTGCCGGAGCTCGGCCTCGACGAGCTGGAGCGGGTCGGAGGGCGTCGGCACCGAGCGCGCCGGCTGGCCGGGCTCGCGGATCTCGGTGGTCGACGGGCCGCAGGAGAACGTCTTGCGGGGCCTGCAGCCGATGAAGCTGTAGCGCGACAGGCGCTCGCCGCCCTCGACCGACTCGAGCAGGTAGGCGGGGCCGTTCGCCCGCAGCTTCGAGTAGGCCGACACCGGCGTCTCGAAGTCCGCCATCAGGTCGGCGTACACCGGGATCATGTTGCCCGTCCGGGCAAGCGCGAGGAACTCCTCTCTCGTGGGGTGGATGTCCATGGTCACTCCACCGTCACCGACTTGGCCAGGTTGCGGGGCTTGTCCACATCGCAGCCGCGCTCGACCGCGATGTAGTAGCTCAGGAGCTGGACGGGGATCGTGGCGACGATCGGCAGGACCGCCTCGTGGCAGTCGGGGATCGGTATCACCTCGTCGGCGAGCCCGGCCGGCAGGTCGCTGCCCTCCGTCGCTATCGCGATCACAGGGCCCTTGCGCGCCTTGATCTCCTGCATGCTGGAGACGATCTTGTTGAAGATCTCGCCCCTCGGCGCGAGGAACACGCTCGGGCACTTCTCGCTTATGAGCGCGATCGGCCCGTGCTTCATCTCCGCCGCGGGGTAGCCCTCGGAATGGATGTAGGAGATCTCCTTCAGCTTGAGCGCCCCCTCCAGGGCGATCGGGAAGAGCGACAGGCGGCCGAGGAAGAGGAAGTCCGTGTGGTGGGCGTAGCGCTTGGCGATCTCCTTTATGTGCGGCGCCTGGGCAAGGGCCTTGCGCACGAGGTCGGGCGCCCCGCGCAGGGCCTTCACGTAGTCCACGCCGTCGTTGAAGCTCATGTCGCGCATCCGCGCCACGTAGAGGGCGACCATCGCTCCCAAGAGGAGCTGCGAGGTGAACGTCTTTGTGGAGGCGACGCCGACCTCGGGGCCGACGTGCTGGAAGATGCCCCCGTCGGCCTCGCGGGCTATCGAGGAGCCCACCACGTTGTTGATGGCGAGGACCCGGTATCCCTTGCGCTTCGCCTCGCGCAGCGCCGCCAGCGTGTCGATCGTCTCGCCGGACTGGCTGATCACGAAGAAGAGCGTCTGGGGGTCGAGCGGCGCGTTGCGGTAGCGGAACTCGCTTGAGTAGTCGACCTCGACCGGAACGCGGGCGAAGCGCTCGATCAGGTGCTCGGCGACGAGACAGGCGTGCCACGCCGTGCCGCAGGCGCAGAACATGAAGCGGTCGATCTGACGGTACTCGCTGGAGGTCAGGTTGAGGCCGCCGAAGAGCGACGTGCTCCCGTCCTCGGAGAAGCGGCCGCGCATGGTGTTCTCGAGGGCCAGAGGCTGCTCGAAGATCTCCTTCTCCATGAAGTGGGCGTGGCCGTCCATTCCGGCCTCCTCGATCGTCCAGTCTATGCGGTCGACCACCGGGGAGACGTCGGCCTGGTCCAGCGTGCTGATCGCGAAGTCCCTGCCCGTGATGTGGACGAGCTCCCCGTCCTTCAGGTAGACCACGTTCTGGGTCCTGCTGACGAGGGCCGAGGCGTCGCTCGCCAGGAGGTACTCGTTCTCGCCGACGCCGAGGATGAGAGGCGAGGCCTTGCGCGCCGCCACGATCTCGGTCGGGAAGTCGACGCAGAGGGCGGCGATCCCGTAGGTGCCCTCGACGTGGCGCAGGGCCTTGCGCACGCTCTCGAGGAAGGGGCTGCCCCCGTTGGCGCCCCGGGGCTGCTTGGCGTAGTGGTAGGCGATCAGGTTGCACAGGACCTCGGTGTCGGTCTCGGACTTGAACGTGTACTTCTTGCCGAGGAGGAAGGTCTTGATCTGGCTGTAGTTCTCGATGACGCCGTTGTGGATGAGCGCGAACTTGCCGTCGCTGCTCACGTGGGGATGGGCGTTTGCCTCGGTCACGCCGCCGTGGG
>Ga0265320_10001125_pt1 | contig 19699 bp, 24 predicted proteins | sample 4827metaG_FD_202087 | JGI IMG/M metagenome (GOLD analysis project Ga0265320, IMG submission 202087) | Rhizosphere microbial communities from Carex aquatilis grown in University of Washington, Seatle, WA, United States - 4-8-27 metaG | ecosystem: Host-associated > Plants > Roots > Rhizosphere >...
GGGCCATGCCGATATCGCCACCACCGAGATCTACACCCACCTGATCGACGACGAGGCCAACCGGCTGGTCCGCGCCTACCATCCCCTGGCGGGAAAGCCCCCGCCGAAGGGATAGCCCCCTATATCGGGGCGCATATAAACTCATTCGTTGCGGATTATATGATCTTCCGATAAGCATAAACACTTATTCCCGTTTCGTTCCGTTGACAGCCCCACCCCCGCCCGCCAATTCTGTTGGCGCCAAAGGGGATTTCGCCTTGATTCTCAAGGCGTCTGCATCGGCCGCTCCGGTTGGGGAGAGCACAGGATATGACGGACGACGAGTTCACGGAGACGTTGCGGAGACTGGGCCTGTCACAGGCCGCCCTGGCCCGGCTGCTCGACGACCTCGGCGAGCAACAGCCCGCTCCGACGACGGTGTGGCGCTGGGCCGACGGCCGGTCGCGGGTGCCCATCGGGGTGGGCGCCCTGCTGCGCCTGCTCGAGCAACTGCCCACCGACCTGCGCAGTCAGGTCACCCGCAAGGCCTTGCGGGCCTGACAGCAAAAGGGCCGCCCGAGGGGCGGCCCTGATCGCTTTCCGTCAGCGAAGAAACCTCAAGCCGCCTGGTCGCCGCCCTGCTGCGCCGGCTTGCCGTAGCGCTTCATGTAGAGCGGCAGGATCGCCTCGGCCGAGGTGGGGGTGATGCCCAGCTCGCCCAGGCCCGGCTTGCCGCCGCGCACCACGTTGTCCACCTTCATCATCCGCACCTGATCCTTGGTCAGCAGCGGCGACGGCAGCATCTGCAGGAAGGTGGCCTGCAGCATGCCCAGGCCGAAGGGCAGCGGCACCAGGGTGCGCTGGCGCCCGGTGGAGGCCATCACCAGTTCCATGATCTCCTTCATGGAATAGCGGCGCGGCCCACCCAGTTCGAAGGTCTTGCCGGCATGGCGGGGGTCGTCGAGCATCTGGACCACGGCCTGGGCCACGTCGGAAACGCTGACCGGCTGGAAGATGGGACCGCCCGAGCCGAACAGGTCGATGGAACAGCCGTTCTCGCCGCACACCGGCTTGAAGCCGTCGCCGGTGAACACCGGCAGCACCGGCGACACCATGGCCAGCTTGCCGAAGCGGTTGAAGAAATCGTCATCGGGGCCAAACACCACCGAGGGACGCACGATGCAGGCGCCGGGGAAGGCGGCCAGAACCGCTTCCTCGCCCGAAGCCTTGGAGCGGGCATAGGCGGCCTCGGAATTCTTGTCGGCGCCCAACGCCGACATATGAACCAGACGGCCGACGCCGGCCGCCTTGGCCGACGCCGCGATATTGGCGGCGCCCTTCACGTGAATGGCGTCGAAGGTGGCCCGGCCGCTCTCGTAGAGAATGCCCACCACGTTGACCACCGCATCGACGCCGGCCACCGCCATGGCCACCGACTTGGGGTCGGTGATGTCGGCGCGCAGCGGCGTCACCTGACCCACATCGCCCATGGGCTTCAAGAACTCGGCGGCGATGGGGTCGCGCACCGCGGCGCGCACCACCCAGCCCTGGGCGGCAAGACGCTTGACCACGTTCCTGCCGATGAAGCCCGATCCTCCGAAAACCGTGACCACGCGCCGCGCCATCCGTCCCTCCATCATGACCCCGGCGACGCCTCGCGCCGCCTCGTCCTTATTTGGGCCGAAAGCTAGCCCATAAGCCGCCCGGGTGTAAAGGGCGGGGGGCGGAATCGGAAAAAGCGGAACGGGGCGCAAAAACATCGTTGACACCGCCCTCCGCCTCGAATATTTCTTCGCGCCTCGGACGGCTGAGGCGGTTCGGGAGCTACCTGCCCAGGTGGCGGAATTGGTAGACGCGCACGGTTCAGGTCCGTGTGGCAGTGATGTCGTGGAAGTTCGAGTCTTCTCCTGGGCACCATCTCTTAAACCGCGGCGCGGTCCAGCAGATGGATACATCGGACGCGGAGCCGCCCTCCCCCAACCGGGGATTAGAAGGAGCGGCTCCGTGACCGTTTTCTACCACAAGAACGATCTCCCGGACGGCCTCGACCTCGGTAAGCTGGTCGCCATCGATTCCGAGACCATGGGTCTTAACCTGCAGCGCGACCGCCTGTGCGTGGTGCAGCTGTCGGCCGGCGACGGCGACGCCCATGTGGTCCACTATCCCAAGCCCGAATGGAACTCGCCCAACCTGGTGCGGATGCTGTCCGACCCGACGGTGACCAAGCTGTTCCATTTCGCCCGCTTCGACGTGGCCATGATCCGCCGCCATCTGGGCGTGCGCTGCACACCGGTGTTCTGCACCAAGATCGCCTCGAAACTGACCCGGACCAATACCGAGGGCCACAGCCTGAAGGTGCTGTGCAAGGAATTCCTGGGCGTCGACCTGTCCAAGCTGCAGCAGAGCTCCGACTGGGGCGCGCCCGAGCTGAGCGCCGACCAGTTGGCCTATGCCGCCTCGGACGTGCTGTATCTGCACCAGCTCAAGAACCGCCTCGACATCCTGCTGGACCGCGAAGGCCGCCGCGCCCTGGCCGAGGCCTGCTTCGCCTTCCTGCCCGACCGCGCCGAGCTGGATCTGGCCGGCTGGGATGCGGAAGACATCTTCTCGCACTGAGGCCTCATCCCCCGGAATGCACGAAACGGACCAACCGGACGCGTTTTGCCTTTCCGTCCCGTGGCCGTTGCGTATAGTTATGCACCCTCGCCGCACCGGGCGGGGAACGGACCAGCCTGACCGGACCCATTGATGACCGTCGATTCCGATGCCCTCGCCACCGCCCGCCGCGTCCTCCACACCGAGGCCCGCGCGCTGGATTCCCTGGCGGCGGGCCTGGACGGCCCCTTTCTCAGGGCGGTGACCCTGATCGAGGGCGCCTCCGGCCGCGTCATCGTCACCGGCATGGGCAAGAGCGGCCATGTGGCGCGCAAGATCGCCGCCACCATGGCGTCCACCGGCTGTCCCGCCTTCTACGTCCATCCGGCCGAGGCCAGCCACGGCGACCTGGGAATGGTCACCCGCGACGATGCGGTGGTGGCGCTGTCCAATTCGGGCGAGACGCCGGAACTGGGCGACATCATCGCCTATACCCGGCGCTTCGAGATCGGGCTGATCGGCATCACCTCGCGCGACGGCTCGACGCTGGCCACCGCGTCGGACGTCGCCCTGGTGCTGCCCGCCAATCCCGAGGCCTGCCCCATGGGGCTGGCGCCGACCACCTCGACCACCATGATGCTGGCACTGGGCGATGCCCTGGCCGTCACCCTGCTGGAACGCAAGGGCTTTACCGCCGCCGATTTCAAGGTGTTTCATCCCGGCGGCCAGTTGGGCCAGCGCCTGCTCAAGGTCGCCGACCTGATGCATGGCGGCGAGGGTCTGCCGCTGGTCAGCGCCGAGACCCCCATGGCCGACGTCCTGCTGGTGATGACCGCCAAGAGCCTGGGCTGTGCCGGTGTGGTGGGAACCGACGGCCGGCTGGCCGGCATCCTCACCGACGGCGACCTGCGCCGCCATATGAGCCCGGACCTGATCAGCCAGACGGCGGGCAAGGTGATGACCGCCTCGCCCCGCACCGTGCCACCCAACCTGCTGGCGGCGGAAGCGCTGCGCCAGATGAACGAGCGCTCCATCACCAGCCTGTTCGTGGTGGAAAACGACGGACGCCCGGTGGGCGTGCTGCACGTCCACGACTGCCTGCGAGCCGGTCTGGCATGAGCTTGCGCGCCGACACCGACTCGCCCGAGCGGCGGCCCGCCACGCGGCCCCAGCCGAAGCGGCATCCGGGGGGGCCGCGGCGCGGCCCCTTCGCCGACCATTCCCATTTCGTCTCGGTGATGAAGATCGCCCTGCCGGCCCTGGCGGCCCTGCTGCTGGGCCTGGTGGTGGTGTGGCCCAAGCTGTCGCGGCTGGACAGCGGCTTCAAGCTGGGCTTCGCCAACCTGTCGCCCAAGGCCGTCGATACCCTGGTGATGAAGAACGCCCGCTATTTCGGCATCGACGAATCCAACCGCCCCTTCGCGGTGACCGCCGAGACGGCGACCCAGGCGCCGGGCGACCAGGACCTGATCTATCTGGTCAATCCCAAGGCCGACTTCACCTCGACCTCGGGCGCCAATATCGTGGTGGATGCCGTGGCCGGCATCTATCACCAATCCACCAAGGTGCTGGACCTGTCGGGCGGCGTGAACCTCTATCACGATACCGGCTACGAGATTCATACCCCCACCGCCACGGTGGAGCTTGCCAACAACTCGGCCCGGGGCTTCGATCCCGTCGAGGGCCACGGCCCGCAGGGCGCCATCAGTTCGGCCGGGTTCGAGATCACCGGCAAGCGCCACGACATCACCTTCACCGGCAAGTCGCAGCTGAACCTGCGCGCCGTAAGCCACAAGGCCCAGGACAAGGGCCGGGGCAAGGGAGCCAAGACGCAATGAAGCCGCCCGCTCTGATACCGCTGGTTTTCGCAGCCCTGGCGGCAGCGCTGCCGTCCGCCGTCCTGGCCCAGGGCTTCGAGATGAGCAAGTCCGGCGACCAGCAGATCCAGGTCTACGCCGACAACGGCATCGAATGGCATTCCGAGGAATTGCGGGTCATCGCGCGCGGCAAGGCCCACGCCGTCCGCGGCAACATGACGGTAGACGCCGACGTGCTGACCGCCCATTACCGCAAGGGGCCCAAGGGCGACGAGATCTGGCGCCTGGACGCCGACGGCAACGTGGTGATCCGCTCGCCCGGCGACACCGCCACCGGCCACAAGGCCATCTACGATCTGGACAAGTCCATCTTCGTGCTGAAGGGCACTCCGGCCAAGCTGGTGACCGCCACCGACACCTTCCAGGCCAGCGACAGCCTGGAATACTGGGAACTGAAGAAGATGGCCGTGCTGCGGGGCGACGCCATCGCGACCCAGGATGGCAGCAAGACGCTCAAGGGCGACGTGCTGACCGCCCATTTCAAGGACAAGGATAAGTCCGCCACATCCAAGGCCGGCGCCAGGCCCGCGCAGGGCGGCCAGCCCGGCGAAGGCGGCGGCAGCCTGGAACTGCAGCGCGCCGACGCCTACGGCCATGTGGTGATCCTGTCCGGCAGCGAGACGGTGACCGGCGACCGGGGCGATTACAACGCCGAAACCGGTATCGCCACCGTCTCCGGTTCGGTTAAGATCAGCCGCGAAGGCGGCAATCAGCTGGAAGGGGGATGGGCGCACGTGAACCTCAACACCGGGGTCAGCAAGCTGTTCCCCGTCGCCGCCGGCGGCACCGACAGCGGCCAGAGGGTTCAAGGCGTGTTCATTCCGCAGAAAAAAGATAAGGGCGGGCCGCAAGATGGCCAGCCGCAAGGGCGTGCCGGCTTCACCGGCAATGCGCCGACGCCCGGATCGGGGGAACGATGAAGACCATCAAGCCAGGCTCGCCGCTCGCCGCCGATGCCCCGATCATCCCGGGACCCCGCCTGGTGGCCGACAATCCCGGCCTGCTGGCCCGCAACATCGGCAAGAGCTTCAAGGGCCGCCCGGTACTGCGCGACGTCTCCATCTCGGTGCAGCGGGGCGAGGCGGTGGGTCTGCTGGGTCCCAACGGCGCCGGCAAGACCACCTGTTTCTACTGCATCACCGGCCTGATCAATCCCGACGTGGGCTCCATCTCGCTGGACGGGGCCGAGATCACCGATCTGCCCATGTATCGCCGCGCCCGGCTGGGCATCGGCTACCTGCCGCAGGAAGCCTCGATTTTCCGGGGCCTGTCGGTGGAGGGCAACATCATGGCGGTGCTCGAAGTGGTCGAGCCCGACCTGGAACGCCGCCAGCACGATCTGGAAGGCCTGCTGGCCGAGTTCTCCATCAGCCATCTGCGCCGCGCTCCGGCCATGGCCCTGTCGGGCGGTGAACGCCGCCGCGTCGAGATCGCCCGCGCCCTGGCCTGCCGCCCGCATTTCATCTTGCTGGACGAGCCGCTGGCCGGCATCGATCCCATCGCCGTGTCCGATATCCGTGATCTGGTGTCCCACCTCAAGCACCGCGGCATCGGGGTGCTGATCACCGACCACAATGTGCGCGAGACCCTGGACCTCATCGACCGTGCCTACATCCTGCACGACGGCGCGGTGCTGATGGAGGGTCGCCCCGCCGAGATCGTCGCCCACGAAGGGGTGCGGCGCGTCTATCTCGGCGAGCGATTCAGCATGTAACGCCCGCCATGGCCATCGGTCCCAGGCTTGATATCCGCCAGACCCAGTCTCTGGTGATGACGCCGCAATTGCAGCAGGCCATCAAGCTGCTGCAATTGTCCAATTTCGAGCTGACCGCCTTCATCGACCAGGAACTGGAGCGCAATCCGCTGCTGGAGCGGGAGGAGGGCGAGCGCGGCCCCGAACCCACCGAGCCCAAGGCCGATGCCTCCGACCTGCCGGTGCTCGATTCCGCCCCCGCCGAGGCGCCGCTGCTGGACGGCATGAACGCCGGTTCGGCCGAGGACGGCATGGATGTCGATTACGACAACACCTTCAACAACGACAGCGCCTCGGACGCCGTCCAGGATGAATCCCTGGGCCAGTGGGGCAATGTGGGCAGCGGCGGCGGCAGCGGCTTCGACGACGGCGAGTCCAATCTGGAGCAGATGGTGGCGGGTGAGATATCCCTGCGCGACCATCTGGCCGCCCAGGTCAACATGGATATCCCCGTCCCCGCCGACCGGCTGATCGCGCTGCACCTGATCGAGATGTTGGACGAGGCCGGCTATCTGATCGGCGACCTGGACGAACTGGCGGAAAAGCTGGGCTGCACCCGCGAGCATGTGGAAGTGGTGCTGCGGCGTGTCCAGGGCTTCGATCCGGTCGGCGTCTTCGCCCGCACGCTGAAGGAATGTCTGGGCCTGCAACTGGCCGAGAAGAACCGTCTCGACCCCGCCATGCAGGCCCTGCTCGACAATCTGGAACTGCTGGCCCGCCGTGACCTGCCCGGCCTGATGAGGGTCTGCGGCGTCGACGCCGAGGACATGGCCGAGATGATCGGCGAGATCAAGGCGCTGGACCCCAAGCCGGCGCTGGCCTTCGACTATATCGTCGCCCAGCCGGTCACCCCCGACGTGCTGATGCGCCGCACCCAGGACGGCGCCTGGGTGGTGGAGCTGAACTCCGACACCCTGCCCCGCGTGCTGGTCAACACCCGCTATTATTCCAAGATCGCCGGGTCGGCGCGCAGCAAGGACGACAAGACCTATATTTCCGAGCGCTTCCAGTCGGCCAACTGGCTGGTGAAGTCGCTGCACCAGCGCGCCACCACCATCCTCAAGGTGGCCACCGAGATCGTGCGGCAGCAAGACGCCTTCTTCCGCCTGGGCGTGCAGCATCTGCGCCCGCTGGTGCTCAGGGACATCGCCACCGCCATCTCCATGCACGAAAGTACGGTCAGCCGCGTCACCTCCAACAAGTACATCGCCACGCCGCGCGGCATCTACGAGCTGAAGTACTTCTTCACCCAGGCCATCGGCTCGGCCGACGGCGGCGACGCCCATTCCGCCGAGGCGGTCCGCCACCGCATCAAGGCGCTGATCGATTCCGAGGGCAAGAGCGTGCTGTCCGACGATTCCATCGTCGACGCGCTGAAGGCCGAAGGCATCGACATCGCACGGCGCACGGTGGCAAAATACCGTGAGGCCATGAACATCGGCTCGTCGGTCCAGCGCCGGCGCGAAAAGTCGCTGGGCATGTGAGCACCCCCGTCGTCCGGCATGCTTGACTTCGGACAAGGCGGGGCCTATTTTCCGCCCGCCCCGTGGGAAGACGGGACGGGGCTCGATCCGCGCGGTAGAGCGTATCCCGCGCGCGTTATGGAAGACCCAGCGGAACCACAGGTTCCGCCCTCATAGGGTGGATTCATGGAAATCACTGATCTGATCAGCCCGGCCGCCGTCATTCCGAATCTGCGCGCCACCTCGAAGAAGCAGGCGCTGCAGGACCTGGCCAAGAAGGCTGCCGAGATTACCGGCCTGCACGAGCGGGCCATCTTCGACGTGCTGCTGGAGCGCGAGCGCCTGGGCACCACCGGCGTCGGCAACGGCATCGCCATTCCCCACGGCAAGCTGCCGGCCATGGAGCGTCTCTACGGCCTGTTCGCCCGCCTGGAGAAGCCCATTCCCTTCGAATCCATCGACGAGCAGCCGGTGGACCTGATCTTCCTGCTGCTGGCCCCCGAATCGGCCGGCGCCGACCACCTCAAGGCCCTGGCCCGGGTGTCCCGCCTGCTGCGCGACAAGGGTGTGTGCGAGAAGCTGCGCGGCACCGACAACGCCGACGCCCTGTACGCCCTGCTGACCGAATCGCCGGCCAGCCGGGCGGCCTGATGGACTTCGCAGAAAGTCCTTCGCCCTGTGGGCTCAGTGTACTTTCTGCGAGATTCTATTGAAAAAATGGGCTTAAGGCGGCTTCGCGCCCATTTTTGACCCGTCTTACCCGATCCGAGACATTCGTCTCGGATCGGGGAGAAAGAAGTCAAAGCCCGCGCGCCGGGCCGCCCCAAGCGCGGGCTTTTCCTTAATCTTCCTGCGAAAAAGTACACTGAGGCGAAGCCGAAGGACTTTTTCGCACACGCACTCAGTGCACGCTCATGGGCTCCATCTCGTGCTGGACGATGGCGGCGAAGGCGGTGTCGCGCGACGGGGCCGCGCCGATCACCGTGCCGTCGGCGGCATGGATGGACCAGCCGCCCTGGCCGCCGTTGTCCTCGTGCTTGAAATAGGCGATGGCGGGCAAGCCCCAATTGAGGAAATCCGTGGCGTTCATCAGGGTGTGGCTCAAGCCGAAGGACTTGTTGTCGATGGTCTTCATGTTCAGACCTCCCTCTTCTGGCCGGTTCTGGCCCGGGATGCCGGCGAGGCTTCGTCGGCGGAAACGGTAATGGTGTGGGGAGCCTCTCCCGCCCGCCCGATGGGAATGGTGCGGACCTTGGGTTCCGGCACCCGGCGGATCAGGTCGATGTGCAGCAGGCCGTTATCGAGCGACGCGCCCGTCACCTCCATGCCGTCGGCCAGCAGGAAGGCCCGCTGGAACTGGCGCGAGGCGATGCCGCGATGGATGAAGATGCGTTCCCCCTCGTCCTCGGACTGGCGGCCGCGGATGACCAGTTGGTTATCCTCCAGCGCCACCGACAGATCGTCCCAGGAGAACCCGGCCACCGCCAGGGTGATGCGCAGGCCGTTTTCGGAAATCTGCTCGATATTGTAGGGGGGATAGCCCTCGGGCGAGGACTTGGACATACGGTCCAGCAACCGGTCGAAATGATCGAAGCCGAGCAGCAGCGGGGAATTGAACGCGGACAAACGTGACATGATCTTCGTCCTCCTCGGGCATGAGCGAGTACGCCAAGGAAGGGCCCGACCATCGGCACCCTTCGATATATTATCTTGGGAGGAATTAAGGGATCGTCAAGCGGGGTGGCTGATGCCCCATCTTATCATGGCCCCTCAGACGCCGGGCGCGTGCCTCCGCACGATTGGCTTCCGCTGCATAAGCAGCGCGGCCCGTTGGGCCTAGGCCATGCGCGGCATGGCCTCACCACCCCTTCCTGAGCCCACCCACCAGTTCGACGTAATCATGCTCGTCATCGGGCGAGATCAGGCCGTGGCGGATCAGGAAATCGATGATCACCAGATTGACGTTGAACTTGAACTCGTCGGTATCGCGGACCAGCCGCGCCACCTCGGCCACCGGCATCAGGGTGAAGCCCTGCAGCTCGCCGTCGGTATTCCGGGGGACGAAGTCCTGCGGCACGTCCAGGTCGTAGCAGAACATCACGTCGGGCTTGAGGCCCCACTCGTCCTCCAGGCAATAGGAAATGGCGCCGACCGGCCGGGCGGTGGCGGCGATGGCCGCCGGGATGTCCGCCTCCTCGGCCGCTTCCTTGATCAGGTTGTCGGCCAGGGTCAGGTCGCTGGGCTGGCCACCCGCCACCATGTTGTCCAGCTTGTCGGGGGCCACGCTCTTGTCCTTGGCGCGGCGCCCGATCCACAGATGCAGGCCGTCGGGGCGGTGCACCAGGCCGTTGACGTGGACACCGTAGGCACGGATGCCGAACAGGCTGACCGCGCCGCGATCGATGCTCATCAGAGCCGGATCGCCGAAGCGTGCCGCCACCCGGTAGCGCTCGCCGCGCAGGCGGGGGGCGCCCCAATCCTCGGCCAGTTCCCGCGTCACCTCGTCGATGGCGGCGCTGCGCGCCTCGGGAGTGGACAGGGCGGGATGGAGACTGACGCCTTCGATGGAGACGCGGAAGGCCTCGGGAAAGGCGGCGAGATGCTGGGCCACGTCGTGGCGCACCCAGCCGATCCACTTGCCCTCCACCGAGAACGGCCGGAACTTCGACAGGTCGTGGCGGTTGCAGACTTTGATGTGATCGAGGAAGGCCATGGCGGGGCTCCAACGAGGAAGGTCGTCAGGGTGACGCCCGCCGCCCCACTCGTCAAGGTCGCGACGCGGGACAATTTCATTTAAGAAATGTTCATATGGCATTCCCTCCCCCTGTTCTCGCCACGGGAAAAGCGGTAAAAGGGACGCATGAGGACCCTTTATCACCATCCGCTCTGCCCCTTCTCGCGCCTCGTGCGCGTCGTGCTCGCCGAGAAGAAGCTGGACTTCGAGTCCCAGATCGAAAAGACCTGGGAGCGCCGCCCCGAATTCCTCGCCATGAATCCGGCCGCCCTGCTGCCCGTGCTGGTCGAGGAGGATGGCGCCGCCCTGGCCGACGCCACCGCCATCGTCGAGTATCTGGAGGAAACCAGCCGCGAGACCCCGCTGCTGCCCGCCGAGCCGCTGGCTCGGGCCGAGGTGCGGCGCCTGGTCGCCTGGTTCGGCCAGAAATTCCACGCCGAGGTCACCGACCACCTGGTGGGCGAGAAGGTGTTCAAGCGCCTGGAATCCGGCCGCAACGAGCCCGATTCGCGGCGCATCCGCACCGGCTATGGCCATATCCACCAGCATCTGGACTATGTGGGCCAGTTGGCCGAGCGGCACGGCTATCTGGCGGGGGCCACCTTCACCCTGGCCGACATCGCCGCCGCCGCCCAGATTTCCGCCGTCGATTACCTGGGCGACGTGCCATGGGACGCCCACGCCCCGGCCAAGGACTGGTATGCCCGCGTCAAGTCGCGGCCCAGCTTCCGCGTTCTGCTGGCCGACCATCTGCCCGGCATGCCGCCACCCCGGCACTATGCCAATCCGGATTTCTAGCCTCCTCCTTGGGCTGCTTCTCCTCGCCTTTGCCGCCCAGGCGGAGGTGATCGAGCGCCTGCCCACCACCGATAAGGTGGTGGCGCTGACCTTCGACGCCTGCGAGGCCAAGGGCGCCCCCGCCTTCCTCGACCACACCATCCTGAAGGTGCTCGAGACGGAGAAGGTGCCCTACACCATCTTCGCCAGCGGCCTGTTCGCCAGACGCAACGCCGCCGAACTGGCCCGCCTCGCCGCCGGCGACGGAGTGCGGATCGAGAACCATTCCCTCGACCATCCGCAGCACATGGAGCGCCTCGACCCCGCCGCGATCCGCCGCGAGGTGGAGGAGGCCGATGCCGCCATCCAGGCGGTGACCGGCCGCAAGCCCCGCTTCTTCCGCTTTCCCGCCGGCAATTACGACGCCGCCACCTTAGGCGTGGTGGAAGCCACCGGCCATAAGGTGGTGCACTGGACCTTCCCGTCCGGCGACCCGGCCCGGGGCGTGACGCCCGAGCATTTGAAGGAGTGGGTGCTGTCCAAGACCCGGCCCGGCGCGATCCTCATCTTCCACGTCAACCAGCGCGCCCCGGCCACCGGCCCCGCCCTGCCCGGCCTCCTGGCCGAGCTGCGGCGCAGGGGCTATCGCTTCGTGTCCCTGGAGGAGGCCCTGCCGTGACGACCACCATCGCCCTGGACGGCGGCGCCCTGCGTCCCCTGGCGACCGCCGACGCCGCCCCGCTGGCCCTGATGCTGGCCGCCATGGACCCTTGGACGCGGCTGGGCTATTCCGCCTCGGCGCTGGAGCGCTATCTCGACCGAGAGGACGGGGCGCTGAGCCGCTGGATCATCCAACGCCACGGCGAGACGGCTGGCGTGCTGGCCTTGCGCTCGCCATGGCTGCGCGGCCCCTATGTGGAGCTGTTCGCCATCCTGCTCCCGCATCAGGGCTACGGCCTGGGCGGCACCGTCATGGATTGGGCGGCGAAAAGCGCGGCGGAGGTCGCCCACAATCTGTGGGCCTGCGTCTCCGACTTCAACACCCCGGCGCGAGCCTTCTATGCCCGGCACGGCTTCGCCGAGGTGGCGCCGCTGGATGGGCTGGTCATGCCCGGCAATGCCGAGATTCTGCTGCGTAAGCGGTTAAAGTAGCAGACTGCCCACGGCCGCCAGACCGAACACCATCAGCATCGCCCCCGACAGGTGATTGAACAGCCGCATGCGGTCGGGCGTGAAGCGGTTGCGCGCCGCCGAGGCCAGGGCCGACAGGGTCAGCCACCACAGGGCCGAGCCGCTGAAGATTCCCGCCACCAGCAAGGCGGTGGGCAGGCCGAGGCCCGGCCGCCCCATGGGTCCCAGGGCGGCGAACACCCCCGCCACCCCGAAGATGGTGCCGGGATTGGTGATGGTGATGGCGAAGGTGGAGAGGAAGTCGCGCAGCATGCCCGGCCCCTTGCCCGGTTCGGCCTCGACCGCCACCGCCGCCGAGCGCCAGGTGTGCACGCCCAGCCACAGCATGAATACCCCGCCGACGATCTTCAGAACCACCATCTGGCCGTCGATGAAGCTCATCACCGCGCCGATGCCGAAGGCCGCCACTCCGCCGAACAGGGAATCGGCCAGGGCCGCGCCCAGCCCGGCCACGAAGGCGGCCAGCCGCCCGTCGGCCAGCGCCTTGCGGATACACAGGATGCCCACCGGGCCAATGGGCGCGGCGATGGCGAAACCGATGGCGATTCCGCGCAGGAACAGGATGGCAGACTCCAAGGGGCGACCTCGACGGCGAAAAGGGACGCCAGAAGAGACCAAAACCCCGGCCAAGGCAATTGCCTTGGTCAAGCCACACGGCGAGGGAAAATGACAAAGCCTATAGTGTGATAGGCCGCCAGCCAAAATGGTGGCACCGCTCTGGCGCCGGTCGCGGCATTGGCTATACCCTGACCGGCAGGGGCGGGAAGAATCGGGTGGGCAGGGCGATCTCGTCCTGCCCCGCCACCAGGGCCAGTTCCCGCCCGCCGGCTTTCTGGGTCTTCTCCAGTACGCCGTACAGGCTGGAGACCGCCATGGACAGGGCCTCGGGCAGATCACGGCCCTTGAGACGGTGGGCCAGCAGCAGCGCCGACAGGGTATCGCCGCCGCCATTGGGCGGCGTAGCGAAGCGCAGCAGCGGCGTGCGCACCATCCAGGCCCCCTCGCCGTTCACCGCCAGACAGCCGATCATGCCGTCGCCGGCCGTCAGGCTGGTGGTCACCACCGCCCCGGTTCCCCGCTCCAGCAACTGGCGCGAGGCCTGGATGGCGTCCTCGACGCCGTCGATGGACCGACCGGTCAGTATTCCCAGCTCAAAGCGGTTGGGGGTGGCGATGTCGGCCAGGGGCAGCAGGGTGCGGGCGAAGATTTCGGGAATGCCCTCGGCCACGTAAAGGCCGCCATCCTCGTCCCCCATCACCGGGTCGCAGAGATAGGGAGCGCCGGGATGGTAGCCGCGCAGCCGCCGCACCGCCTCGGCCACCACCGCGCCGGTTGCGGCCTGCCCCAGATAGCCCGACAGCACCGCGCCGCAGCCCTCCAGCAGGCCGGCGCCGTCCAACCCTTCCAATACCTCGCTCAACGAAGCGGCGGAGTGAGGGCCGCCCCGCCACATCCCATAGCCGGGATGGTTGGAGAACTGCACCGTATCCACCGGACAGGCCTCGAGGCCCAGCCGCTGCAAGGCGAAGATGGCGGCGGAATTGCCCACGTGCCCGAAGGCGACCGCCGATTGGAAAGAAAGAATCTTCATGTCGAAGCCGGTATAGACGATGCAATGTTGCGCCGCAACCAGACCATCGGGTAGTCTGCCCCGCCTTTTGTCACTTTTGGGAGTTTCGTCCATGGCGACCACCGCGCGGCCCCGCCGTTCCGTCCTCTACATGCCCGGCTCCAATCCGCGCGCCCTGGAAAAAGCCCGGACGCTCGCCGCCGACGGCCTGATCCTCGATCTGGAGGACGCGGTCGCCCCCGACGCCAAGGAAGACGCCCGCCGTCAGGTGGTGGACGCGGTCAAGGCCGGCGGCTATGGCGCCCGCGAACTGCTGATCCGCGTCAACTCGCTGGCCACCCCCTGGGGACAGGCGGACGTGGCGGCGGCGGCGGCATCGGGGGCGCATGCCGTGCTGATCCCCAAGGTGGAGAGCGCCGACACCGTGCGTCAGGTCGAGGCCATCATGGTCGCCAACGGCGCGCCCGCCGACATGGCCATCTGGTGCATGATGGAAACGCCGCGCGGCATGCTGAAGGCGGAAGAGATCGCGGGCTCCAGCCCCCGCATGGGCGGCTTCGTCATGGGCACCTCGGATCTGGCCAAGGATCTGCATTGCGCCCACACCCGCGACCGCCTGCCCATGATCACCAGCCTGGGGCTTTGCCTGCTGGCCGCCCGCGCCTATGGCCTGGCGGCACTGGACGGCGTCTATCTCGACCTCAACGACGACGAGGGCTTCGAGTATTCCTGCGTCCAGGGCCTGGAACTGGGCTTCGACGGCAAGACCCTGATCCACCCCAAGACCATTGACGCCGCCAACCGCGTCTTCGCCCCTTCCGGGAAGGAAGTCGACTGGTCGCGCAAGATCATCGCCGCCCATGCCGAAGCCACCGCCGCCGGCAAGGGCGTGGTGGTGGTCGACGGCAAGCTGGTCGAGAACCTGCACGTGGAAAATGCGCGGCGCATCGTCGCCCTGGCCGAGCAGATCGCCGCCATGGCCGCCGAATTGAAGGCGTAAGGAGGACACAATGAGCACCAAGACCAACGCCGGTAATTTCTTCGAGGACTTCCGCCTCGGCCAGGTGATCAACCATGCCACGCCGCGCACCGTCACCGCCGGCGATGTGGCCATGTACACCGCGCTGTACGGCTCGCGCTTCGCCGTCAATTCCTCGGCCGAGTTCGCCAGGTCCATCGGACTGGCCGCCGAGAGCATGGGCCACCTCGCTCCCGTCGACGACCTGCTGGCCTTCCACGTGGTGTTCGGCAAGACCGTGCCCGACATCAGCCTCAACGCCGTCGCCAATCTGGGCTATGCCGTCGGCCGCTTCGGCGAGTTGGTCTATCCCGGCGACACCATCACCACCACCTCGACGGTGATCGGCCTGAAGGAGAACTCCAACAAGCAGACCGGCGTGGTCTATGTCCGCTCGGTGGGCACCAACCAGCTCCAGGAAATGGTGGTGGAATACGTGCGCTGGGTGATGGTCAGGAAGCGCGACCAGAACGCTCCCATCGCCGAGGAGAAGGTGCCGGAACTGCCGGGCGCCGTCGCCGCCGCCGACCTGATGATCCCCGAAGGGCTCAAGCTCGACGCCTATGACACCACCCTGGCCGGCAGCCCGCATCTGTGGGACGACTACGCGGTGGGCGAGAAGGTCGACCACGTGGACGGCATGACCATCGAGGAAGCCGAGCACATGATGGCCACCCGCCTGTGGCAGAACACCGCCAAGGTGCACTTCAACCAGTACACCGAGGGCCAGGGCCGCTTCGGCCGCCGCCTGATCTATGGCGGCCACATCATCTCTCTCGCCCGCGCCCTGTCGTTCAACGGCCTGGGCAACGCCTTCAAGCTGGTCGCCATCAACGGCGGGCGGCACACCAACCCCACCTTCGCCGGCGATACCATCCACGCCTGGACCGAAGTGGTGGAGAAGATCGAGGTGCCCGGCCGCAAGGACGTGGGCGCGTTGCGCCTGCGCCTGATCGCCACCAAGAACCAGCCTTGCGCCGCCTTCCCGTTCAAGGCGGAGAACGGCAAGGATTTCGACCCGGCGGTGGTGCTGGATTTCGACTACACGGTGCTGATGCCCCGCAGGGCGTAAGGTAAAGGATGCGAGGGGACCCGTCCCCTCGCATCCCCCTTCGAATTCCAGCCATCCCTTAAAAGCGTTTCACTCCAGCCATTTTGCCGTATCACACCCGTCCCGGCGTTCCGTCCTACTCCCTCCGGGTAGGATTTCCCGCCGAAAAGTGTGGTCCCCATCGTTGACTCCAAGGGCGCGAGGGGCTAAACACCTACACCGCATCGCCGCAAAGGGCCGATCACAGGCCCTCGTCGTCCGTATTTCAGGGGCTATTGCCATGACAACGCGCACCCGGCCGCTTTCGCCTCATATCCAGGTTTATCGGATGCCGTTCACGGCCATCCTGTCCATCAGCCACCGTATCACCGGTATCGCCCTCGCGGTCGGCACCATCGTTCTGGCGTATTGGCTGGCTTCGGCCGCTTACGGCCCCGTCGCCTACGGCCATGCCCAGGCGGTGCTCGGCTCCTGGCTGGGCAAGCTGGTGCTGTTCGGCTGGACCGGCGCCCTGTTCTATCACCTGTGCAACGGCATCCGTCACCTGTTCTGGGACAAGGGCCGTGGCTACGAGATCGCCGAGGCCGACAAGTCGGGCCGCATGGTCGTGGGCGCCGCTGCGGTGCTGACCGTGCTGGCCTGGATCTTCGGCCTGTAATCGGGAGCGCACGACAATGAGCCTCGAATCCCCTGTCGGCCGCGCCCGCGGCCTCGGTTCCGCCAAGGAAGGCGCCGGCCACTGGATCGCCCAGCGCGTCACCGCCATCTTCCTGATCCCCCTGTCGCTGTGGTTCGCCGTCTCCGTGATCGGCCTGTCGCACGCCGACTACGCCACCTTCAAGGCGTGGATGGCCAAGCCCGGCAATTCCTCGCTGCTGCTGCTCACCATGCTGACCGTGATGTATCACGCCCAGCTGGGCCTGCAGGTGGTGATCGAGGATTACGTCCACTGCGAGTGCAAGAAGATCGCAGCCCTGGTCGGGTCCAAGCTGATCATCGCCTTCCTCGCCGTCTTCATGACGGTGTCGATCCTCAAAGTCGCGATTGGAGCCTGACGCCATGGCCGCCTACAAGATCATCGACCACACCTACGACGTGGTGGTAGTCGGCGCCGGTGGCGCCGGCCTGCGCGCCACCATGGGCATGGGTCAGGCCGGCTTCAAGACCGCCTGCATCACCAAGGTGTTCCCCACCCGCTCGCACACCGTGGCCGCCCAGGGCGGCATCGGCGCCTCGCTCGGCAACATGGCCGAGGATAACTGGAAGTGGCACATGTACGACACCGTCAAGGGGTCGGACTGGCTGGGCGACCAGGACGCCATCGAGTACATGTGCCGCGAGGCCGTGCCGGCCGTGCACGAGCTCGAGCATTTCGGCGTGCCGTTCTCGCGCACGCCCGAGGGCAAGATCTATCAGCGCCCGTTCGGCGGCCACATGTCCAATTTCGGCGAGAAGCCGGTGCAGCGCGCCTGCGCCGCCGCCGACCGCACCGGGCATGCCATCCTGCACACGCTGTACTCCCAGTGCCTGAAGCACCAGTGCGAGTTCTTCATTGAGTACTTCGCCATCGACCTGATCATGGAGAACGGCGTCTGTCGCGGTGTCGTCGCCTGGAACCTGGACGACGGCACGCTGCACCGTTTCCGCGCCCATAAGGTCGTGCTGGCCTCGGGCGGTTACGGCCGCGCCTTCTTCTCCTGCACCTCGGCGCACACCTGCACCGGCGACGGCCATGGCCTGGTCGCCCGCGCCGGCCTGCCGCTGCAGGACATGGAATTCGTGCAGTTCCACCCCACCGGCATCTACGGCTCGGGCTGTCTGATCACCGAGGGCGCCCGCGGTGAAGGCGGCTACGTCACCAATTCCGCCGGCGAGCGCTTCATGGAGCGTTATGCCCCCACCGCCAAGGATCTGGCGTCCCGCGACGTGGTGTCGCGCGCCATGACCATGGAAATCCGCGAAGGCCGCGGCGTGGGCAAGGAAAACGACCATATCTATCTGCACCTGGAGCATCTGGGGGCCGAGACCCTGGAACTGCGCCTGCCGGGCATTTCCGAGACGGCGAAGATCTTCGCCGGCGTGGACGTGACCAAGGAGCCGATCCCGGTGCTGCCGACCGTGCACTACAACATGGGCGGTATCCCCACCAACGTGTACGGCGAGGTGCTGCGCCCCACCGCCGAGAACCCCGACGCCACCGTCGAGGGCCTGATGGCCATCGGCGAGGCGGCCTGCGTCTCGGTGCACGGCGCCAACCGCCTGGGCACCAACTCGCTGCTGGACATCGTGGTGTTCGGCCGCGCCTGCGCGCTCCGCGCCGCCGAGACCATGAAGCCCGGCACCGCGCACAAGCCGCTGCCCAAGGACGGCAGCGACCTGGCCCTGTCGCGCTTCGATCGTCTGCGCAACGCCAACGGCTCCATGCATACCAGCGAGATCCGTCTCTCCATGCAGAAGACCATGCAGATGGACGCGGCGGTGTTCCGCACCTCCAAGTCGCTGGCCGAGGGCTGCGCCAAGATGGAGCAGGTGGCCTCCACCCTGCCCCAGCTCAAGATCAACGACCGCTCCACCGTGTGGAACTCGGATCTGGTCGAGGCGCTGGAGCTGGAAAACCTGATGGATTGTGCCCTGGCCACCATCGTGTCGGCGGAAGCCCGTCACGAGAGCCGCGGCGCCCACGCCCACGAGGATTATCCCGACCGCGACGACGTCAACTGGCAGAAGCACTCGCTGGCCTGGGTCGAGAACGGCAAGGTGAAGCTGGACTACCGTCCGGTGCACACCTACACGCTCACCGACGAGGTCGAGTACATCAAGCCGCAGAAGCGCGTGTACTAAGGAAGGGTTAGGAGAACGCACATGGTTGAATTCGCCCTGCCCCCCAATTCGCGGGTCCAGCCCGGCAAGGTCTACAAGGCCGTCGGCGCCAAGAACGTCAAGGTCTTCAAGATCTACCGCTATGACCCCGATTCCAACGCCAACCCGCGGCTCGACAGCTACGAGATCGATCTCGACGCCTGCGGCCCGATGGTCCTGGACGCCCTGCTGAAGATCAAGAACGAGATCGACTCGACCTTGACCTTCCGCCGCTCGTGCCGTGAAGGCATCTGCGGGTCGTGCGCCATGAACATCGACGGCACCAACACCCTGGCCTGCCTCAAGCCCATCGAGGACATCAAGGGTGACGCGGCGGTCTATCCGCTGCCGCACATGCCGGTGGTCAAGGACCTGATCCCCGACCTGACCCTGCCCTACGCCCAGTTGGCCTCCATCAAGCCCTGGATGCAGACCCAGACCGCGCCCCCGCCCGACGGTGAGCGCCTGCAGAGCCCGGAGGAGCGCGAGAAGCTCGACGGGTTGTGGGAATGCATCCTGTGCTTCTGCTGCCAGACCAGCTGCCCCAGCTACTGGTGGAACGGCGACCGTTACCTGGGCCCGTCGGTGCTGCTGCAGGCCGCCCGCTGGATTCTCGACTCCCGCGACGAGATGACCGGCGAGCGTCTGGATGATCTTGAAGACCCCTTCAAGCTCTATCGCTGCCACACCATCATGAACTGCACCAAGACCTGCCCCAAGGGCCTCAACCCGGCCAAGGCGATCGGTGCCATCAAGGAAAAGATCATGGAGCGCCGCGTCTGACGCGGCCTTTCATCGGTCAAGCGATTAGAGCGGCGCGCCTCAAATATGA